>ENA-ORUF01000478-ORUF01000478.1-human-gut-metagenome-genome-assembly--contig:-NODE-478-length-56207-cov-3.788431_pt1 | contig 56207 bp, 52 predicted proteins | sample MGYA00242077_ERZ509203 | MGnify/ENA primary metagenome ERZ509203 (study PRJEB26280, sample SAMEA2338834) | human gut metagenome | biome: human gut; feature: human-associated habitat; material: faeces... | reverse complement strand
CGCTTGTCAGCCATCAGGGAAGCGGAAAAAGCATCCATGATTCTTGTCTCCTTTTTAAATATAAAATGTACGCTGTGCCCCGGCATCTGCCGGGGCACGATCTGTTTTTATCTTCGGGGCTTGGGGGCGTTGACGCAGGTGCTGTGGCACACGTGGGCCGCCTCCATCACCACCTCGCTGACCGTCGGGTGGGGATGAACGGTGCGGCCAATCTCCGCCACCGTGCCTTCGCACTCCATAACCGCGGCCACCTCGGCCGCCAGGTCCGTGGCCCGGGGGCCGATGATGTGGAAGCCCAGGATCTCATCCGTGGCCTTGTCGTAGACAAACTTGGCGAAGCCCTTGTTCTCGCCCATGGTCAGGGCCTTGCCGTTGCCGGAGAGGCTGAATGTCCCTACGCCTACATCCCGGCCGGTGGCCCGGGCCTGCTCCTCTGTAAGGCCCACCATGGCGGTCTCGGGATTGCAGTAGACACAGGAGGGGATGCGCTCATAGTGCAGTTGCTTGCAGGGTTTTCCGGCGATGTGGTCCGCCACCAGCAGGCCCTGGGCGGAGGCCACATGGGCCAGCTGCATCTTGCCGTTGATGTCGCCGATGGCGTACACGCCGGGTACATTGGTGCGGCAGAGGCCATCCACCTCCACAAAGCCCTTCCGGTCCATTTTCACGCCGATGGTGTCCAGGCCAATGCCCCGGGTATTGGGGGCTCGGCCGCCGGCCATCAGCACCACGTCGCCCTCCACAGTGCCCTTGGCGCCGTCCTTGACAGAGGCGTAGTGGACCTTCAGGCCGTCCTCGATAGACTCCACCTTCACACCCAGCACCAGCTCCACACCGCAGGACTTTAGCTCTGCTTCCACGAAGCTGGTGACATCCTTGTCCAGGGGACCCAGCAGCCGGTCCAGCATCTCCACAATGGTGACCGGCACGCCCAGGCGATAGAAGAAGGTGGCGAATTCCACGCCGATGACGCCGCCACCCACAATGATGATGTGCTTGGGGCACGTGGTCATGTTCAGCAGGCCGGTGGAATCCACCACACCGGGCAGGTCCACGCCGGGAATGGGGATCCGGGCGGGGCTGGAGCCAGTGGCCACGATCAGGTGGTCGCAGGTCAGGTCCTCACCGCCGGCCAGATGGACCGTTTGTCGGTCCGTCAGGGTGGCGTGGTCGGCGAACACCGTGATGCCGTGGCTCTTCTCCAGGAAGGCCACGCCGTTGCTCAGCTGCTTGGAGACGGCGTTCTTCCGCTCGATGATTTTGGCGTAGTCGAAGGTGACGTTGTCGGCGCTGACGCCGAAGGGGGCGCCGTTTTTGGCGTCGTGATAGATATCGGCGGAGTGGAGCAGCGTCTTGGTGGGGATGCACCCCCGGTTCAGGCAGGTGCCGCCCAGCTCCGCCTCCTCCACCAGGGCGGTCTTCAGGCCGTTCTGGCTCAGGCGGATGGCGCACTCGTAGCCGCCGGGGCCGCCGCCCACGACGATGGCATCAAATTTCTGCATAGGCGCCTCCTCAGATCAGCAGGATGGGATTCTGCAGATAGCTCTTCAGCTTCTGCAGGAATTTGGCGGCCTCGGCCCCGTCGATGATCCGGTGGTCATAGCTCAGGCACAGGGCGCACATGGACTTGATGACCACCTGGTCCTCGCCCTCGTCATCGGTGACCACCACGGGGGTCTTGGCGATCTTGCCCACGGCCAGGATGGCGGACTCAGGGGGATTGATAATGGCCACGAAGTCATCCAGGTCGAACATGCCCAGGGAGGACACAGTGAAGGTGCCGCCGTGATAGTCGGCCTCGGTCAGCCTGCCCTCCCGGGCCTTCTCGATGAGCTCCGCGGACTTGGCGGCGATGCCGGTGAGGCCGATGATGTCGGCGTCCCGGATCACAGGCACGATCAGCCCGCCGGGGACGGAGACGGCAGTACCGATATTTACATAATCATGGTAGACGATGTCGCTGCCGTCCACGCTGGCGTTGACGATGGGGAAGTCCTGGAGCGCCTTGGCGCAGGCCCGGACAATGATGTCGTTGTAGGAGATCTTGATGCCCAGGGCCTTGTACTGGCGCCGCAGGGCCACGGCGGCCGTCATGTCCACCACCATCCGATGGTTGGTCTGGGCATTGGTGGACTTGCTGGTCAGCATATTCCGGGAGATAGCCTTGCGCATCCCGCTCATGGCTTCGGTGCGGGTGCCCCGGGTCAGCTGACCGGGGATGGGCTCCGCTGCGGGTGCGGGTTCTACCGCGGCACTGGCGATGTGCAAGTCCTCTGTGGTGATCTTGCCGTTGGGGCCGGTGCCGGTGAGGCCGGAGAGGTCAATGCCCTGGATGCGGGCCTGGTTGGCGGCCAGCGGCGTCACGGTGGGCTGGTTGGCGATGTAGTTCTGCACGTCCCGCTCCACCACCAGGCCGTCCGGCCCGGAGCCGGGGACGGCGGCGATGTCCACGCCGTTTTCCTCTGCCCGGAGACGGGCTCTGGGAGAGGAGAAGACACGCTCACCGGGGGCGTGCTCCACGACAGGTTGCGGGGCGGGAGCGGCCTCGGCGGTAGGTGCCTCGGGTGCAGCGGCGGCGGGGGCGGCAGCAGGAGCTTCACCGCCCAGCAGGCCGGAGATGTCCTCACCGGGCTGGCCCACGATGGCGATGGGCTGGGTGATGGGGACCGTGTCCCCCTCGGGATGCAGGATTTTCAGCACGGTGCCGGTGGCGGTGGAATCCATGGTGATGGTCAGCTTGTCGGTCTCCATCTCAAAGAGGGGGGCGCCCTCAGTGGTCTGCTCGCCCTCTTTCGCCAGCCACTTGGTGATGGTGCCCTCCTCCATCAAAAGGCCCTGCTTGGGCATGATAATGACAGAAGCCATGTCGTCTGCTCCTTTCTCAGCGGTACAGGGACGCCTTGCAGGCATCCACAATGTCCTTCACGCTGGGCAGCACCGCCTGCTCCAGTCCCAGGTTGAAGGGCAGGGGGCAGGCTTTGGCGCCGATGTGGACCGGCGCGGCGTCCAGGTAGGGGAACACCATCTGGCCAACCTGAGACACCACCTGGGCGCCCCAGCCGTTGTTCTGATGGGCCTCGTGGACCACCACTAGGCGGCCGGTCTTTTTCACGCTCTCCGCCACGGTGTCGTAGTCAAAGGGCACCAGAGTCCGGGGGTCGATGACCTCGGCGGAGATGCCCTCCTTGGCCAGCTCATCGGCGGCCTCCAGAGCCCGCTTCACATACAGCAGGTTGGCCACGATGGTCACGTCCGTGCCCTCCCGCTTGATGTCCGCCTTGCCGAAAGGAATGCAGAAGTCCGGGTCATCGGGCACCTCGCCCTTGGTGGCATAGAGCACCTTGTGCTCGAAGAAGCAGACGGGGTTATCATCCCGAATGGCCGTGCGCAACAGCCCCGCGGCGTCGGCGGGGGTGGAGGGGCAGACTACCTTTAGACCCGGAATGTGCATGAACAGACTCTCCAGAGATTGGGAGTGAGTGGCGGCGTTGCCGCGGCCCGTGCCCTGCTGGCCCCGGATCACCAGGGGGATCTTGGCATGGCCGCCGAATACGTACCGGGTCTTGGCTACCTGGTTGAAGATCTGATCCGCTGCCACAAAGGCGAAGTCCCAGTACATCAGCTCTGCGATGGGGCGCATCCCACCGGAGGCGGCGCCCAGGGCGGCGCCGATGATGGCGGACTCAGAGATGGGGGTGTTGCGGACCCGCTCTGTGCCGAATTCCTTGTAGAGGTCCCGGGTGCAGCCGTACACGCCGCCCAGCTTCTCCACGTCCTCGCCCATGACGAAGACCCGCTCGTCCCGCCGCATCTCCTGGGCGATGGTCTCCCGGATCGCCTGCGAATAAGAAAGCTTAGCCATTGTCTCGTACCCCCTTAACCTTCATAGAACACATCGTCCAGAACATGGGCCGGATCGGGCTCCGGGCTGTTCATGGCGAACTCCACGGCGGCCTCCATCTTCTTGGCGGCGGCAGCCTCGATGTCGTCCAGCTCCTGCTTGGTGGCCAGCTTGTGCCGGGTGAGATAGGCGCGGAACAGCTTGATGGGGTCCCGCTTCTCCTTCCACTCCTCGACTTCCTCCCGGGTGCGGTAGGGCTCCGGGTCGCCGGTCCAGTGGCCCCGCCAGCGGTAGGTCTTGCACTCCAGCAGGGTGGGACCCTCGCCCTTCAGAGCCCGCTCCTTGGCCCGGGCAAATGCCTCATACACGGCCACCACATCGTTGCCGTCTACCACCTCGCCGGGGATGCCATAGCCGGCGGCTCGGTCGGCGATGTTCTCCACGGAGGTGGACTGCCAGGTGGGTACGGTCATGCCGAACTGGTTGTTCTCGCACACGTAGATCACCGGCAGCTTCCACACCGCCGCCAGGTTGATGGACTCGTGAAAGGTGCCCTGGTTGGAGGCGCCGTCACCGAAGAAGGCCACGGAGACGTTTTTCCGGTTCTGCATCTTGATGGCCAGGCCGCCGCCGGTGGCGATGGGGATGCCACCGCCCACGATGGCGTTAGCGCCCAGATTGCCCTTGGAGAAGTCGGCGATGTGCATAGAGCCGCTGCGGCCCTTGCAGTAGCCGGTGGCCTTGCCCATCAGCTCCGCCAGGGCCCGGTCCAGCTCTGCGCCCTTGGCGATGCAGTGGCCGTGCCCCCGGTGCGTGGATGCGATGTAGTCCTCGTCCGTCAGCTGAGCACAGACAGAGGCTGCCACAGCCTCCTCGCCGGTGTATAGATGAACGGAGCCCCGCAGCTTGTTTTCGGTGAACAGCGTCCAGGCTGTCTCCTCAAAGTCCCGGATCTCATTCATCTTGTTATAGATCCAAAGTCCGGTTTCACGATCAATCATGAAAGGATGCACCTCCAAAACAGAATTAGGGGCCGTGGGTGCCATTAGAAGCGCGGCCCGCATTTGTTTACAGTTTAACACCCGAATTATCGATAATCAAGTATTTATAATCTATGGGATTTGACAAATCTTCGGCCGGGTTTTGTGCAGAATGTGAATTTCTCTGGAAGAATTGACTTTTTCTGGCGGGTTCCATATAATAGAATCTCAATAAGAGCAAAAAATCCGCCGTTTTTGGCGGATTTTCCAGCAGATGGAGGGATTGGATGTGCCGAGAGAGGGCATAGATTCCGTCTCCCACCGGCAGGTGTTCCGGGAGGAGATTCGCAACGCCATCCGGGAGGCGATTTTTTCCGGGAAGCTGAATCCGGGGGACCGGATCATTGAAACCTATTGGGCCAAGGAGCTGGGAGTGTCCCAGGGCCCTGTACGGGAGGCCATCCGGGATCTGGAGGCCATGGGGCTGGTGGAGACGGTGCCCTTCAAGGGATCCCGGATCCGGACGCTGACGGAGAAGGATGTCCGGGACAACTACAGCGTGCGGATCTGCCTGGAGTCTAAGAGCATCCGAGACGCCATCATCCAGCTGGACGACCAGCGGATGGCGGAGTTGGTGGAGCATCTGCGCACCATCCTGCTGGAGATGGATGACTGCGCCAACCGGGGAGATCTGCGGCAGTTCACGGACTGTGACACCCTGTTTCACCGGGCCATCATCGATGCCACGGGAAATCAGGTGCTACTGAAGCTATGGGAGCAGTGTAATATGCGCAACTGGTTCCGCTTCTCCGCCCTGACGGACGCGACCAGTTTGCGGCAGCTCCAGTCCGGCCACCAGCAGATTTTGGAGGCCATCTGCGCCCGGGACGTCAAGACGGCCACCTCCATGCTGGAGGACCATCTGACCGGCTTGATGGACGGCTTCATCCGGGGCGTCAAGGCTTAGAAACCAACTGGTAAACGCGCAGATATTTCAGAACTTCCTGCCAGCATTGACCTTCCACTTCTCATGCGCTATCTTCATGTGCTATCTTAATATGGCGATTTAAGGTTACCACCGAGTAAACGCCTTGCTCCATTCTGTCAGGCTAGGGAAAGAATGGAGTCAAGGCGTATTTTTGTTTAGCTAACAAGGCATGTTCATGTCCCGGGAAATGCGCAGAAAACGCCAGGTCCTGCCGTCGGAGGAGTGCCGCGCCGTCGTGGAGCGGGGAACCTCCGGCGTGCTGGCCCTGGCCGAGGATGGCGGATACTCCTACACGGTGCGGCTCAGCTATGTGTACGACGGGGCATAAGCTGGAGCTGATCCGTAGGACGACCTACTTCTGCAGTGTGATGGTCTTTGGCACGGTACGGGTTTTGGAGGATAACCGGGAAAGGCGGACTGCCATCGAGAAACTGGCGGTAAAGTACGCGCTGAGGGACTCCTTGGAGCACCATGCCCAGGCCATCCATCAGGTGTGGAAGCCCTTGTGCATTCTAGAGATGACGATTGCCCCTCTCTCCGGTAGGAAAGCCATCGAGATCGTCTGAAAACATCCCCATCCCTACAAAGATGGAAAACGAACGATTGCGGGATTTTCTGCGCTCTACAGGAAGAAAGCGAGGTCAAGGGCAAAATACGCAGTGATCTACCGGCACCGAAATGAATATCCGTTATGTTTCGATTTTTTCAGATATCCCGAAGCGGATACTACGATTTCGTCCATCGTCTGGGCAGGCAGGAGAAAGACGTGGCCCTTGCAGAAATCATCGCGGAACAGAGGGAGCGCAGCTTTCGTACACATGGCTGTCGCAGGATGTGTCTGGAGCTGAAAAAGCGGGACATCCACCGTGGTCCCAAGACCATACTGCGTATCATGGAGAAATACGAATTGCTTGCGGAAATCCGGCGGCGCAGAAAATGGGGCAATCTAGGGCAGCAGGCAATCAATACGAAAACTTGCTGAACCGTCGGTTTCATGCGGACAGACCCAACAGCAAATGGGCAACGGATATTTTCTACATCCACACCAAGCAGGGCGTACAGTATCTGTCCATGATCTGGGAACTTTATGATAACAGCATTGTTGCCTACAAGACCAGCACAAAGCAAAACATCAACCTAGTGTTGGACACCATTCACCTGGTCATGCGCAAGGAGAAAAAGAGGGCCGCTGCAGAGTTGCAAATCCACAGCGACCAGGGGTTCCAGTACACCTGGCAAGCATACTTTGACCTGACAAAATATGGAATTATACCTTCCATGTCAAGACGAGGAAATGGTTATGACAATGCTATGGCAATGTATCTACCGCCGCAAACCCGCCACTCTCTCAGAAGCCAACGAACTGATTAACCGCTACATTCACTTCTACAACCATGAACGTATCCAGTTAAAAACTGGAGAGGCGCCGCTTACGTTGCGCCTCTCCGCTTAAAATTCCATACATGAAAGCCTTTTTATGCTGTCCGCACTATCTGGCGCGGTTCACTGCTGCCCCAGGGCCCTTTTGTGTCAATGTCGCCTCCGGCCCCGGTAGCCGCCCCCGCGGCGGCGGGGTACGCTACGGCCGTACCGGTAGCGCCGGCGGCCTACCGTCAGCTTCCAGACGATCAGCGCCGCCGCCAGCACCAGCAACGCGATGCCAACCACCTTCACCGCGGTGGAACTGAAGAAGTTCCGCACGTTCCGCCAAAACAGCAGCAGGCCGGAGGCCTCCACATCATGGGAGGCCAGCAGGTCCACCGTGGTCAACACCTCTCCCTCCAGAGAGAGGGAGAGAGTGCCAAGCACCTGCCCCTCGGTGACCGGAGCGTCCACAGGACTCTCCAGGTCCAGCGTCCGCTCCAGAGAGGCGGGATCAGTGCCCTTGGGCAGCAACAGCTCCACATCCGCCGCCGGATGGACGGACACATGGTCCACCTTGGACAGCGCCACGCTGACCTCCTTCACCAGCTCGGCCTCCTCCAGCACCGTCTGATAGGAGAAGTTCTCAAAACCCCAGTCGAAGAGACGGGAGGTCTCGGAAAAGCTCTGGACCTGGGTGCCGCCGCTGGGCAAGGTCACGGATTCGGCCCCCAGCACCACGCTGATGAAGGAGAGGCTGCCCTCCGCGGCAGTGGATACCAGGCAGTGGCCGGCATCGGAGGTGGAGCCGGTCTTGACGCCGTGGGCCCGGCTGTCCAGATATCCCAAGGCCCGCCAGTTGGAGATCAGGTAGTTGGTGGAGTGGAGCACCCGCTCCTCGCTGAGATTGGTGGCGGGGATGGTGGCGCTCTTCATATCGCAGATCCGCAGGAAGTCGTCATGCTTCAGGGCCTCCGCTGTGATGAGGTACAAGTCCCAGGCGGAGGTGTAGTGCTGGCTGTCATGCAGGCCGGTGGTGTTGACGAAGTGGGTGTTCTCACACCCCAGAGCCGCAGCCTTTTCATTCATGGCGCCCACGAAGGCGTCCACGCTGCCGCTGACCTGCTCCGCCAGAATGTTGCACGCCTCGTTGGCGGAGACGATCAGCATACACTCCAGCAGCTGCTCCACCGTCAGCACCTCCCCGGCCCGGATGCCGGCGGTGCTGCCATCCGCCGCCAGCCCCTCCAGGGCGCTCTCCGTAACAGTGATTGGCTGGTCCATGGACAGCTGCCCGCTGTCCACTGCCTCCAGCGTCAGCAGAGCGGTCATGATCTTGGTGAGACTGGCGGGATAGAGCTCCTCGTGCTCGTTCTTTCCATAGACCATGCGGCCGGTGTTGGCGTCCACCAGCAGGGCAGCCTTGGCCTGGATGGCGGGGTCAGGCACCTCTGCGGCGGAGGCAGGACCTGTCAGCAGGGAGACCGCCAGGATCAGCAGCAAAAAAACAGAGAAAAAGCGGTGTGTTTTCATATCAAACTCCTACCATCTGTGGTATAATCAACTTGCATCGCGCGGCAGCGGCGCCGAAAAGCGCCGCGGTTCGACATTTCAACTCATAGTATATCAAAAAACGGGTGGGAGTTCAACAGTGAGTGGACGGGGAAGGCCGACAAAAAGTGAGATTATTCTGCTGGGGCTGACGGCGGTGTTCCTGTGCGCCCTGGCGGGCCTGTCTCTTCGGGATCGGCAGGATCGCGTCCCGGGCGTAGTCATTGAGACAGAGGCGGAGGTCCCCCGGGAGGAGATCGCCCCGGACTTCCCGCCGGTGGATCTGAACACCGCCACGGCGGAGGAGCTGGACACGCTGCCCGGCATCGGGGAGAGCCTGGCCCGCCGGATCATCGCGTACCGGGAGGCCAACGGCCCCTTCGGGAGCATTGAGGAGATCATGGAGGTGAGCGGGATCGGAGAGGCGAAATTCGCCGAGCTGGAGGACCGCGTCACTGTGGACAACGGCAAAGGAGAGGTGACAAATGAGGATTCTGGTGGTTGATGACGAAAAGCTGCTGGTCAAAGGCGTGAAATTCAATCTGGAGAACGAGGGGTACGAGGTGGAGTGCGCCTATGACGGTGCCTCCGCCGTGGAGCTGGCCCGTAACGGCCGCTTCGATCTCATCATTCTGGATGTGATGATGCCGGAGCTGGACGGGCAGGAGGCATGTATGCGGATCCGGGAGTTCTCCAATGTGCCCATCATCATGCTCACCGCCAAGAGCGAGGACGCGGACAAGCTGATGGGCTTTGAGTGTGGAGCGGATGACTATGTTACAAAACCCTTCAACATTCTGGAGCTGAAGGCCCGGGTTCGGGCGCTGCTGCGGCGGGCCGCCGGCACGCAGCGGAACCGGGGCGCCGTCCTGACCGCGGGGGACTTGTCCCTGAACACGGAGGAGCGGGTGGCCATCCGGGATGGAAAGACCGTGGATCTGACCGCCAAGGAGTACGATCTGATCGAGCTGCTGATGCGCAATCCCCGGCGGGTGTACAGCCGGGAGAATCTGATGAACGTGGTGTGGGGCTATGCCTACGCCGGGGACTACCGGACGGTGGATGTCCACATCCGCCGCCTGCGGGAGAAGCTGGAGAAGAACCCGGCGGAGCCGGAGTATATTATGACCAAGTGGGGAGTTGGATACTATTTCAAAGGATAAGGGCAGGATCTGGGACAGCCTGCAGTTCAAGTTCGGCCTGAGCTATATCCTGATTATCGCGGGCGTGCTGCTGCTGCTGAACACCTATCCGCTGCGGGTATCGCAGGATCTGGTGTTCCGCTCCAAGGCAACCACGCTCCAGAGCAGCGTGTCCGTGATGGTCTACTCCCTGTCCGGCCTGGACCGGCTGACCGAGGAGAATGTGTCCCAGGCCATGGCGGTGGTGGAGGAGACGGGCCTCAGCCGCATCCTGGTGACGGACAGTGCGGGCAAGGTCCTCTACGATACCCGGGAGACCAACGACGCCCTGGGGGAGTACAGCTTCTACACAGAGATCGTCCAGGCCCTGCTGGGGAACGACGTGTTCTCCAGCAGCTACCGGGACGGGGCCTTCCGCAGCCGGGCGGCCTCGCCAGTGCTGTACCAGAACCAGATCATCGGCGCCGTATACGCATACGAGTATGACACGGAGCAGGCCGCTCTGCTAGAGGGGCTGCAGGGCAATCTATTGCGGCTCTCCGCCGGCATCGCGGTGGTGGTGCTGTGTCTCAGCGGCCTGCTGTCCCGGGCGCTGACCCGGAAGATCGGCCAGCTGCTCACCGCCATCCGGGAGGTGCGGGAGGGCGCTTACAGCCACCGGGCGGAGGTGCCCGGACGCGACGAGATCGCCCAGCTGGCCCAGGAGTTCAACAGCTTGACGGACCGCCTCCAGACTACGGAGAACGCCCGCCGCCGCTTTGTGTCCGACGCCTCCCACGAGCTGAAAACGCCCCTGGCGGCCATCCGGCTGCTGACGGACTCCATCCTCCAGACGGAGAACATCGACCGGGAGACGGCACGGGAATTTGTCACAGACATCGGGCAGGAGGCGGAGCGCCTCTCCCGTATCACAGAGGATCTGCTCCGCCTGACCCGGCTGGACAGCAACGTGCTGGAGCGGCCGGTGGTGGTGGACGCGCTGCCGGTGCTGGAGCAGGTGATGCGGATGATGAGCCTGGTGGCCCAGGAGAAGGGAACGGAACTGACCTATCGGGCGGAGGGGACCTGTACGATGCTGGCCACCCGGGATGAGATCCACCAGATCATCTATAATCTGACGGACAACGCCGTGAAGTACACGCCGCCGGGCAGCACGGTCCAGGTCTCCCTGTTTCGGGAGGGGGATCAGGTGGTGCTGACGGTGGAGGACAACGGCGCCGGCATCCCGGAAGAGGACCTGCCCCGGATCTTTGAGCGGTTCTATCGGGTGGACAAGGCACGGTCCCGCGCTGCCGGCGGCACGGGTCTGGGATTGGCCATCGTCAGGGACACGGTGGAAAAGCGGGGCGGCACTGTGGAGGCGGCCAATCGTCCTGGAGGCGGCGCAGTTTTCACCGTCCGCTGGCCCTGGCGGGAAGGAGGCGGCCAGACATGAAAAAGCGATGGATTGCCGTGCTGCTGTGCGCCGCCCTTCTGGCAGCCTTCGGCTGGGGACAGCCCCGCATTTCCGGCGAGGGCGAGACATACGACCTCTATTTCCTGGAGGCGGATCTGTCCGACGCCCCTGGCGGCGATGCCCTGCGGGCGGAGCCGCTGTACATCGAGTCGGGCGAGGTGCGGGACACCCGGGAGCTGGCGGAGTATCTGGTGACGGAGCTGCTGGCGGGACCGGAGGACGCCGCCCTCACCAGCGCCATTCCAGAGGAGACTACCCTGCTGTCCCTGGAGCTGGATGGTACCCGGGCCAAGGTGGACCTCTCCTCCCGCTACCGGTTGCTTTCCGGCGTGGCGCTGGCCTTGGCAGACTATGCCATCACCCTGACGCTGACCCAGCTGCCGGAGATCTCCGCTGTCAGCGTGACGGTCCGGGGCCAGCCGCTGGCCTACCGAGACCGGCAGATCTTCACAGCCAGGGATGTCCTGTTTTCCAGCAACGAGGATGTGATCGACACGCTGAACGCCACCCTGTACTTTCTGGATGAGACCGGCGGCCTGACGCCGGTGGAGATGACACTGGACCTGTACGAGGGGGACACGCAGGCCGGGGCCGTGGTCAAGGCCCTGCTGGAGGGGACGGAGGAAAAGGACTGGCTCTCCGCCATTCCGGAGGGATTCCAGGTAACTTCCGTCCGGCTGGAAGAGAGCACGTGCTATGTGGACCTGCCCACGGCGGCTCTGCCGGGTCTGCCGGAGGGGGCGGATCTGTCCCTGGCCCTCCGGGCACTGGCGGACTCCCTGCTGTCCCTGCGGGCAGTGGAAGAGGTGCGGTATCTGGTGGACGGTGAGTTCGCCTCCGCCTACGGCGGCGCCGCTGTGCTGGAGCCTTATCTCAGCGCAGCTTGACGGCGCGGGACGCCGCCCCATCAGGCGCCGAAGAACAGCCGCACCGCGAAGGCGGAGGCCAGAAACCCCGTCAGGTCCGCGGCCAGGGCTGCCGGGACCGTGTGCCGGGTGCGGATGATCCCGGCAGAGCCGAAGTACACGGCGATGGTGTAGAATGTGGTTTCCGTGCTGCCCAGCATCACGGCGGCCACCCGGCCGATGTAGCTGTCGGGGCCGTAGGTGGCGATGAGGTCCGAGCCGACTGCCAGGGCGCCGCTGCCGGATACGGGGCGCACCAGCATCAGCGGCGTGGTCTCCGGCGGAATGCCCAGAAACTCCAGCGCCGGGGCGCAGAGGCCCGTGAGCCACTCCAGGGCGCCGGAAGCCCGGAACATGGCCACGGCGGTCAGCAGTCCCACCAGGGCAGGCAGGACCTTCAGCAGGACCGTGAGCCCCTCTTCGGCCCCGTGGGTCAGGGCGCCGTAGACATCCACCCGCTTCCCCATGCCGTAGAGGGCCACCCCGGCCAGCAGTACGGGGATCACCAGAGAACTGAGATTCAACGCCGGCACCTCCCCACGGCGGCCAGGAATTTGGCCGTCAGAACGCCAACCACCACCGACAGGGCCGAGGCCAGCCACACCGCCGGCAGGATGTCGAAGGGAGACTGGGCTCCACTGGCGCTGCGGACGGAGGCGATGGTGGCGGGCAGCAGCTGGATGGAAGCGGTATTCAGCACCACCAGCAGGCACAGTTCGTCGCTGGCGGTGCCGCTGCAGCCGCGGGCCATCCGTCGGGCCGCCTGGATCCCGAGGGGCGTGGCGGCGTTGCCCAGTCCCAGCAGATTGGCGGACACGTTGGCGGAGAGTGCCGCCAACGTTTTTTCATCCCGGCTGGCCTGGGGCATCAGTCGCCGCAGAATGGGCCGGAAGGCCCGGGCCAATCCGGCAGAGAGGCCGCAGACATTCATGATTTCCATGACGCCGCTCCACAGGCACAGAATGCCGGCCATGGAGACACTGAGCTCCACGGCGGAGGCGGCGCCGTCCATAGCCGCGTCGGCCACGGCGTCCAGATTTCCGGTGAACAGGCCGAAGACCAGGGACAGCACCACCATCCCGGTCCAGATCCAGGTCATTGCCATTGTCATTCCCCCTGTGTTTGTGACGGATACCCGGCAGCTTCTCAAAAAATATGAAGAGGCCAGCTGAGATTTCGGAAAAGCAAATTGGTAAATTCACTTTATTTTTGGAATCAAATTGACAAAATGCGACCGTCTGTGATATGTTCTTATAAATGGATAGTTAGGACATATTGCTGAAAAAGGAGATACATCGTGAAATCAACGGGAATTGTCAGAAAGGTGGATGAACTGGGACGGATCGTGCTCCCTATCGAGATGCGCCGGACGCTGGATATCGGCGAGAAGGATGCATTGGAAATCTATGTGGAAGGCTCGTCCGTCATTCTGAAAAAATACAAGCCCAGCTGCGTTTTCTGCGACGCCACCAAAGACATCACGGTATTCAAGGGGAAGAATATCTGCCCCAAGTGCCTGAAAGAATTGAAAGAGCTGTGAGCGCCCTGTGCGCTGAAAACATGACGCCCATGCGGAGTTCTCCGCATGGGCGTCTTCTGCGCTGCATGTCCTGCGCGGGTCATGACCGCTCCAGGGCCGCGGCGTACAGCTCGTTTTTGGAAAGACCCGTGTGGGCCGATACCTCCCGGGCGGCATCTTTCAGCCGGATTCCCTGGGCCACCAGCCGCAGGACTTGCTCCGTCCCCTCCTCCAGCGTGACGGCGGCGGTCTCCCGGGGCGGGCTGCCCGCCACCACCAGCACGTATTCTCCCTTGGGGGTGTTTTCCTGGTAATAGGCCGCCGCTTCTCCCAGGGTGGTGCGCACAGTCTCCTCGTGGAGCTTCGTCAGCTCCCGGCACAGGGCCACCCGCCGGTCCGGGCCGAAGGTCTCCCGCAGGTCCTCCAGCGTGGCGCGCAGCTTGTGGGGCGCCTCGTGGAAGATCATGGTCCGCTCCTCGTTTTTCAGAGAGTCCAGCCGTTCCCGGCGGCTTTTCTTGTTGACGGTGAGGAAGCCCTCAAAGGTGAACCGCCCCGTGGGCAGGCCGCTGACCGCCAGGGCATTCACTGCCGCGCAGCAGCCGGGGATGGAGAGCACCTCCACCCCATTTTCGGCACACAGCCGCACCAGATCCTCTCCGGGATCGGAGATGGCCGGTGTACCGGCGTCCGTCACCAGAGCGCAGGACTCCCCAGCCAGCAGCCGCTGCAGGATGGCCTGGCCCGCAGCGGCATGGTTGTGTTCGTGGTAGCTCACCAGGGGCTTTTTGATCTGAAAGTGATTCAGCAGCTTCACAGAGACCCGGGTGTCCTCCGCGGCGATGAAGTCCACGGCTCCCAGCGTCTCCGCTGCCCGGGGAGAGAAGTCCCCCAGGTTGCCGATGGGCGTGGCCACCAGATACAGCGTACCGCTCATGCGTTCGTCTCCTTTGTTCGGAAATAGGCGTTGTCCAGCTCCGCCGTGGGGCGGCCGGTCCCGTCCTCCAGGCAGAGGGGGGCGGCGATGTCCAGCCCGGGCCGTCCGCCCCGGCGGGCCTCTAACAGCAGCAGGGAAGGGGCGTCCCCCGCCCGGCGGCAGACGAGGCGCAGCCGCTTGGGCTCCAGTCCCCGGGCCCGGAGGGCGCAGCACAGGTCCGCCAGCCGCTCCGGCTTGTGGACCAGGCAGAAGCTCCCGCCCCACCGCAGCAGCCAGGCTGCTGCCGTGCAGATATCCTCCAGGGTGCAGCCAGTCTCGGACCGGGCAGCCCGGAGGGCCTCAGTCTCCGGCAGCCTGCCGGACCCGGCGGGATAGTAGGGAGGGTTGCACACCACCAAGTCAAAGCCACCGGCGGGCAGCAGGCCGCGGATCTTTCGTAGGTCTCCCCGGCGGAAGATCAGGCGGTCTGCCAGGCCGTTCCGGGCGGCGGCCTGCTCCGCCAAGCGGACGGCGTCCGGCAGCAGCTCCACACCGGTGACGGACAGTGCCCGCTGGCGCTGGAACAGCAGAAGGCCCAGCAGTCCGGTGCCGCTGCCCAGGTCGCACACCCGAAGCCCCGGCTTCAGCCGGGGAAAGCTGCCCAGCAGAAAGGAGTCGGTACTGGGCTGGAACAGGCCGTCATCGCAGACGAAGGAGAGTCCGCCGGGGCAGAGGAGTTCCCAGTGCTGCAAGTCGATCCCCCCATTGGATGATGTCTATATTCATATTATAATGGAAGATCATCATTCTTGCAATGGGGGGCACGGTTCAAAAGAAAAGGCCGCTTGGGCGCGCTCCGGTGCAGTGGCCCTCCGCGCGACGATCGGTGCAAGCGCCGATTTGGTCTGGCCTTTGGGCCTTTTGCGATTCCTGTAGTTGCTGCCCCGTGGCGGATCGTGCGGACGGCGCGGAGCGGCCACTGCATGTTCTCTCCTTCTCTTTTTGCTGCCGCTGGCCCGGTGGGTGATGGAAGTTTCTGCAGCAGGCCGATGCTCTCATCGCCCGCCGGTCCAGGCCCCTGCGGGTCGTGAGGGCCGAGACTTACAGCACGGCCCGGAGCCAGCCCAGGACCAGCAGGTGGAGGGGGTAGAACATATAAAAGAACCACTTGGAAAAACCGCCGCTGGTTCCGTGCTGGCCTGTGTAGCGGGAGAGGAGCAGCAGCGGCAGAAACGCCCCCACGTACTCGACGGAGTAGGCGTAGAGCTCCCAGTCGATCTGGAAGACATGGTCGTAAAACAGTCCGAAAAACGGGTGGATCAGCAGGGAGAGCACCCCCATGTCCAGCATGACCACCATGCAGTAGGCAAACGCCTGGTGCTTCCAACTGCCATAATAATAGTCGAACACCAGGATAATCACCACGCCTGTGTAGCCCCAGTCCGCCGGGACAGACAGGATGAACAGGAGCAAAATCAGCAGGACCTTCCAGGCAGAGCAGAGGCGCGGGCTCCTGCGGATGCGGACCGCCAGAACGCCCAGAAAAATGGTATAGATGACATTGGGGCGCATCAGCTGGATGGCGGCCAGATCGCCGCCGAAGTGGAAGTACAGAAAGGGAAACCAGCTGACCAGCGCGAAAACAGCCAGGCGGAGCAGATACCGGTTGAGGTTTCTGGTGTGGTGACAGCCCTCCACGGCGGCAAAGAACATGGTGGGGCCGGTGATTTTTCCGATGGAATGCAGGAGAATCGCCAACAGGGTGCCGTCGGGGACAAAGGCGAAGGCGATATGGTCGATCACCATGGCCGCCACCGCCACGGCCTTCAGATGATTGAGGGAGAGCCCGCCCCGGGACCGCTCCAGGCATTCAGCGGACGGGGGAGGGCAGGCGGGCAGCCCCTGTGGCGTTTCTCCGGAAAGGCCGCGGCTTTCCTCCAGACAGTGGTCGGTCATGCGGCTCCCTCCATGGCCCGCAGGGCCGTCACCAGAGCCGGTTCCCCGGCGGGGGAGAGAATGTCCGGCGTGGTGCCCGTTTCCTCACTGCTGGAGCCGTCACCGTTCAGGCCGAACATCATGGTGAACTGCACCAGGATGCCGCTGTTGGGCAGCTGCAGGAAGACTGGATCCAGAGCCCCGATGCCGTCACCGCCGGTGGGACTGCCCACCAGGGTGGCGAAGCCTGTCTCCTGGCAGAACACGGCGAAGGACTCGCTGGCGGAGTAGACCGCCGGCCCCACCAGCACCCAGATGCGGCCGTGGAAGGGGGCCCGCTCTGCCGCTGGCTCCACAGAGAGGGTGCTCTCCACAAAGTGGGTGGCGGCCTGGATTCCGTCCCGCTCCAGCTTGGGCAGATCCGGCAGGTCCGCGATGGGGTGCAGCTCCTCCGGGGAGAACACCTCCTGGATATAGGGGCGGTTGTTGCCGCTCTCCGCCAGCAGGGCATAGTTGGTGCAGGAGAGGGGACGGTCCGTCAGGGGCGCCGCCAGCAGCTGCTGCCAGTAGACCTCGCTTCCGCCGGAGTTGTCCGTCAGGTCGATGATGAGATCCGTGCAGTCCGCCGCCTGGCGGTAGAAGTCCGTCAGGGCCGCCCGGTCTGTGGCGTAGCTGTCCTCATATTCCGCCGGGAAGCTGTCGATCTTCACATACCCCACGTCTCCGCCGGGCAGGAGCAGGGTGTGGAGGTTCGCGGCAGGCTCCTCCGAATCGGCTGAATTGACCGTGCCGTCCTCTTCGCCGTAGGCATCCAGCAGCGTCTGGAGTCTTTCATAGCCCCGGACGGTCACCGGGTCCGTCAGCACCTCCCGCCAGTGCTCCCGGTCCTGGATGCCGCCGTCCTCATAGGCCTCACAGTAGGCGCGGTACATATCCGGCTCCACGATCCAGAGGTGGCCGTACGTCCCCAGGCGGAACAGTGTGCTGTAAACAGCGGAATAGAATACCTCGTCGCTGTCGCTTTCCTGGATCATCTCCCGGTATGCCTGGAAGATGGCCGCCGACGGGTCCTCCGGGTTGTCCCGGTCTCGGACACCCATACAGAGATAGCTGTCCCCCAGCGTCTGGACCAGGTAGTCGTAGTCCTCCAGCCGCTGTTCCTGGGTCAAGCCAAGCAAGTGGTCCATGGAGGGGACCTCAGATTCCGGCCCTCCCAGGGCACCGCATCCCGCCAGCAGACAGGGCAGCACCGCTGCTGCCAGCAGCTTCTTCCAAGCGTGTTTCATCGTGTGTCTCCTTTCAAATCGGCTGTCCCCAATATTACGGGAGTAAAGGGCCTCTTTCTTCACTCCAGCGGGGAACACCGGCAGGATAACACCAATTTCTTACAACTCTATGGAGAAATCTCTTACAGATTTCTTACAGTTCCCGAAACGACAAAAAGGTCCGCGAGCTTTGGCTCGCGGACCTTTTATGTATCCTCGATTACTCCTCGGGGACGATGGCGCCGTTGGGGCAGGTGTCGCTGCAAGAACCGCAGTCCAGGCAAGCGGCAGCATCGATGACGTACTGGTCATCGCCCTGGCTGATAGCACCGGCGGGGCAAGCGTCCGCGCAGGAGCCACAGCTCACGCAGGCAGAAGTGATTTTGTAAGCCATGGGAAGCACCTCCATCAGAATTGTACCCCTATTGTAGCATACAAATTAAAAAAAGCAAGTACCAGCCGTTCAAATTCTATGGTTAAATTTTCGAAAAAATACGGGAAAGCGTCCAAAAATGACGTTTGTCAAGACTAACTGTTCACAAATTGTTTTCAAATAGGTCAAAGAAAGTCAAAATTCAACTCTTGACATTTTGATCGGGCGTGTTATACTAAACACAGAACAAAAGGTCAAAGAAAGTCAAAGTCAAAGAGACGAGGCGTTCTTTGGAAAGGGAGGAATCATCCGTGGGGATTTCCGATTTGATTGCCAGCTTCCTGCAGGAGAGTTTGGAGGAGACGGACGGTGGTGTGCTGGAGGTCCAGCGCAATGACCTGGCCCAGCGCTTCAATTGCGTACCCAGCCAGATCAACTACGTGATGTCCACCCGCTTTTCCCCGGAGCGGGGTTATATCGTGGAGAGCCGCCGGGGCGGCAATGGCTACATCCGGATCACCCGGGTCCGGGTGGACCGCCAGACGCTGCTGATGCAGGTCATCAACACCCTGGGCAGCCAGGTGGACCTGGCTTCCGCTCGGGCCATCCTGAACAATCTGGTCCAGGCCGGCGCCCTGGAGGAGAACGCAGGCCGGAGCATTCTGGCCGCCGTCGGCGACAAGGCCCTGGCCGCGGTCCCGCGGGAGAGCCGGGACACCGTCCGGGCGGACATCATGAAGCAGGTGCTGATCCTGCAGGTGTAGCCGGGACCCGGGCAGCGGGGAAAAATGTTTCAATAAGCACGCACAGTTTCCAGATGATAGGAGGAATTGATTTATGAAATGCGAAAATTGTGGTAAGAATGAAGTTACCTTTGTGTATCGGAGCAACGTGAACGGCCATGTGGAAGAGAAGCACCTGTGCAGCGACTGCGCGGAAAAGCTGGGCTATACCCAGCGGCTGGGTGCCCAGAGCCAGCGGATGATGCAAAGCTTCTTCGGGAACAGCCTCTTTGGAAACGATTTCTTCGACGATTTCTTCTCTCCCATGCCCAGCCTGCTGGGGCGGAGAATGAAGATGCTGGAGGACCCCTTTGACGACTTCTTCGCCGAGATGCCGGCCCTGAGCGCCTCTCCTGTCCAGCAGCAGGAGGCAAAGCAGGAAAAGAAGGACGACCTGGTAGGCCAGGAGGACCAGAGCCGCTTTGCCTATCTGCGCCAGATGAACGCGCTGAAGCTGGAGATGAAGAAGGCTGTGCACCAGGAGAACTTTGAGCGGGCGGCGGAGCTTCGGGACCAGATCAGGTCTCTGGAGGCCGCTCACAAGGAGCAGAAGGAAAACAAGTAAACGGGACTTTCCCATGGAAAGGAAGGTAAGACACTATGAATGAGAACAAATTTTCGCCCAGGGCGGAGGAGGCCCTGCGGCTTTCCCAGGAGGCAGCCGGTGAGCTGGGCCACGGCTACGTGGGCACGGAGCACCTGCTGCTGGGCCTGATCCGGGAAGAGGAGGGCGTGGCCCACACCGTTCTGACGGAGGCGGGCCTCACCGATGACATGATCGTGGAGATCATCAAGAAGAGCGTGGGTGCCGGTCTGCCCGGCAGCAATCCCGCCCAGGGCCTCACCCCCCGCGCCAAGCGGGTGGTGGAGCTGGCCATGGAGGACTCCATGCGGGGCGGCTACAACTACGTGGGCACGGAGCACCTGCTGGCGGGCATCCTGCGGGAAGGCAACAATATGGCCGTCCGCATCCTGCGCACCGCTGGCGTGGATGCCCGTCACCTGTACACAGCCCTGATGCAGAAGCTGGGTGAGATGCCCCGGAGTCAGGCCGCCGATCCCGGCCGCTCCGGCACCAGCCCCGCAAAGGAGGATAACGGCAAGAACAAGACCCTGAAGGAGTTCACCCGGGACCTGACCGCCGACGCTCGGGCCGGCAAGCTGGACCCGGTCATCGGCCGGGACGGGGAGATCCAGCGGGTGATCCAGATTCTCTCCCGCCGCACCAAGAACAACCCCTGCCTGATCGGTGAGCCCGGTGTGGGCAAAACCGCCATCGCTGAGGGTCTGGCCCGGAAGATCGTTATGGGCGACGTACCCGACGAGATGCTGGACAAGCGCCTTTTGTCCCTGGACCTCAGCGGCATGGTGGCGGGCACCAAGTACCGGGGTGAGTTTGAGGAGCGGATTAAGAAGCTGCTGGAGGAGGTCAGGAAGTCCGGCAATGTGATCCTCTTCATCGATGAGCTCCATACCATCGTGGGCGCCGGCAGCGCCGAGGGCGCCGTGGACGCCGCCAACATCATCAAGCCGGCTCTGGGCCGGGGCGAGATCCAGGTGATCGGCGCCACCACCCTGAACGAGTACCGGAAGTATATCGAGAAGGACGCCGCCCTGGAGCGCCGGTTCCAGCCGGTGCAGGTGGGTGAGCCCAGCCAGGAGGCGTCTCTGGAGATCCTGAAGGGCCTGCGGGAGAAGTACGAGAAGCACCACAGCCTCCAGATCACCGACGAGGCCCTGGAGGCCGCCGTGAAGCTCTCCGCCCGGTATATCAACGACCGGTTCCTGCCGGACAAGGCCATCGACCTGATGGACGAGGCTGCCAGCCGGGTGCGGATGGAGACGGAGGAGATCTCCCCGGAGCTGAAGAGCCTGGAGGAGAAGATCGCCGCCCTGGCCAAGGACAAGGAGGCTGCTATCGAGAAGCAGGACTATGAGACCGCCGCCAAGCTGCGGGACATTGAGAAGGACTACCAGGAGCAGGTGGAGATGGAGCGGGAGAAGCGCCGCAAGAACAACACCCAGCACCGCCCGGTGAACGCTGATGATATCGCCGCCGTGGTGGCCGGTTGGACCGGCATCCCCGTCACCCGTCTGACGGAGGATGAGGGCACCCGCCTGCTGCACATGGAGGACACCCTCCACGAGCGGGTAGTGGGTCAGGACGAAGCCGTAAAGGCCGTGGCCCGGGCCATCCGTCGGGGCCGTGTGGGTCTGAAGGATCCGAAGCGCCCCATCGGCTCCTTCCTGTTCCTGGGCCCCACCGGCGTGGGAAAGACGGAGCTGTGCAAGTCCCTGGCAGAGGCCATGTTCGGCGATGAGAACGCCATGATCCGGATCGATATGTCCGAGTATATGGAGCGGCACACAGTGTCCCGTCTGATTGGCTCCCCGCCGGGCTATGTGGGCCACGAGGAGGGCGGTCAGCTGACGGAGAAGGTGCGGCGCAAGCCCTACTCCGTGGTACTGTTTGACGAGATCGAAAAGGCCCACGAGGATGTGTGGAACATCCTGCTGCAGCTTCTGGATGACGGCCGGATCACCGACTCTCAGGGCAGGACGGTGGACTTCAAGAACACCGTCATCGTCATGACCAGCAACATCGGTGCCCGCAGCCTCACTGCCATGGGCAGCAAGCTGGGCTTTTCCGCCGAGGAGCGGGACTCCGATCCTGACGCTGAAAAGAAGTTCGAGACCGCCCGGGAGCAGGTGATGGCGGAGCTGCGCCAGACCTTCCGCCCGGAGTTCCTAAACCGGATCGACGATATCATCGTATTCCGCCCCCTGACGGAGGAGGACATCCGGGAAGTGGCCCGGCGGATGCTGAAGACCGTCTCCGCCCGGATGGAGACCATGGGCATCCACCTGGATGCCAGCGACGAGGCTGTGGCAGAGCTGGCTAAGGAGGGCTTTGATCCCAAGTACGGGGCCCGTCCCCTGCGCCGGGCCATCCAGAGCAAGGTGGAAGACGCCGTGGCCGAGAAGATGCTGGACGGCACCCTCAAGGCCGGTGACACCGCCAAGCTTACCGTGGAGAACAATCGACTCTGCGTTTCCAAGTGAAGAGACCTGGTCAAGCCGTCCGGAGGCCCCATAGCCTCCGGACGGCCTTTCCGACATACCGGCCGGAAGCGAATAGACTTGACTTTGGCGGAGAAACAGGTAAAATAGAGAGGTATAAAATGAACCCATCATGCTGTCCACGATCCAGTAAAAGATGGTGCCAGAGTGCCAACGCGGCGGATCGCAGAGTATATTGCCGCACGTATGTGGGGAAGAACGCCCCCGGGCGGGAGAAATATCTATGACCAAATGTAGCGTAGTTGGCAGCACGCGTGATTTGGGAGGATAGATGACCTATCCATTCCCCCAAAAGCGGAACCCCGGAAGTCCTTGGGACAGTAGATTGCGGTGGAAATTCCCCGGTTGAAAAACTTCCGAAAAATCGGGCTTGACCACAGCACCGCCCACAGACACGAAAAACTTGCTTTTTCCTTCTCTGCATGGTATCATGCAGAAAATCGAATATCCGGGATTAGCGCAGTTGGTAGCGCGGGTGGTTTGGGAGCGTGAGGCTCGGGTTCGAGGCAAAGTTCTCGGAAATCTCGGAAAGCCTTGGGACACTTAGGCTGACAGCACTTTCCCCCTCGCCGGTAACTGGTCAAAAATCGGCGTTGACCACATGTTTGACCACAATTGGAAAATTTCATAACCGGGTGTAGCGCAGTTGGTAGCGCGCTTGCTTTGGGAGCAAGATGCCGGGAGTTCGAGTCTCCCCACTCGGACCAACTTGGATAAGCCCCGCTTTTCGAACTGTTTTACCGAAAAGCGGGGCTCATCCATTGTAGTAAGATGCTTTTCATTTTTTGTAGCTCCGGATTTGTTTTTCAAAATTTTTCAAAAAAAACAATATTTATATATCGGGCAGAGATTCAGAGAGCACTCTCCGATAAAACAGGCTTGTAAGCATTTTCAAATGCCTGTGGTGTCTTATAATTCAGCGTTTGGTGAGGCCGCACTTTATTGTAGGACCGAATTAATCTTCTACGCTTCTGCGGAAATGTTGTTCAGTTGTATAGTCCTTCCGGTAGGCTTCCTCCCTCTTGAATGACAAGAAAAATGTCTCGGCCACAGCGTTGTGCAAGGATCTGGCCGTAGCAGAAAAAGATTGCTTTACTCCATACCTTTGGAAAAGCCCTGTTAACGCTTTTGAAATGTATTGTTTCCCATGGTCACTGTGAAAGGTGGAGGTGACCGGGTTTGTGCTCATGTTTCGGGATACCCGCCACCCAACGATTTTGCATGAGTACAAATCCAAGATAATGCAGAGATAGACCCAGTAGCTTTTGACTTTGAACTATGTAATATCGCTGACCCATATCTGGTTTTAGATGGCCTGCTGAAAACTCCCGTTTCAGCAGGTTTTGTTTTTCATATTGTTGTTTGCGCTGGAATTGCTTCTTCGTATCTACCCGGACACCGCTGATGCCTAATTCCTGCATGATAGCTAAAATTCGTTTCTTGTTTACATGGATACCGCTGTCTGCCAAGACAATGCATATCTTGTCCGCGCCAAAGCATTGTTCGTTGTCATCGAATATTTGCTTGACTTCTAGCATGAGTTGCGCCTGCTGCTCCTCCTCATACTTGCTGCGATCCGCTCTACGGAATATGTGGTTGTAAAAGATTCCTCTTGCAACCCAAAGTGCATCGCAAAGGTCATGAACGCTGTACGGATTATCCGATCGGTTATATAGGTCTTCCAGGGTGGCAAGCTTTTTCTGTAATGGTACATTGGAGAGATAGCCGGATCGATGGATTATCTCCATATAATGCTCCGACTTTTTCAGTCGCCGGGCCATTGGCATCAAATTCCGTAGGCGTGTGGGTGCGATTTGGCATTTGGATAGAGCAGCATTTCTTGCTCCATTGATATAGAGTGCTTTGAGAAATATGAGGTTGCTGGCTTAACACTTTAATAGATTCGCCTTTCTCGCAACGGCGGATTGTTTGGACCTTGAACTCGGCGGGGTAGGTGGTTGGCATAGTATCAGCTTCTTGTATGTGATACCAGTATTGTAACGCCTTACTACTGAAGCAGAAATAATTTGGCTGAACCTCAAAAATAAAAGTAGCATATTCATCACACTATTCAAACGCTGCAAACGGTGTGATATAATTGCAAATAAGAAACATGCAAAAACAATGGGTAGGTGAATTATATGACTTTTCCCGAAAATGAGTACTTGGCATATCGTATTGTTCAATTTTTGGTTTCTCAGTATTATTCTCAAGGTTATTTTGATATTTATAATATTTATCTTAGCAATGCAATTGAGTGGCTGGATATGTGTTCCGGATTGGAAAAGGTTCAAATCGCACCGAACAAGTATGATGAGGGACTTTTATACTGTGGAAATGTCTGGAACTACTCCGTTAGCAAAACCGAATTATCATCGAAACTAAGCACAGAACTTGTTCGTTTCCTTTTTGCGTGGGGAGCTCTGGAATCATTAATTAAGGTTATGGTTTCTACAAAGAAAATAAAGAAATACGGAAAAATCAATGCCTTATGTGGTTATTTAAAGGAACATAATTTATCTAACTTGTTGCCTGCGGGTTATTTGAATGAATACGAGCACATGATTGCGCTTTTAAGAGAAAGTGTAGGGTATGAAGACGTCCTGTTTGACCTAAAGATGGAGACGCAAACAAGGTTCTCGCACAAAGAGTATGTGGATATATCAGGCATTGGAGTATATGTAGTATCAAAAATCAGGAACGACTTTGTCCATGGACAGATGCAGTTTCCTGAACCGGAAGAATATAGCGGAGAGCAAAGCTCCAATGTTGAATTAATTCATACAGCGACCCGGATAACTTTGATGACCATACTGACATTATTAATAAGTGAAATCAAGGACAATGATTTTATCTTAGAAGATGCGCCAGACGACGGTATGGAACATAGTGCTTTATTATACCTGCGTAACTTGTGCTCATATTATTCAGATACCATAAGCGGTCAGCTGAAGGTGGAAGATATCGTTGATATCCTTTAGCGTCAAGTTATCTTGATGGAAAAATATAAAAAAACCTATTTTAGTCACCGAGCTTATCTTTCATCTCACCCTTACTGTAATTGGCTGCGATTATTTAATGTGAATCAGCAGATAGCAGCTATAGTGTTGCGATGTTCTAACTGAAAAGGCCGTCGATTTTTATCGACGGCCTTTTGCTATGCCTGTATTTGTGAGAGGTCAGAGAAATTCTCTTGACACGAAATCCAATAGTTACACCCAAAACAAAAATACAGTATTTCTTATTTAGAAGTTGTAAGTTATGGAAGACGGTTGATATGAGCAGATTTTTCCAAGTTCTATAATTACACTCTAACCACATTTACAGCGAAAACGGCTTTTGGGGCCGATTTTCTGTGATTTACGTTTGATTTTCCTGGTTTTGGAGATTGCTATTCATCGGTTATTCGAAGTGGTATATTAGGACTTTATTCACAAATATGCGTTCAACCATATCTGCGCAGATGTTTGAATTGAAAAAATAATCGAACCAAAGTATAATATGTGTGCAGGCTGAATGTCTGTAACGAGCGTGTGGCAAGATTTTGTACTTGTGTTTCGCAAGTGTTGACTAAACTGGGCGGTGCTTTAGCGTATTGCCCTTTCCTGCCATGATGTTACCCGTGTTCATCATGTTGACGAATCCGTCCGCACAATGAGTTGCCACACGCTCTCCCTTTTGGGAGGTACCTTATGAAAAAATTTTGCGATATCCAATCAAGAAATGAGTTGGCAGATTATTTAGGTATTCCTCATAGTAAGCTAACACATATTCTTTATGGTAAAAAGCCGGATAGTTATTATACTACTTTTGAAATTCCAAAACGCAACGGTGAATCCCGCACTATTTGTGCCCCTTCCGGTGAACTGAAGGCTCTACAAGTAAAACTCGCAAATATGTTGTGGAGCTATCAGAAAAGTGTTTGGGAAGAAAAGGGAATAAAACCCAATATTTCTCATGCTTTTGAGAAAGAGAAAAGCATTATTACTAATGCAAAAATTCATCGAAACAAGCGTTTTGTCCTTAATTTGGATTTAGAAAACTTTTTTGATAGCTTCCATTTTGGCCGTGTTCAAGGCTATTTTGAGAAGAATAACAACTTCAAACTCCCATACGATGTTTCTGTTATTCTCGCGCAATTGACATGTTATCAAGGGCGCTTGCCACAAGGCGCGCCCAGTTCCCCAATCATTACAAATTTGATCTGCCAGGCCATGGATAGCTATCTGTTAAGAGTTGCCAAGAAATATAAACTGGACTATACCAGATATGCTGATGACTTAACTTTCTCTACCAACGACAGACACTTTGTTGATAATCAGGAGAAATTCTTAGCAGAAGCCATTGCTGCAATAAAAAGAGCTGGTTTCTCTATCAACGAAAAGAAAACCCGGCTTCAATTTAAAGATTCACGCCAAGAAGTCACGGGCCTGATTGTGAACAAGAAGCTAAATGTTAATCACGCCTATGTACGTAAAACCAGAGCGATGGCACATCAGCTCTACTCTACAGGTGGATACCTTATCGATGGCGTGCCAGGAACAATCAAGCAACTCGAAGGGCGCTTTTCCTTTATTGACCATCTGGATCATTATAATAATGCCCTTGATCCACAGGAAATTAAGCATGACGTTTTTCATCTCAATGGTCGTGAGAGGCAGTTTCAGGCGTTTATTTTTTATAAATATCTTTTTGCTAATGATAAACCTCTCATTGTAACAGAAGGGAAAACTGATATTCGGTATATAAAGGCTGCACTGAAAAGTCTCTATGCCCACTATCCACGACTTGTACAAATAGATGCTGATGGTAATTTTACTTATAATTTCTCATTCTTTAGGCGAACAAAAAGGTGGAAATACTTCTTTGGTATTAGCCTAGACGGTGCAGATGCCATGAAATTTTTATATCGCTATCATGTTGGAAAAAACCGTGTTCCTGAGTATCTGAAATACTTTCGGCAACTAAGCGGTTGTGAACAGCATAATCCTGTCATTCTTCTGTATGATAACGAGCTTGAACACAAAAAGCCATTGAAACAGTTTTTGGCTGAGGAAGTACATGCCACCGAAGATCAGAAGACCGAACTCAAATCACATCTGCAGCTGCACCTAATTCCGGACAGTAAGTTGTATGTCGTTACAAACCCACTTGTAGACAGCAAAGATGAATGTGAAATAGAAGATCTCTTTGCCGAGGAAGTACAAAAGATTAATTTGGACGGAAAAACATTTTGCCGTAAAGATCCCTTTGATAACAACAAATTCTTTGGCAAAGAAATCTTCTCTCAGTACATTTTGGAAAATTACAAGCAAATTGATTTTTCACGGTTTATTCCTATGCTCGACGCAATTGATTCGATAATTGCTCAAACACACCCTATTGAAAAATAAATATATCGACAGAGCTGTAGCCCTGTCGATATATTTTTATACTCTATTCTCGAGCGAAGTCGTTTCACAAGCATTCTTGTCGGGCGAGGAGGGTCAAGGTTTTTTCCGTTGGGTTAGTCTACTCTGGTTCGGGCTTGTCCTATGTGACAGTTTCTTTACAGCTAAAAGCGATAATTCATTTGTTGTGTAATTTTAAAAGAACTATTGTACGACAATTATTTTGGGAGGGTTAAATAATGCTGGAAGCAATTACCTACAGTTCCATGCTAGAAAATATAAGAGAGAATAAAACAGAGAGGGATACGATCGGAATTTTGTTATCTAGGCCAACATCTAACGCAGGAAGAGATATTATTGATGCACTGCCTTATTACCATCATCGTTCGGGACGGAGCATTAATTTTTATTTGCCTGGGTACGGTGCTTATTGGTATGGTGCTTATCCAGATGAAAAAGACGTTGCTATGATTAATGGTACTCAATGGTCATTCAGCAACCTAAAATACGTAGAGTTTATTGATGCTCTTGAGAAGCATTCTAGATGGGAATATTCTGGGGAAAGTGAGTTGTTGCTTATAGAATATTCAAATGGAAAACTAGATTATTCAAATGTGTTAAGATTTCATTTAGATGCAATGCTTGAAGATAAAGCAATATCTTCAGTAAATGCTTTTTTTGAAGATATTTTTAGGCATGCTATGAAACAAAGAAGTTTAACTCAGATTAGTGACATTACTGGACTGAAAACATTGGGACAGATTACAATAGATTGCGTTCTTGCAGAATTGCCTGGATTTTTTAACGGAGTAATAAAAAGAGAACGTCACTATTTAATTAATAACTATGCTAAACATTAAAACGGTTTCGCCTATTTTGCTCCAATTTCTTCCACGGGAGATGTCTTGATAGCGCAGGTGGTGAAAGCGCGTTTGCTGGTGCCAGCCGACTCTGGATCATTCTGGAACTGCACTATGCGTTGCTATGTATACAATACGAAAAGCAATTCTGACTTCTTACTTTGCCCTCCGCCATCGCAAAATGCACGCTGTAACCCAGTCGGTGATGGTCCCCAGCATTTTTTAGCCAGATAGAATCCCAGGGCAGGAGAGAGAATCCCCCTGGATCTCCGCTGCAGACAGTGACAGCGTCGTACCATTTTTCCTGATTTCCCTTGGAGGATGTCTCAGCAATTTTCTGATTTGATACCAGAGAGATACTCATGGCAGCACCTCCAGCCACTGCTGATCCTCAGCCATACGGCCCTTAGTTTTCTGGATAATCTGCAGAGGGTCATATTCCGCCACGCCGATGGCCTCCAGATACTCCCGCAGACCGGCCCGCTGACGAGGAATGCAGCGCTCTTCCAGGAAAGCCTGGAAGTCGGCCCAGGTGGGGTGGGGATTGTTGCCGAACGCCGTTTTCACCGGGTCGGCCACATAATTTTCCACGGACACGGTTCTTGCCGTGAAGTCCGCACGGATAGTGGTGCAGAGCCGCTGGCCATCATAGAAGCGGAAGGTGCGGACGTCGTGTCCCGCGTCAGAGACGGCATCCGGGCGGGAAAGGGTGATCTGCTCCCCGTCGAAGGAGAGTTCCAGCTCCCGATGGGATTCGCTGATGCCCATGGACTCCAGCCAGGTAGTAGGCAGCGTGACCTTGCAGGTTCGGGATCCTTTTGCCGCAGTTCCGCCCGCAGCACTGATATTCACTTTTGCAGTGCACTTCTCCACAACACATCACCTCGAAAATATTACATTCTATTCGGTACGAATAAACAAGGAAAATACGCTGTTGCCATTTCTGGTGGCAGAGGAATTTTTCAATGGGGACATTCCGCCTGCCGGATGCCAGGATTGTTTCCCTACTGGAACCCCAGCATTTCCCGCACCATCCCGTAGTGCTTGGCCACGGTGTGCCGGGTCACCTTTGCACCCCTGGCAATGATACTGTAATTTGTCTCATCCGGGTGGAGCCGTAGGTACTCCCAGATCTGCCGCTGCTTCTTGGTGAGCTTATCCGGCGAGATGATCCCATGCATCCGGTCCAGGATGACCTTTCGTTCCGCGTTCATCTGCTGGATCAGTACCTTCAGCTTTTCCTCGCACTCCTCGCGGGTGTGGGCGTAGACGCATTTGGAATGCTTGGTGCCATCTGGCCAGGTGGGGGAGTAGCGGCCTTCGAAGAGGTGATCGTTGAGCTCGTTGATGCAGCCGGTGCCGGGCTTTCTGATGCGCCGCATGACTGGCTGGAAGTCGGCAAGGGGGTTTTGCGCTGACTCCGAAGTGTTCTCCGACACCTCATTGCCCAGGCCCCGGTCGATCTTGGCGGCGGCTTCGCTGAGCATGTCGCCGGTGATGTGGGTGTAGATGTCCAGCGTGGTCGCCGCCGACACATGGCCCAGCATGGCAGAGAGGGTCTTGATGTCCATGCCGTTTTCCAATGCCATGGTAGCGAAAGTGTGGCGCAGATCATGGAAGCGGATTTGCTTGCACTGTGCTCGCTCCAGCGTCACATGGAGCCGCCGGAGCATGGAACCGGGTGTGAGCGGCGCATCCTCCTTAATGGGCGAGGGGAACAGCCAGCGGCATTTGGCCGTTTTCTGATACTCACGGAATACCTCTATCACCGCAGGCGGCAGTACCAGCTTGCGGATGGAGGCCTTGGTTTTGGGGATGCTCATCTGCATCTTTCCATTCACTTCATAGATCTGCTTGGTCACAGACAGTGTCCCGGCATCCAGATCCAAATCGGACCATTGCAGGGCCAGCAGTTCTCCACGGCGCAGTCCTGTGGACAGGTCCAGCAGGAACAGCTCGAAGTATCCATCCGCCTTGGCCTGCATGAGAAATCGCTGGAGTTCCTGGTGGGACAGCACCTGCATCTCCCGGCCCCGTTTGGGCGGCAGCTTGCAACCCACCGCCGGGTTGGTCCGGATTAGGTTCTCCTGCACCGCCTGGTCCAGGGCTGCCCGGCATTTGGCGTGGCACATCCGCACCATCCGGTCGGAGAGACCCTTGCCGTAGAGATCGGTGCGGATGAGCCGGCCCTCCTTTTTCAGGTGGGCGTAGAACTGCTGGAGATCCTTCTGCGTCAGCTGGCACAGCGGGATCTGGCCCAGCTGTGGAATGACGTGTTGGTAGATGTTGGTCTCATAGGTGTGCTGCGTGGTGGGGCGGAGACCGGACTTGACGTAGGTCTGATACCAGAAGTCCACCCATTCTCCGAAGGGCATGTCGGCACGGATCTTCTCGGACTTGGTGTTGCCTACCGCCTCCATCAGCCGGGTGAGCTTTTCCTGACACTCGTGCTTGCTTTTGGCCAGCACGTTTTTCGTTTTGGGCAGGCCCTTGTCATCGTATCCCACCACGGCACGGCCTTCCCAGCGGCCGTCCTTGCGCTGCCTTATGGTGCCGGTTCCGCTTTTCCGTTTCCTTGCCATGGATTCAACTCCTCTCCCAGCAGATCTTTCAGAAAGCCGCCAACCACGTCGCTGGCGGCTTTTTGCATGTCCGGTGTCACGTGGGTGTAGGTGTCCAGCGTGAAGGAGGCATTGGTATGGCCCAGGATGCCGGAGAGTGTCTTGGCATCCACACCACTGGCCAGAGCATGAGTGGCGAAGGTGTGGCGCAGATCATGGAACCGGATGTGAGGCAGTCCCGCCTCTTTCAGCAGTACCTTCATCCAGTAGTAGGCAGCGCTGGGGCGCACCGGCTTCTCCGGTGCCAGTGGGTCCGGGAAGATCCACTGACTGATAGAGTGTTTCTTCCGCTCCTTCAGACGCTGGACGGTGCTGGGCGGGAGCCGGATGGTGCGCCTGCCCCGTTCTGTTTTGGTTTCGCCGATCTCCAGCTCCCCTCGCTTGGGGGCATTCACAGAGCGGAGAATCTTCAGCGTCTCGGTGCTCGCATCGAAGTCCTTCCACATGAGGCCGCAGATCTCACCCCGGCGCAGGCCGGTGGTCAGCTCCGTGTAGAAGAAGTCCCGCCAGGTCTCGTTCTTGTCCACTGCCGCCAGGAAGGCATCCATCTGCTCCCGGTCCAGGACCTGCTTGGGCTTGTAGCTGTTCTTGGGTAGCTTGGTTCCGTCCGTGGGGTTGTAGGGGATGATGTGGTCCCGCTCCGCATCTTTGAGACACCGGTGGAGCATGGCGTGGATGCGGAGCACCATGGTGTCCGACAGCTCGTACCCGTACTCCGGATGGTCGTGGACCCGGCCCTCTTTCTTCAGCTTCTGGTACAGCTTCTGGATATCCAGACGGGTGATGCGGGAGATGATCTTGCCACCTAAGTAGGGCTTCACATAGCACCGGATGTACTGCTCGTAGCTGCGCAGGGTGTTGGGACGCAGAGTGACAGCACCGTATTCCTCCATCCAGCGGTCCAGGTACTCACCCAGCGTCATGCGGCTGTCCTCAGTGAGCTGCGCATCCTGATAGAGATCCATGTCCCGGTGGAGCTTGGCCAGCAGTTCCTTTTGCGTCTTGGCCAGCACATATCGGAAGATGGGCTCGCCGTTTTGCTTGTGGCCCACCACGATGCGGCCCTCCCATCGTCCGTCCTCGCGTTTGCGGACCATACCATCTCCCGATGGTCTCCGTTTACTCATGCGCATTCACCTCCTGCTCCTCGGGTTCCTTTTCTTTGATATAGCGATGCACGCTCATGGCTCTTTTTGCTCCTGTCGGCGCAGTGCCCGTTCCTCTTCATCGTCTTCGAATGAGTAGGGCGTCAGCTCCCCGGCAATCCCCAGGGCCAGCTGAAACCCGGCGGTGAAGGACGCCAGGGAGACGACCTCCCGCAGCTCGATGGCCAGGTCCGTTAGTTTCAGCAGTGTCTCCCGGTCCTGTCGGTCCAGCTTGTCTCGCAACGTGAGACGCAGCGTTTCCAACTCCCGGCGGATCTCTGTGCAGTCAGGCTCTTGGAAGAACCGCTGGTGCAGTGCTCTCATGTAGTCGTTCATGTGTGCCGCCTCCTTCTTTTGCAACACACAATACCGACTTGCGTGCGGAATAGCCAGAGGGACGCGGCGGAGTTAAGAGAAAGTTATCATTTGCTTTTACGTGAGATCGTCGTCTTCCGGGCCGTCGTCCAGGAAGAAGCGCGCGCTGTCGTCCGCCGTGAGACCGTCCCGCTCCCGGCGGGAGCTTTGCAGGAATGTGGGAGCGCGGCCCAGACGCTTGACTTCCTGAGCACAGTCCGTCTGGATGGCGCGGATCTCGCTGTCCGGCACCTGCGCTATCCGCGCCAGGATGTGTGCCATGGTGGCGATTTCGACCGACAGTTTGTACTGCCCTGTGCCCAGAGATTTGCACAGTGATTCGAACCGCTCCATGGGTACTTGGCTTCTTCCGCCCAGCATGGAGAGTTCCCGGGACATCAGATGGGAGCAGTAGAACTCAATGGCCTGCTCCACGAAGTCATTGCGGGAGCCGACGCCGGCACGCCGCAGATTGTCGTCGCACAATTTCAGGTGCCGCGGCGTTACCGCGAGCCCTGATTTTACCCGTTTTTCTAACATTTCCGGTCCTCCTTCCGGTACCAGTTCAGATCACGTTGGAAACGGCCCTCAATCCTCTGCCGTTTCCCGATTCGTTCAAATGAAGAGCACCCTATTTGGTACCAAACCGCCAAAACCGCCGCGGTCAACGGTACCCCGGCCCGCATTGCGGGTCCGGTGTTTTTGGGGCGAAACGGTACCTTTTAGGTGCACGCCCCTTTATCTTGTCCCAAATTCGGCCGGCCGAAAGGACCCCAAATAGGGCGGAATCCTATGGGGGAGAGGGGGAGGGCGGAAAGCGCTCCCCCTGCCCCCACAGCCGCTTCACACGCCCTCGGGATGTACTTCAGGCGCTGGGATGGGGTTGTCCTGGCCGGGCGCACACAAGGGCTCACAGCGCGTCTCCGGCGCACCGCCTCCGGCATACCGCCGCCGATTCAGATTACGGAACTCCCGGAGGTTTCGGATGATGTCGTCTTTCAGCATCTGGTCGCACAGCATCACATTCCAGATGGTGCGCCGGAAGCTGCCGCGCACTTCTCCCAGGCATCTGTGCGCGAGGGCCTTTTGTTCCTCCGTGAGATCGCCGCGGGACGGATCGGCCATGTACAGCGTCAGTGCTTCCTCCGGCATAGGCGTCCCGTGGAGAGCCTGCCACTGGGTCTGGATGTACTGTCTGGCAACCAGGAAGTACTCTGCCGATGCATGGGGGTCTTGCTCCAGGATCTGATCCAGCAGATCCGCCAGGATGGTCATAGGGCAGCACCTCCTTTCGTGGCGGAAGCGGACAGGTGCTTTTTCACCCTCTGTCGTTCTGCGGCAGCATCTAGCGCCGCCAGCTGCCGCTGGTGATACAGCTCCACCGCATTTTGCACCGGTAGGATGGTGTAGCGGAGACTGCCGTTGCGCTCTTTTCCGTTGGCGTCCAGCACCATGGTGCGGTTAGTGGCGATGAGCCCGGCCGCTTCCAGCTCCAGCACGTACTTGCGCACGGTGTTGTTGCTGGCGCCGATGGCCTGTCCGATGGTTTTATAGCTGAGCGTGCACTGATAGGTCTTCCGGTTTTCCCGGTAGAGCAGGAAGGCATAGATGGCGATGGCAGCGCATCCAAGGTCCAGGTGGAAGACTTCATCCGGCAGAGAGAAAAACTTTTCGTTGGTACTTACCGGGATCAGGTCTGGTGTGATGAGACCTTGCTGCACCAGCTCTGCCAGAATGGGATCGATGACACCGGTTTTCAGATCCAAGGCGTCGGCCAGTTCCTCCGGCGTTGCTTTGCCGGGAAGTCCCCGGTGACACCGGTAGTGGAGATAGGCCAGCACGGAGAAGGTCGGGTACTTGAGATGGTACTTCCAGATCCGGTTCGGAAGCGGGAAGCGGAAAGATCTGGAGTCACGCTGACAGGGGAAGTAGAGCATCAGCCGCCACCTCCTTTCGCGTGGGCGTTTACCCATTGGATGAATTGTTCCTTGGGGACCACCATGCGGCTGCCCACTCGCAGTGTTGGAAAGTCCGGATCGTGCATCAGTTCATATCCGCTGGACACCGACACTCCCAGAACCTGTGCCACCATTTTCGCGTTGAGAAACAGCGGCAGGTCGTCGTAGTTTTTGTGGATCGATTCTTTCATGTGTACCTCCGATTGACTTTTTCAATTCCATCTGGTACAATGATCATAACAAAAGCTTGGAGCATATTCAATAAGTTTTAACCAGTTCATGGAAATTTAAAAATTTATCGGGTACAGCATAGGAGGCCGACAGGATGGATGATCGATTTGCTGATAAGCGCAAATTCAAAAGCGGTCTGGATGATTTTTCGGTCCTTTTTCATGAGGATCATGTTTACGTTGGTGAGCAGGCATATCCAACCGGACAGTGTGTCGTGGACATTCTGAATATCGAGGAAGAAGAACTGTCTGCCATTGATCAGGCACTACAGGATGTTTACCGTGCCATACAGGGTGCGTGGAAAGAGGATACCCAAAATTCCGTGCAGATCGCACAGGAAAAAATGCAAGCAGTCTGGATTCTTGTATCCAGACTGCCGGTCTATCGGGATCTGCACATTGATTGGTCACAGCCAATCTCTCAGAATGTCGAGTTGGTAGAAACATTTTGGAACTCCTTTGGAAAGATTCCTGTCACCCAAGAGGGAAAAGTTGGCCGACATCTGCGCAACCTTACAGGTGTTATGGATTTGCTGCGGGGTTTCCGACAAGAAATTATGCAGATACTGGACGCATATTTGGAACCCATGCAGCGAAGAAACTCGGAAGCTTATGCAACAGGGGTCTATCGATTCTACAGCGATATGGAAACAGCGGGGAAAAAGATCCATGTGCAGTCCTCTGAGCACGGTTTTCCGGTCCAAGTGAAATTTATTCCCATGGAGTCTCCCACAGTCAAGGGCAAAATCATCCTGGCGGAGCAGACAAGGTTTTCTGGTCTGACAGGATTGATATCCTTTTTGCAAGTTGAGTTCTATCGGGGACTGACCGTTGGCAATGCTCCGCGGAAGTGCCACAACTGTGGTAAATATTTTTTGCTTACCGCCGGATACAACACCTGCTACTGCAATAATATTGCGCCGGGAGAGACAGTGCGTACCTGCCGAAAGGTGGGAGCACACCAAAAAGCGCTGCGGCGCAATTCCGAGCGCTCACTTTCGGAGAGAGAAATTTACCGGGTATACAACCGATTGAAACAGAGAAAGACTCGTGGGAAAATCAGTACTGACGAATGGAATACCTTGATGGCCAAGGTGTGGGAATTACAAAAGCAAGTAGAACGCGGGGAAGTGACTTTCGATGAACTTGTGCACCAGTTGGACGCAATCTGATAGGGATAACGCAAATCAGGAACGGTATACAGATGACAGGAAGGCCGGCAGAGCTTTACAGCTCTGCCGGCCCTTTCTTTGATATAGCGACGCAGTTGCAGTTCTCTTACAGACTTCCGTCTCCCTTGTTGCCTCCGAACTCGCAGCCGTACTGATGGCCTTTTCCATAGTACCAGCGGCCATAGCGATACCCGTAGTGAGGCGGGCAGTTGGCGCAGTCACCGTCGCAGTGCCCGTCATGCTTCTTCTGGATTTGACTGGCCACGAAAGCACCTGCTAAAAAGGAGAACAATGCAGATAACAGACCGACTTTCTTTTTCCGGGGAGCAACGGAACGTCTGGGGCTGGTTTGCCTTTGGAGTGCTTTCACCTCATCAAAGACATCGATATGTGCCCGCCGGGAGATTTTCTGAAAAGAATTGTCGCTAATCATCAGATAGATCTCTTCCAGCTGCTCCCTGTTGAAAGGCACATCTGTCTGTTCAGCCATCCTGCTCAGGACGGATTCCTCCACTGTGCCCACCATTTCCAGCACCTGATCCGGGGTAAAGCGGACGCCGGCAGCGAAAGCTTTTTCGAGGAACTTTGCGGCAAAAGCATCGTCGTTGAAAGACAGCTCCAGCGCGATCTCCCACACTTCGTCTGCCGGTCCAAAATTGGACAGGCGATAGGAGTAGCTTTTTTGGGTGCTGGGAGCCCAGTCGTAGAACCCGTCATAGTAATCTTCCCAGGTCATCTGCTTCATATCGGGCACCTCACAGTGACATCCTTATGGCTCTGTCTCATATGGCCAGGTGTTAATACCGCCGAACTCATAGATGTTGGAGTATCCCAGTTCAGCCAGCGTGGAGGAAGCGGTCTTGCTCCGGTTTCCGCTGCGGCAGTAGACCAGCACCGTGGAGTCCTTCTCAGGGATCACCTCGGCGGCGGTAGTTTCATCAATGGTGCCCACTGGCAGCAGCACGGCACCGGGAATGTGGCCGCTGTCATATTCGTCCTGCTCCCGCACATCCAGGATGATGACATCCTGGGAGTCCATCATTTCCTTGGCCTCTTCCTGGGAAATCTGCTGGTAGGAGCTGTCGGCGGTATTCCCGCCGCATCCGGCCAACAGCAGAAGGGATAAAAGCAGGGGGATCATTCGTTTCATCTGAGTTCCTCCAGAAGTCCGGCAGCAAAGGCTCTGTGGCCCTGCTCCGTGAAGTGGACACCGTCATAGGCTAGAGGGATGTCCCATTTCCCGGCGTCGACAAAGCGGACGCCTATTCGCTCTGCTAGGGCTTGACAGAGCTGGGCGAAGGTGTGGGAGTCGTCAACGAGCTGCTGATTAGGCACCCATGCCCCTAAGGCTACCGGAAGCGGTGCGATCAGCAGGATCTTTTTTCGATCCAGGGAGATGCTGGAGAAAAACTGCTCCAGCCTTTCAGCAGCTTGCTCCGGGCTCCGGCCCTGGAGCAGGTCGTTGGTTCCCAGCATCACGATCAGCAGATCTGTGTCAGTAGGGAAGGTAGGGGCAGAGGAAGGAATCTCCCGGCCATTCTGTCCCATATTGGAGATCGTCCATCCGGTTTCTGCAACCAAGATGTCCACCCATCGGCAGTCTGCGTCGTACCGCCCGCCGAAATAGCCCCGGGGATCATAGCCGTAGGTGTTGGAATCGCCGAAGCAGATGACCTTCATCGTCCTATTTCCTTTCTCTACAAATGACATGTTTTAGATAGTTTGGATGTGTTTTATCCAATATCCAAGGTCACTTGATGGCTTTTAGTTTTCTCAGAATTACTTCATCTGCTGGGCAGAAGTCATATCCGTCGATTTCATCTACTTTGATCCAGCGGATATCATTATGCTCCAACTTTTGGGGAGTCCCTTCGCGAATAGACGCATTAAACAAGGTCAGGTGGACAGTCAGATCTGGATACTCGTGAACCACATCCATGAATACCTTTCCCACATCCAGCGTGATAGCAAGTTCCTCCTGGCACTCGCGGATGAGCGCCTGTTCTTTTGTTTCGCCAGGCTCTACCTTGCCGCCCACAAACTCCCACAGCAGTCCTCGAGTTTTATTAGCCGGGCGCTGGCAAATCATGAATTTGTTCTGATCCCAAATCAGAGCTGCAACTACTTCCGTCATTTATTTCCACCTACATTTGAATCTTTTTAAGCCTACACTGTTCTTCATTACAAATTGGTTAACCTTGTCATTGCCGTGCCCCTATGCTAGTTACGTTTACGAGGGACGGACGTACTGCGCCAAACTGACCATTTGGCTTGATGCGATCGCCTTGAACAATGCATTGGCCTTTTACCATCGCTTTCAGTGTATTATACCAGTCGCTGACTTCGGACTTGTCATCTGCAATCTGGCTAGCCACATAAGACATTTCTTCTCCAGACGGTTTGAAATAAATCCGTTCTGCGGCCTGCTGCAAATTTGAAATCTCACCGGAATCCAATGCGCCTTTTAGGAACTGAGTCGCGAACCATGCTGACCACCCGTACTTACGGCCTTCACGGAGAATCTTGACTGCTGGGGAGCTATCCTGGAATGAGAGGTTTTGTGCCTCATCCAAAACAACAACAAATGGCGTGTCTTTTTTACCAAATTTGACTAGGCTATACCAGGCATCCCACAGTGTAATTTCCGTCAAAATCGTTTGGAGTGTACGGTCTAGACCTGTCAACTGAATAACGGTAACTTTGCCGTCACGCTTTGTTACATCTTGCCAATCGAAAGCGCTTGCAGTATCAAACAAGTCGCTGTCAAGGAATTGTTGCATTGCACTTAAAACAGTCTTAGCTTCCTTGGCCTCACTCGTTTCTAGCAGTTTACGCAGTTTGGAGAAATCCATATTCTCATGGTATTTTTCTATACCATCCCGGCATGCCGAATATAATGCAGCACGCTGCTGGCTACCAAAGCGATATACATGGCATAGAATGTCTGCTAGCCGCCCTGCCGTTGTCTGTGAGCCTTCTTTGTAAGAACCAATTCCAGGGATATCCATCTCCTGCTGCAGGAACGGATTAACTGGGATTTTGTTAATTAAGGCAACCTGTTGGATTACTTTTCCCCGAAGCTCATTTTCAAACTCTGGCTCCAGGCGCCCAGGTAAAAAACCATCTGTATAGTCAAAAATTACGCTAGAGATTCCCTGGCGGGATAATTCCAACAGCATGGCTTGGATACAATAGGTTTTCCCTTGACCAGAACTACCAGTAATCAAAATGTGTCGGTTGCTAAGTTGTTTATTACCAAACTCCCAATATACTTTGTTCGTTCGCCGATCCTGACCAACTAACACTCGAATATCTCTAAGTGGGACTGTCGAATTAAGACTGTTTTCCAGCCTTGGAGTTCCATTAACAGGTGATTCGTTGTTCAGAATTTGAGTTTCGGGTTGTTGACTCTCTTCTTTTTGCAGCACTAGCTCGTCCGACGAGGCCACTCCCAGTTTTTCTGGCTGAGTAGTAGGTTGTTTTATAGTTGCAACAAGCGTTGCCTTATCCGCATCTTCTTCTGCTGCCTGCATTTCGATTTCTTGGGTCGGCGATGCCTCATCTTCAACGGCAAGGGATTCTTCATCATCAACCGTCTTTTCTTCGTCTAGTTCTTCAACAGCGCCAATCTGTTGAACTAGCTGCACAGATTCTTGCTCGGCTTTATCTAAGAGAATGCGCTGAATACCTCCCTGGGACACATCGTGGATTTCAATTTCAGTACCGTCTTGAAAATCCATATAGGTTTCTTCGCCATCCTTCATTCGGTCAAACCAGAATCCATATACAGCTCCGTGCCAAACGATAGTAAATTGACCGTCAATTAAGTCGCCAAGTTTCTCCAATTCAGTTTGCTCAGAATTGCCAAAAGTAATGGCACGATACAACTGTGCAAACCAATAGCGACGCTCAACTGCTTTTGAAGCGGGATTAAAATGTTCTTGCAGCGTTTTGAGCCCCAGTTCAACCTGTTTTTTTGCCTTGTCCAGATGTGCTTTCGCATGGCATTCCTTAGCAATTTTGCATTCCACTACAGTTGCGATGAGGTGAAGATGACCGTCTGCCGTGTTCTCAAATTGAATTACCAGAAAGTCAGGAATTTTCTTTTCCTCACTCTTCGCAGTAATCGTACTATACTTTTCGTCAAACCAATGACGATAAGAATCCAATCGGATCATCACGGTTTTCTTTTGCTGGCGTTCACAAATATAATCCAGCATCAGATACCCCAAGAAGTTATTTATCTCATAAGCCGATGGATTTAACGCTTGCAGAACACTGACACCATCTAATCTTGGAGCACGTTTCAGACAGGTGTCGCTAGCCTTTTCTAGCTCTGTATCATCCCAAGTACTAAAAATTGCACGGAGTCTTCTCCTGCACCGTTCTTTGATATCAATGCCTACTGTACTGCGCGTCGTAATTGTTAAATTCAACTGACCAAAAGATCCTTCGCCGGTAGAGAAACCAATTACAGGACAATCTTCTTCACCATAAATGGCCCGGATACAAGCCTTATCAATGGCTTGATCAACGCAAACTACCCAAACTGCCCGCTCATGAGCTTTCCGAATTTCTCTCTGCATGTTCACATTGATATTTTCCGTACAGTAGATCTTATTGACATTTTGCGCATCCTGCGTCTTGTAATAGTTCAAAACTTGAGTATGGGTTGTTGCAGCCTCAAACTGAGGCTGTGTGATATCCACAGACCGGCTTACAGTAGAACCATAAACTACCCTTGGGAGGAACACCATAGGATAACGACATACTAAATTTTGCGCTGCGGTCGAGAAATTGGCTTTTGTAAACTCAAGCTGTGACTTGCCAAACTCATGCAGTGCATCCATAAAAAATATAATATCAGTATTTGACTGAATATTTTTATTGATATCGGTATAATTATGCCAGTATTGCAGGTAGGTTTCAATGTGAATTCCTGCATCTACATCCATCATATTGTTTAGCCAGTAGGAAAGGTAATTCCTGCCGCCTTTATTCTTATCGGACTGAAGAATAGTTGCCTCGATGAACACAGGTGCCTGTCCTGTATTTTTAGAGCGTTGCTTGACTTCCTTCACATAACCTGTAATGGCAGAAACAATTACCTGTAAATCTGGGGGATTTACAAATGTGAGTGTAAATCGTTCATCCTCTTTCCCGTAGGTAACACGATAATTGTCCATCACTCGGATAATCATCTTGGCTTCTGCACTGATATGATTAAAAGCCGTGTCGCTGAAATCATCATCATAAATGGCCTCTTTTTCTAGCATTGTTCCCATACGTGTGAAATGCTCATTAACATGGTATTCACCATATAGAGAAAAATAGCCATATGTTTGATTTACACCAATCAAACGTTCTCCAGTGTCAGAATCAGAAAATACAGCGTCGAGACCTGCATGGACATAGCTCAAATCCATTAGGCGTGCAATCGTTTCCTTAAGTTTTTCATCAGTCTCATCGTTAATAACTTTTTCGTACCATTCTTTTGCACCTGCGCGCAGGAATATCATACGGTCAACCATCTTCTCCAGCATTGCCGGATGATACGGCGGCACAATGCACTGATTTACCATGATATCTGCAGTAATAGGCTCCATATTTCCCGCAATAAGGAATGAATTGCCAAAGCACCGCAAAAATTGCATTCGAGGGTTCGTAATTTTTTTCCCGGTGTATGCCTTTCCTGTTTCAAGATATGCATGAATAAGCTTAGGCACCGTATTGGAAATGGCATTATAAAAGCCCTTTTCTTCAATTTCGTTTCCAAAGTCAGCAAAGATTTTTCCTAAGTTATGGAATGCATGCAATTCATCCACATATTCCTGCGCATTACAGTTCATACTTTGCTGCACAATAGGAATTAAATTCTCTCTACTCAGTTTTACTTGGCTGAAGGCTTGTACAAATTCTTCCTTACTTTTAACTTGGAAAATATTGTTGATATCTGGCCAAATAAAAAAAGGGACATCTTCGCACAATACATCTCCGCTGTTTTCTGGTTTAATTCCAGAAAAGGCAATCAACCAGTCCTCATCCGGTCGAATGTTCCATTCATAATCAGAGAGAAAAACAAGGTCATTTCCGTGGTACAATGCGACTTGGAACGGAACCTTAGTATTGTCGGTTGCTTTTGACGTAATATAACCTTCTGTGACTAAAGCGTCTGCTTGAGCTGGGTCAAAAATCTCGGACGGTTTGCAGGTTATTTCAATATGGTTATTGAGAAATTGCCAGCCCTCTGCCTGAATAAATTCAACAACGCCTCCTGCAAATTGACAGATCCTGCGCCACTGCTCGGCACGCTGGGTATCTTTATCGACCTCCGATACGCCCTTCAGGCCAACTTCTATTTTACCAAATTTGAAAACCACTCGATTGTATTCTGTGCTTTTATAATCATAGTCTGTGTCTTTACTATTGGGGTAGGTGGCTGTAGACAAGTACGCTGTGAGCAATACTGTCAGTGGATCACCATAAATCTTTTGTGCAGTCGCTTTAACGGTTATTTTTGGAATTTTAGTTTTTAAGATATCATCTACAATTGAATAGTCAGTATCCAGAAGCTTATCTCGATTTCCCTGTAGCTCTACATTGGATGCAAAGTCGAGCACGACTCTCTGCAGTTCATCATAACTTTTAATTCCTTTTTGGGGAGGGAAATTCGGATAATACTTATGGGCTTTGTCGGGGGTTGTATAAACTTCAAAAAGCTTAATTAACTTTTTACGTTCGCTGCTACTTAACTTCGTATATTTTCTTCGCTGGATAAAGATGCAAGCTTTTTCCAGTATATCTAGTTTTTTTATATTTTTGGCAACTGCATAATAAGGCGGAACAGAGTCTACAATTTGGGGAATATGCCAGATATCCGGTAAACTCACAAACATATTGCCCCAAATTTCTTGTTCTTCCATGTCCTGCTTGATCCAGTAATCAATTTGAGCAGAAAGGCGTAGTAAGTCTTTTTCTACATAGTGGAAAAGTGTCTTGTAAAAATAATTGAATGCCGTGAGAAAGTTTTGCCCATTTAACAGAGAATCTCGAAAATCACTTGGGATGAGTTGATGATAATTATCTTTAATTTGTCGATCGGCTTTTTGAGGATTCAACGTGTAAAAATCAGCGAGGCCGCCCCTATCCTTAACCGCTTCAGTTCCCATCAACAACACAAGATGCGTTTCGTCCGACTGCTCCGGAAGGAGATTTCGATAATAGGTCATCTTATCATCAAAATCGACCCAATTATTATTTTGCAAGGTTCGAGCATAAGGAGCCACATCCGGCTTTTTAAGAAAATCCTCGTATTTTTTCTTGGATAACTTCGCAGTCATTCGAATACCATGCTTGTCTGCATAAGATTGCAGAGCCACACAGATGTCGCAATATATTTCTGCGTCGTCAATGCTATTAAGGCAAACCAAAACCTTATTGGTTGCTCTTTGCAAAATTTGCTCTTGAATCTTGTTAGTAAACCATATTGCCAAACTTTTCATGCTTAGTTCATCTCCACACCAAGAGATTTAATACGCGATACGCGTATAGGGGTTTACAACAATGGATGTTGCATCCGACAGATCCCGCAGGAGACCGCAGCTTTTTAGGAACTCCTGGAATTGATCTTTGTTCTCTGCTAGGTAGCCTTTCATGCCAGACTCAGCGGTTTTGCTATTGTATTGCTCTGGGCCAATTACCATCCCAAAATGGTCATATAATTTCTGCAAGAAAGAATCAAATGTCATTTTAGTCGTAGGTGGTATTAAGGAAAGCACTAGATACCGCACAAGGTCTTCTGATAGAGAGAAACGTTCATACGCTCCCTTAGGGGGAATTACCAGCTGAATTTCCTTGCCCATCTTTTTAAAAACATCGGCCGAATCCTTCATTCCATCAGATACACTTTTGAACCGAAGTTTCTCATCTTCAATGTTTTGAGCAAGGATGTTTAAGGCATTGCCAAATTCCGCATAAGCTGCACGATAACTCTGTGCTGCAAGTTTTGCAACGTTCGATGTGGCATTTTCTGCCCGCAAATCCAAAATCCATTCTGGGCCATTTTGCTCGTGTGGATATACCTTATAATACGCCTGAAGGTGCATGCAGCGAAGTAACGTTAGAACAAGTCCTTTCGTCATCAGCTCAATACGCTGAATTGGATGCAACTCATTGCTCAAGAAGCAGGAAAGTTCCTCCAAGCTGTATACTGAACGGCGTCCAAATCCATCCTGAAGAAACCCCAAATTCATCTTTCTAATCAGCTTACTTAGATTTTTTTCATCTTGCTGATCAATTTCTTGATTCTCTAACCACCAATTTTGGAGCTTGCTAGCAATCGTAGAGAATCCGGAGCTCCTAGCTGTCAGCATATTGTAGATTCCACTCTCAATTATTTTTGCGTATTGCTTACCTTCTTCGGTCTTATAGATTCCGTAAAGCAGATGAAGATGCTTGTGGATTTTGACAGTGCAGATTTTTATCTGGCATCTTACGGGGAGGAATAAATCCGTTTCTACATTGATAGGATCTGTATTAAAACTTTTGGCTTTGCGCGCATTTAATCCTAAAGTCTCAGGGAAAAGGAGTTCTGGTGCAATCGGCGCCAAAGATTGTGCATACCAACCACGTTTTTTGATGACAAGGGCATATCCATACAGAAGGTCCTGCAACATATAGACCCACTCCGGATCTTCGCACTTGTCCGTTAGCATTTTCATCATAGACTGATACGCTTCATCATCTACAGCCGTATGGCTGTCCTGCTTACTGCGATTATAGAAGATGAAGCGCTTTAGCCCATTGCGTGGAACAGTAAAATAATTGAGCCCATCTGTATTACCGGCATCTTCTGCCTTTTCCACTTGTTCCTTTGTGTGAAATTTGAATCGACCCTCTCCATTGTTAGCTTTGGAAGCGGCAAACACCAGCAAAAATTCCAAAAGGTACTCTCCTAAGGTTTGACCTGCGTTTATTCGATTACCAAACAGCTGGATAGCAAGTGAATTTTTCCCGTTATCTGTTTCCCGAGGAAAAGCCATTATACCACCTCATTCTCTATGCCGAGCTTAGACATCTGTAATTTTTGTTTCTTCAAAACACAGAGCCTTTTTCTCCCACTGAGTCCCATTGAAAATAAGCATGCTGATCTGATTCGAATCCGTATTAACAGCTTTACATACAGACATCAATTTAGCCTTCAAACTTTCAATGCCATACGAGAGAAGCGGATCAACTTCTGAAATAATTAGTCCTGCCGCAATTTTTGAAAAGTAATTCAAGAGAGGCATGCCAATACGATGCTTTACTTCGCCGCCTTTGCCTTCATATTTTAGAACAAGATCATAATGCTCGTTATGCGTTGCTGCTGCACAACAAACCTTTTCAAGGTCAATACTTAAATCATCCTTGTCAATTCGCCCTATCAACAGTTGAACATTCTGAATCTGTTCACCACTGCGGCGCAAGGTAACATAAATATTGTTGGTTTCATTGCTAGTTTCACCAGTGAAAATAATTTGCAGAGCACGGAAAATTTCTTTCTTAATTTGCTGGCTAGGCCGACTCGTTCCTTCCCGATATTCCAAGTATTCTGGGAAATTTTTCGCAAAAACATCTCGGTAGATTTCTGCTCCTAACGTAGGAGTCAGAGGAAAAACTATCAGCATTCGCTTAAGTATTTTTTGCTTCTGCGCGTTTGAGTATCTATTTGAAGGAATATGATCCAATATATGAGCTAGCTCAATTACTTCTCCTGGCAGCAGGTTTTTTGCGCTTTTTTGAATAAATAGCGTATAGTCCTGTACTGTATTTTTGGTATCTAGTTCTGCCTCATTCAGCATGCGGATACCTTTAATCTGTGATGGAATTCGGGCACCAAAGCGCCCACCAAACAGGTTGTTAGAAAATAGATACTCAATTTTCCAGTCCTTTTGTACTTTTTTTCCAACTGTTGAACAATCTAAACCTCCAGTAATCGCATAAGCCAAATGCGCTGTTATCTGGCGAATTGTAGCGCGCTTATCCATTTCTTGTTCCCAGATGTAAAAGTTCTTCAGGAAATGAAAAGCAGAAGGGCATTGTTTTGTAATATGTACATTGAAAAATATTGGGCAAATATCACGTTTGTCGCAACCTTGACAGGTCATCCAATTTTCATCTGCCACCAGTTTGTTACCATAGGGGATGAGAAAATTGGTATTATCCAAACGAGCAATATTTAGCGTTAGAATAGGATAACCATAGATCACTCTTTCAAAATCAGAAGGATTATCCATTTGTTCAATAATAGTACTCTCTGCATCTTGTTTATCCGAAAAAACATTACGGAATGTTTCAATCAACGGACCGGTATTGGCTACTAATAATGTGCTGATACCCTGTGCAATATGATCAAGTGCGTTCCTCATTACATTCGACCGGTCATTCTGAGACAACTCACTGAAGTCCTTGACATAGACAAGCTTTTTGCCAGATCCTGTTGTAATTTCTCCTTTTTCCAGTGAGAATAGCTGTTGGCTTTGCACCCCGAGTACTTCTAGCGTTTGGAAGAGGATTGTTGTTTTACCATCACCTGCATGCCCTGTCAAAATTCCAAGGAAAGCAGGACCATTTTCAATTCGATTTGCTAAATAGTCTGCTTCTTGCCGATGAATTCGCACACGCTGGAAATTGGGGTTGTTCTGCTGGGCCTCAGCCAATGCGTTAGAATTGCCTGCTTTTTCGTTATGTAGCGAATTCAAATAGTCTACAAACTTATTATGCGACATGTTTGTTGCCCCCTAACTACAGTTCATCCTCAATTGTATCTAACGCACGCTGAAGCTGATCAAAATCATCATCTGCGGTAAAATAGCTGACACTGAAGCGAATTGTTCCAGCTGGATATGTCCCCAAGAATTGATGAGCTAACGGTGCACAGTGCAGACCGGTTCGTACTGAGATTCCTTGTTGTGCCAGTATACTGCCTGCACTATCACTGCTAATCCCTTGCATCAGGCAAGATACAATTCCTACGTACGGTCTTCCCGGCACATTACCAATAATTTGCATAAAATTATATTCGCCTAAGATTTGCAGCAACTTCTTACGGTTTTGCTGTTCTGTTTCAAAAATTGTCGTTATACTGGTTTTAAAATGCCAGTCTAATGCTGCATGCAGACCTGCGATACCTGCAATATTCAATGTGCCCATTTCATATCGTTCCGGGAGGCTATCAGGCATATTTTGATTGGCGGAGTCGTATCCCGTTCCTCCAAATAAAACAGCAGGAAGCTGAATTTCCGGATTCATAACAAAGCCAGCAATTCCTGTGGGGCCATACATTGTTTTGTGTCCATCAAATATCGCAAAATCAAAGGTAGATAGCCCTACATTGCAATCGACTAGTGCAGCAGTCTGAGCCATATCCAACACTGTGATAGCCCCATATTGTTTTGCCAGCCGGAAAATTTCTTCTACTGGTGAAATGAGACCAATTGTGTTGCTGGCATGACTCACTATCACAACGTCTGGTCGTTCGGCCTCAAACTGATACCGAATACGCTGCAGATCATATTGTAAGTCTTTGTGAACAGTGAGCTGTTGTACCGTAATCTGTTTAATCTTTTCGTAATGATACAGCGTCCGAGTTACTGCATTATGCTCAAAAGGACTAATGTAGAAATTACTTTTTCCGGTTAAGCACAACCCCTGAATGATCATGTTCAATGCAATTGTGGCTGTCGGGGTAAAGATCACCTGTTTGGAAGGGCAATGCAGCAATTTCTGTATTTGAGTTCTCGTATTTTTTACTAATATTCCCGATGATTGTGCTTGCGCATAATTGCCACGGCCTACATTGGCTCCATGCTGACGATAAAAGCTGTCCATATACATATAGACGTTGTCTGGCTTTGGCCAGGTCGTTGCTGCATTGTCAAAATAGGCCATGGGTATTCTTCCTTTCTTCAGCAAAGTTCCTTCAATGCATCCATCAAGATCTGGCGCTTTTCTTGCTCCGAAATTGCTTGTCCCATACCATTTAGTGCGTCTTCAATCATATTGCGAAGCAGATGCCCTCGAGGAGTCGTTTGTACACGGTTAAACCGCTTTGTGACAATATTTCCATTATCGTCGGCGTAAATTAGTTGGTAATTACTGGCCTGCTCTATATTGGCTTGTTCTTGCTGTTCGTGGAATTGTTCGGCTGTTCCTTTCCACTCTGTAATTTGGGTAAGAGCTGCCTCCAGTGTATCTGAATTCCAGTCTTCAATGCGCAAATCCGTGGCTAGCTTTCCTATGCGGGAGATCAGGTCAATTTCATTGGAGCCAGTATTCTTCAGTAGTGACAGCATTTTTTCTGTACCATCTGGGAAAAGTTGTTCAAAAGCCTTTGGGTTCAGGGAGTCACACCAATCCCGAATCGTACTGCTGAGAGAAATTTTAGCTAATGTTTCCTCATCGTATCCGGTATTGAACAGTGCCTTTAGCTTATCAGCTAAGACATGGTGCAGGTCACTAAGTAAGGAATCATAGCAGCGTTTTGCTGCCAGAATACCATCCAGTACCGCCGTGTTTTCTGCGGTATCATATCCAAAAACTGCAGGAATTCGTTCAAACAACATCGAATAGCTACCGCTATTTTGCTTAATTTCCTTGATAAAGTTTCGGTAACTCCGATCAATCTTTTTTCCATCTGGTGTACGTGTGGCTTCCTTTGCATATTTAGGTAATGCCACATACCAGCGCCGTATAGCTGCAGCCACATATCCATAATTGCTAGAATAACGGTCTTCCTCTACCACATAGTCCTGGAAGGCAGCTGCAATTCCATCTAGATAGGCTTGACGAGCATTGTTCCAGTGGAGTGTTTGTAAAGTGAATTCCGCTGGATCTGCTTCAATTTGTAGAATTGTGTCGTTGTTGAGCAATACCTGGCCATAGCGGTTTTGAATGAGCAATTCCTGTCGGTGACCGTGGAAAATAGCTGCCATATAAATGGGAATTCCCCCTCGGCGCAAGCCAATCTGATTTTCTACTGAAGTCAACCGTTGGTACAAATCCGCAAAGGAAAGGGGATGATTTCCGCTAGCATCTTGCACAAATTGTTCAATAACTTGCAGCATTCCCTCTACTAGTTTATCTTTGGGATGACAGTTAAGATGCGGATTCTCACTTTCATTCAATAGGATACCTGTGCGTATCAGCGTACTACGCATAATAGAAACTTCTTGGCCTGTTCCAGATAGCCCTAAATTGGGTTCTAATTCTGACCGCAATAGACCCGCCACAATTTTGTTGCGGCTAGCCTGTGCAACGGATGTAATCGTATTTTTATTGATAGCTTCATTCACGATTACCGGCGTCTTGGGATACAATTCAAAACAGATATCCGACAACAACTCTGTCAAAACCGTTTTACGGTTAATCGTTCGGATCTCCCCGCAATAGATATACATGGCTTGATGTTTTTCAGGTCGTGTATATACTGCGATATACTCACGTAAAATCTCCTGTAAATCTTCGTAGATGACTTCGTACTCATCAAACAATACGGCGTCACCCTGGGCCATTTCCTTGAGTTTTTCGACCGCTTTGTATTCTCGAACGACGTAATCCATGGGCGTAAAATGATAAGGAAGAATGAAGACACAGTTCTTGCAGGTCTGGCTTGTATTTAGTAGTGTCTTCTGCAGTGTAGGAATACTTTCTCTGCTATTGGGAATTACTGCATAGACGACGCCATCAGCTTGAATATTCTCACTTTTAATTGTCCACTCAACATCAGCTGTTACTTCCTCTGCTTCAATAAAATTGAAAGCAAAATACCGCGTCATCTCTTTTTCATCATTGTACCGGTACGGATATACCGCGTCATCAAAGTTGATTGTATTCAGCGTTTTCTTGATGCTGGCATTACCATACATTGTTGCCATGACATCCTTAATTTTTGCCTGAATATCTACGCCAGAGCTTTCCTTAAGCCTCAAGTATCCGTTACTTCGCTTCAGATAGATGACATATTCCTCATCAATCAGATTTGTAAGGGCTCGTTCAATCTCAGACACTTCATAGCCCATGGAATAAATTCCAATCAGTTCATCTTTGGTGGGCTTCAACTTTTCGAACTGTTCCAACATGTAGATCAGTGAAAGCGTCTTGACTAGCTTTGCTTCTAAACTAGCAGTATCAAGTTTTTCCAGAATAATCGCAGTCAGAACATAAGTGTCATGGAGCGTGCCGGCATAGATTTCCTTCCTAAACAGAGGCTCAAAATAATCATAAATTAGGTCCGGCGTAATAACAGAGAAAGAATCGTCTTGATATCGGTCCAGAAAGGCTGGAAGAGTTGCTACCCCGTTTGCTGAAAGAAAGGTAAATAGCGTACGCTCATTTTGCGCGACTCGTTCAGATAGGCGGGGTAAAATAAATGTTGAAACAGGGTGCAATGGGTAACAGCCCTTTATTACATGCTCAATTGCATCCTCTGTTACATCTGCAAAAATGGGATGCGTTATATAACGTTTTGTCAGTGCTTCAAAAGATCGATAATATTTTTTGACAAAAGGCTTCCAAATTGATTCTTTTTTTAGAATAACCGACTCAATGATCTCGTATGTCTGTGTAAAATTATTGTTTAGGTGGATATGGGTAAAACGCTCAGATACACCACGCCAACCATCCACTTTTTGCTTGGGCAGTTTATCAATGTAATTTGCGATTTCTTTGTGTGAAATCAGCATTAAGTGCATTTGTGCCATTCCACTGCGATTACATTTTTCCGCAAAGTCCTGCAGCATCTTGGTATCGCTGACAGATGCCTCTGTGATATTAGCCTCCAGGTATTTACTAAATTCATCGTAAACGACGTATACGCCGGTGTAGCCACGGGCTTGTAAAGCATGGACGACTTCTTCATACAGCTGTACCACATCAAAACCTAAAAATGGATTAAAAATGCAGCCAGCGGTTAGCTCAGGGTAAATTCGCTCAAATGTCTCATATGCTCTAATATCATAGGTATTTAGTTTCTCAATAAAGTTAGAAATCGGTTCTTGAATCCGAGTTCTAAATTGCTGAAAGGTATCCTGGTATTCAGTTTTCCAGCGCTCAATAACATTTGCTGCAGCTTGATAGTTTGTGGCTGGCATGATGTCAAGCAGATTATTTTCAGTTAATGTCCGCTGCAAGGCCAGTAAAAAGGCTTGTGTTAGGCTAGTGTTGCTACCTGTGATCAGGACGGGAAGTAGTTTGTTGTCACTTGCGTAGTAGTTTTCAATCTGCTGATACAGCGTTGGATTTTTCTTAGCGGAAGGAATCAGCTTTTCAAAAAGGCTAAGATCCTTTTTCATCAGCAGCGACAGAATGGCAAGAACGATATGTGACTTTCCCTTACCATAGGCGCCAATCAGCACACGGGCGCGGTCTGTCGCAGCCGGTTGCGTACTTTGCAAAATATCTTCCATCAGCTGCATTGCAGCCTTCGTTGGGATATAGTTTCTTAGCTTTTCCTCAGAATTCAGGTCATATGCAATGTTGACTGAATATTGAAATCCTGATGCAACTGAAATCATCTCACTCATGTGTGATTCCTCTTATTCTTTGTCCATTTCCATATAATAGTGCTCTACGCAGTCTTGAAAATCCAAATCTTCTAGCAATTCGATGACATCCAAGCCAGCGGTGCGGATAATTTTTAGTAAGCCTCGTAATTCCACTTCATGGAGCACATCAAGCATTGCAATGGCGTCCAGATTAAAGATACGCCCTATATTGCACTGTGCTGTCAGTAGTTCGTTTAGTGAAATCTGACGGCGCCTACCTGCTTGTTCAATTAAGACGGCATAAATAATCCAAGGATTTAACAGGCTAGCGGTGGGAGTAACCTTACGGTATGTATGCTTGCGCTTATCTAAAATATCCACAAGTCCTAGTTCGCCTAAAGGGCATGAAATATTGTTTTCAGGCGATACTCGCTGTTGGCTGGTCTTATGTCGTGAAAGGTATGTATTCAGTAAACATGCAAAATCGTCGTTTAAAGACCGGATAGCTACGCTTTCTCCATGCATCGAAACATAATTTTGCAGATTCTGAACGAAATCCTCCTTAGTAAATTCAGACATTGAGAATTCATTAAAGAAGAAATACCATGAAGTAGCCTCGACCTGGTTTTTGGCGAGCTGATAGTGAATCAAATATAAAGTACCTAGTTCTTCAATATATCTGTCATGCGTAAAAACGCACTGCCCAAAAGGCGTGAAAACCTGCACGCGGCGACGATTTTCTACTCGCTCCTCTGTTAGGCCAACTGCGGGTAGCCAGTAGCGCAGTGCCTTGACCATGTTTGCACCAAGTCCCAATACATCCATGGGGTTTTCTTTTTTGGATACAAACAGATCTGGGCAATTGTGTACTGCTTTCATGCCCTTACTCAGCCATCCTTTACGGATAAAAAATGTATCATGCGCCCTAAATTTCATAAGGGGTCGTTCCTCGCATTTCCTTACTTCGTTTTAAGATATTTATTCATCATGCATCCGCCATCCAAATATTTAGGCGTCATGCACATTTTGCAATGTACACATTTATCAGGATTGATAAAATAGCAATCATTAGTTATAGTAATTGCTCCCGCTCGGCAGAGGGACTCGCACTTCAAACATTTACGGCAAGCATTGAATTTGCGGATCTGATAGCCTACCATACGCTGAAGCTCGTCATGGTTTGCAACATTCATTGTGCGAACTTTAATGGCATAATCGTAGCCATCCTGCTCAAATGGTTGCAGAGATAAAATTGGCACATTTGTCCGAGTATCTAATATAACAGTCTCCCGTAACAGCTTTTGGCCTAGCTCTGGGGCTACTCGTCCAAAGGGAACAAACATTCCAACGAGTTCATCACTATAGGGATGAACTAAGCGATATATCTTTGCGTGATCTTCTGAGGTGCAATTGGTAAAGCGAATTTTTACATCGCCAGCAGTTGCAAGGCCGTTACCGCCTTGCCGTGCCTTCCACTTGCCAGTATCTACATATTCCTCCGCATCCGGTTTGCCAATCTTTTTGGCAAACCGAATCAGAAAATCACGCCATTGTTCAGATTGCTCTGGCATATAAATCCTAGATAAGAATTGGGCCCGTTGATTATTATTGGGGCAGCACCAGCAGCCGACACGGTCATAACCCAGTCGATAGGCGTCATTAAAATCGATATCTTTACTGAGAATATACAGCCAAATATCAATATCCTTCCAGAAAAAAATTGGAGATGCGACTGTTTGCTTTTGAATTTTTACGGATTCAGCATCATCTTCAATTCGGTTATATTTACTGCGGCTGACAGATTCTGCTTTCCTGATACCATAAAAAGTCAGAATTTGCTGATTACGAAATAGACTATTCAATGTTCGCGTAATAGGGCCTGTTTTGAACATTGAACAACACCACCGCATCATACGTGCTGGTGGTCCAATATCTTCGCAGACATTTAGAAAATTCTGCTCCACATTTCTGGCTACCATAAAAATGGCATGCGGATGATCTTTGCGATACCTCTCTACATAAAGACGTGTCATTGGGAATTCTAATGTTGTGTCTCCAAAGATATGGACCAAACCAGTTGTTCCTAATGCACTAGTAGTCAGATCGGCTGTTACAGTAGAATCCTTACCGCCTGAAAAAGAAATTACAAGGTTTTCTTCCTTGAAACGAGAAGCAGCATCGTGGACAAATGCTGTAGCTTCTGTCACGATACTATGTAAATGATTTTCATTTGCAACACAAAAAAGCTTTGAGAATCGCTGAAAGCCTTCTGCCCGATTATGGTCTTTATATTTCTCCAGCTGAGCAGCCAAGTATTTAGTATCTGCTCCAGCAAATAGTTTAATCGGTAGGGATTTCCTTTTTCCGTCCACATAATAGCTGCTATTGCTAGCCCAAACAGAAGCATCTGCAAAAGCATTCGGCTCCTTACCCAATAGTAATTCCAACAAAAGCCTTTCTTCAGGGAAAACAGGCCGTAGGTCTGCAGCTAGATATTGGGCCTTTCCATGACAAATAGGACAAATTCCTTTGTCAGATTGCGTGGCTTTATTAACGATTGGCACGCGACAGGTATGGCACCAGTAGACCTCTGTCGGCACATCCTCTACTGTCTTGCTACCACAAATAGGGCAGACCGGCTCATTTGTTTCAATATTACAAGTCTTACACCACATTGCAATTCTTTCCAATCAATTTACTCGTACACAACTCTTGACTTGTGTATAAATGATAAATATTGTGTTTATTAAGTATAGCATATAGCTAGAGATGGCGCTAGAGATGATCGTGGCAAACCACACAAAAGTATCTATTCACACACTTCAATGCTATCCTGCAGTTATCTAAAGTCTGATTATCTGAGCTTATTTTTACCACACATTTCCACCATGTTTTTTGGAAGCGTTTTTGATACAGTAGATTAAGAGTCAGCAATCAGCCTAATTATTTCAGACTACTAGAGCTCCTACATGAATAGTTATAAATTAGTATACCTGTATTTTCAAAATTCGACAAGTGGCACCGAAGAACATCGTTCACTTGTGGAGCGGTAATTGATCTGAGAGTGATTTCGATGTCTTCAAAGTGGTATCATAAGCTTGTGAATTTCGTCTACAATGCAGTACAATAGATGGCATCATGAGTGAAATGGGCAGAAAGTAGACGTTACCAGATATGTACAGCTTTACAACAAACGACAAGACTGCCGCTATTTTTTCATGTGCTGGACCAGAGTACCCAGTCATTTATCTCAACACTTTCTCCAATGAAGGTCAGAAGATATACGAAGTTGCACAGGCTGCCGGCTGCCCACCATTCACTCTGGTAGCCATCAGCAATCTGGATTGGAACCACGATATGGTTCCCTGGGACAGCCCGCCCGCTTTTAAAAATGCTGACCCCTGCACTGGCGGTGCGGACGATTATCTGCGACTCCTGATAAAGGAAATTATTCCAACAGCAGAGAAGAAAATTACTGGAGTCCCTCGCTGGCGTGGGATTGCCGGCTACTCTCTGGCCGGGCTGTTTGCTCTGTACAGCATTTACCAGACGGATTTGTTCTCCCGTGTGGGCAGTATGTCTGGGTCTCTCTGGTTTCCCGGAATGAAGGAGTACATCTTCTCCCATGAACCAAAACGTCGGCCAGATCATATGTACATTTCCCTGGGAGATAAGGAGAGCAAGACCAGAAACACGGTTCTTAAAACTGTCCAACAGAACACGGAAGAGATTCGCGCTTTTTACCATAGCAAGGGAATTGACACGGTATTTCAGCTGAACCCAGGCAATCACTATAACCATGCTGTAGAACGCACAGCTGCCGGCATTGTTTGGATGTTAAACAGATAAGAAGGGAGGAAATCTGCCATGGCCACGATTCGCTGTCCGCACTGCGGCAGTCCTGTGATGGTACGGGGAAATCGCTGGGAGTGCGGTTATTGCGGTGATTTTGGAGAGATTTCATCTCTTCAACCCACGGAAAAGGCCGAGCTGGTGCATGCGGCTGCGCCTTCCGTTCGGCTCACTATCACAGTGACGGATGCTTCCGATGAAGAAGAGCCCCCACGTAGTTTCTCCCGTGCTGAACTGGAGAATATGGTGCGCCGGTGGAATTTTTCCGAGGATGAGTGGGCCTGCCGGGATCTGCTCATTGCGGCCTTTCCAGAAGCAGTGAGCCGCGGACGGCGGAGGAACTGGAGAACATGGATACTCAAGATCTTCTGTCAGAGACCGGAGAGAAGGATCCAGAGACAGCCATCGATATGATGAAGCTACTGCTGGATACAGTGGGAGACAAGCTGCAGGAAAAGAAAGTTGCCTATCAGCTTTTGGGCTGGGACATGGACGGCCTTCTGCGGGATCAGTTCGTTCAGGGCCCGTTGCTGCAGCGGCTGAAAACCGACGACCATCTGGCCAGACAGATCTTCCAGTGTGCTTGCTGGGATACTGGACAGAAAATGTTGTATGAGGCCTGCGACTGGTTTGGTGAGCAGGAACTGAAAAAGAAGCTGCAGGAGCTGGCAGAGGAGAACCAGTATTGTGATGGCTTTGATTGAACGGATTATGCCCGCAAAAAATAGAAGAAATTACCATCCTGTTAAGACGAAATCCCACGGCCCTATTCTTTGATATAGCGACGCAAGCTTAGCGTGGTTTTGGCCTAAAAAAAGCCCCTTCTTTTGGCATGAAAAAAGGGCTGGAGGGACACTGAAAACAGGAGAGAAATACCTTGCATCTTTCTCTCCCTAGAGGTACAATACCCCAAACCCGAATATGAAAAGAGCCCTTCTGAACAGGCTGCGGCAGCGGATGCCGCACCTGGTCAAGAAGGGCTCTTTGACCACATGTTTGACCACAGAC
>ENA-ORUF01000459-ORUF01000459.1-human-gut-metagenome-genome-assembly--contig:-NODE-459-length-58015-cov-4.645152_pt1 | contig 58015 bp, 47 predicted proteins | sample MGYA00242077_ERZ509203 | MGnify/ENA primary metagenome ERZ509203 (study PRJEB26280, sample SAMEA2338834) | human gut metagenome | biome: human gut; feature: human-associated habitat; material: faeces... | reverse complement strand
AGCATCCATCCGCCCAGGCCAGCATAGAGCGTCCAACGGATACCACAAGCCCTTATGTGGAGAGAGGTCGGGCCTTTGCCAAGAAGCAGGCCGAGCGGAAGCAGCAGGTCAAAAAACAGGCCGTCCCATCTGACCGGACGCCGCAAATCAAGACCCAAAACGCCGTCCAAGCGTCCCGGCAGAAGGAACTTCCCGTAAAAACGGCAAAGCAGCCCGCCCAGGCTATGGGGCAGGCTACGAAGGACACTGGCATGGGCACGAAAAACACCATCAAGCGCGCCCAGCGAACGATTAAAACTGCCCAGCATACCGTCAAGACTGCTCCACGCACGGCGAAAACCGTCATCAAGACAGCGGACCATACAGCAAAGACAGCGCAGGCCACAGCCAGAGCCGCGAGAGCGACCGCCCAGGCCGCCCGCGTCACAGGAAAGGCCACCGCCACCACCGCAAAAGCCGCTGCAAAAAGCGCATCCGCTGCGGCAAAGGCCCTGCTTGCGTCCATTAAGGCGCTGGTGACCGCTATCGCCGCTGGAGGATGGGTTGCCATCCTTGCCATTGTGGTGATCTGCTTGATTGGCCTGATCGCCGCCTCTCCCTTTGGCATCTTCTTTTCTGGTGAGAACAGCGGCACGGGCCAGACCATGCCCACCGTTGTCCGGAAAATCAACTTGGAATACGAGAGCAAGCTGGAAGAAATTGAGAGCAACGCCGCCCATGACCGCCTGGAACTGTTCGGCTCCCGTGCTGTCTGGCCCGAAGTGCTGGCGGTCTATGCTGTGAAAACTACCACTGACCCGGACAATCCCCAAGAAGTCGCTACGATGGATGACGGGAAAAAAGACCTTCTGAAAGAGATATTTTGGGCCATGAACGAGATAAGCCACCGGACAGAAACGGCGACCACTACCCAAACCGTGGAAACTGATGATGGAAAGGGCAATATCATTGTGGAAGAAGTCGAGGTAACGGCCACGACCCTTTATATTACCGTGACCCACAAAACCACGGATGAAATGGCGGACATCTACAATTTTACAGCTGACCAGCGGGAGATGCTTGCGGAGCTACTGGCTGAAGAAAACAGCGGTATGTGGAGCGCCGTCTTATACGGCATTGGCACAGGTGATGGAGAGATCGTGGCGGTGGCCCTCTCCCAGCTCGGCAATGTAGGCGGTCAGCCCTATTGGTCCTGGTATGGCTTCGAGAGCCGGGTGGATTGGTGCGCCTGCTTTATTTCCTGGTGCGCCAATGAGTGCGGCTATCTGGATGCCGGCGTGATCCCCAGGTTCGCAAGCTGCTCTATCGGCATCCAGTGGTTCCGGGAGAGAGGATTGTGGCAAGACAGTAGCTATGAACCGCGCCCCGGCGACCTGATCTTTTTCGATTGGGACGATGAGGACGAAGGCCAGGACGGAGCTGCGGACCATGTAGGCATTGTGGAAAAGGTGGAGGGCGGGATCGTCTACACTGTAGAAGGCAACTCAGGCAATGCCTGCAGGGAACGCCAGTATGCCATAGGACACTATGAGATTTATGGGTACGGTACCCCATTGTATTGAAAGCAATAGGTTCTGTAAACGAGTAGAAAAACCGCCCTCAGCAGGGGAGAATAGAGGTACATCCTCTAATTTCCACCAAGACAAAATTCGCAGTCATTACATTGCGCCCGCGCTGCAATGATGAGCGAACCAAGGCTTGACAGATTTACAAAACTCGGGCTAAAATGACTACACCGCACAATTGGTCTCTTGCTTCACTAATCCAGAGCAAGATAAATATATCCAAATTTGATATGGGTTACAAGGCAGATCATGCGGCATTTTTGTGGCAGAATGGAGATGCGTTGTTTTGGAGAGCAATATGGCTTCATCACTGTTTGACATTGAAATTGACGGCGTAAGGCAAGGAGTAGTCGAGGTAACAAATCCATTTCCTCAGACAATCGAACTTGGTTTGGCTTCATTTGAGGGACTGAACGATGGAAAACCGCACCAGATCCGACTAGTAGAAGCGGCTGCATCAGAATAGACTGTCAATTATATCGTTTCTGATTGCCAGCGTAATGAGAGGGGTTCAACTTGAACAAGGAATGGATCGACAATTTGGTTGCAATTCACAAGGTGGACGGCGCTCTGTTGACAAATTCGCACGGGATATATCATATCACACGAAAAGATATTGGCCTACTGAAACTGCGCTCCGGGCAGATCATGATTGCAGATCCGTTGGTCAGGTATCGGGCCGAGGATTTTGCGCGCAAGGCATTGGCAGTCACTGTAAAACCGGGAATTTATTCTGTAGAGGTCTATATGGCAGGCAGTAGCGACGATTGCTTCTTGGCCTTTGCCAGCATCCGATTTCGCAACAACACCCCGGTGGCCTTTGCACCGGCAAAGACGGCCTATGACCTGGAACACAAACGCAGACCACCATTTCGTTATGTAGTAGAAGATTGCAGAACAGGTTTTATGGATGCAGATGTTTTTCACGCTATCTGTGCCCTTCCCAGATATGCCCGTGCCGATAATCCGCTGTATTTTGATGATACAGAAGATGAAGTATTCCGATGTGCTGTCGGAAACTCCGAGGACGGAGAATTGACCGCCGCACTGGTGACAATCAGGAAGAGCGGTGTGTATTATTGGTATTGGGGTATAGACTGTAATAATGAGGTCTGTTGCTTGATAGCAGACTTTTTCACCTATCAATAGGTACGCAAAAAGCCAGCCGGAAATCTTGAAGATTTCCGGCTGGCTTTTTCTTACCTAGAATCAGTACACTACGCTATAGCAAAGCAAACTAAAAGCTACGCTGCACAGGCAGCATAGTTTTTAGCTCGGTTACTTAGTATGTTCAACCGCTAAAAGGAGTATCATCCAGAAAAATATCCGGGTAGTTTTTCAAAACTTATCCGACAGCCTTTTATATCAGAACTTGATAAACTCTGTACCCACACCGGGCGTTTCCTTTATAAAACGGCCATGCTCAAATTTTGCTTCTTCCTCATTATGAATGGTGGCATACTCCGGATAAAATTCACAGATCGCATTCAGTAGTGCAGCTACATCAACCACACCGCTTTTCTCTATTTCTGAATGAAGAAGGGAAAGCTCGTATAACGGAATGATACTGTTCTGCTTGGAGAAAAAGAGATATCCAAGGGTATTATCAATTCCGTGTATCTGATCATATTCCAACTGTTCCCCCTGATTTTGTTCAGGGATAGTAATATCTCCTTGCCAGATCGGATAACAAACTGCCAGCATCTCCTCGCAGCGATCTGTTTCCAGCCAATACACACCGTTCAAAATGGTCTTATGCCGTACTGTGAACCCTCTTGGAGTAAAGGAAGGAACAGGGAAATCACCAAAATAATCCGGGTGTTCTTCCGCTCCATAAAGCGCCGCAGTATATAGGGAGTCCTCGTTCTCGATTTCCGGCAGGTGGCATTTTATCTGATACCGGCGCATTTCAAAATCTACGATATATCTTCCGCTTTTGGGCTGGAGAGTGTCATAAACACGCAGATCGGGATGGCCGGGAAATTCCTGTCCATAAGTCCGGGCTTTCTCAGATATAGCTGGAGCGTCAGCTGTCACAACATATACCTCTGGATAATCTGGGCTATCTCCCTCTTTTTGGGTCGCGATGTAATACACACCAGGGCTTTTTAGTTCTACTGCCACAACCTCCCCCAGTTCAGCAGTAAGGTCAAAAGGCAGATCGTCGGGGGAAATTTCCTCCTGATAGGATTTTTGCATTTTCTTTAACTCGGCTATCCACTCTTTTTTCATCTCTTTTGTTCTTTTCATGCGATTTCACTCACTTCTTGATGTTCAAAATTGTTAATCCTGAGCCCTTATTTTTTCGAGTATAGCTAGTTCTTTTAATATTCTTTCCGCATCCTCTTCGGGCAAATCCTCGATGTGCTCCTTATATTCCTTTAATCTCTCTGCACGCTTGGAAATGGCTGCTTGCTCTAAGCCCTTCAGATGATTTACTGGCACAAGCCCTGCCAAAAATATGATGACTTTCGTCAGGGCTTCTTCCTGTTCTTCCTCCGGCAAGCTTGAAATACTGAAAAAAACCTGATCTTGCGCAAAACAAACTGCGAACCCCAAATCGTCAGGGCGCATTTGCAGCGTCAGCCGGTCGATCACTTCTCCGATAGTTAACCCTGTTTCCTCCATCAGCATTTGCAGCCCCTCTGCTGTCTGCGGCATAACTGTAGCTTTGATCTCTTTCAGTGTTGATTTTTTCTGTTTCATACTCAATTCCTTCCTGCTTAGTCAGTTTTTGGTTCTTTCAGCTCAAAAATAAACTCTAGTGAAAAGTCCCGCAATAATGTAACATTACTGATTTCAAGAAAATTGATTGGTACACCATACCTCTTGAACGAACGGTTTGTTTCCATCCGTTGGATTACCCGTTGATATATTTCGTGCTGATATTTCTTCACTTCACTTTGCAGGGCTTCCCACGAATTGAACTGGTATCGGGGGAGGCCAACAGTTATGCGAATACGGTCAAAGGTTTTTACATTGTCGTTGCCTGGAACGCGCTCATATACAGGCCGGGCTATGTACTGTATAAGTTGATCAAGGGGAGATAGTTCCTGCGGGGCTCTATGTGCCAGTTCTGTTTCTATAAAAATTCCAACACACTCTTTCAGCGACATTCCAACTTCAAACCGGGGCGCAGCTTTAATCCAAACGCCTGAATTGAAAAATGCTACATCTATCCCTGTGACTGTGAAAATATGGTTTATTCTCCCTTCGTATGGAAATAACTTGCTCTTATTATCAAGAGAATAAATCTCACTCTTGTCGAAATAATATGTGTTCCCCTTGTGCCGCCGAATAGGCTGATCGAGTATGCCGTTCTCTATTAGGAAATCTCTTGTTATAGAAATCAGTTCTGAATCAGGAATATTTTGCAGGTATTCATCCATTTCTGGCAACAAAAATTCCACTACATTTTCGTCCAACCTGCTATCAATACAGAATTTGCTGACAGCCTGTACCCATATCCTCTCGTCAATGAAAGATGGGACCCATAAAGGCTCCTCTGTTAGTTCATGGGCGGCATTTCCGGCAACACATACCCAATCACCTCCGCAGTCGTTCACCCGGAGCCAAATAGAACGTTTGCATCGCTCCTTTTTTGCGATTGTTTTGCCAATGATTCCATCGGCAATTAGATTTCGAGTGACTATCTTAGCCGTTATGCTCAAAGCGCACCCCTTCCCTGTTGTCCTATCTATAACCATAATGTTGCCTCCGGCGTTCATTTTGAGATGCTTCAAAGGTATGGAAAGACTATGGTAGATAAACCTTTCACAAGGCGCAAAGGCATCCAATTTCTTCCCTTAGTTAAATAGGGCGGGTACATCCAGATCAACAGCTAAATACCATTTTAATCCAACTTTGATCCGCAATATCCGGTGACGGACTGCTTTGGGAGACATACCAAGTTCCTCTCCAATACTTCGATATGTGCGGCCTGCCTGCCGTTGTTGCAGGAGATACAAGTCCTGGTTGCTGACACGATGCCTTTTTCTGTCTCCGGTCAAATTCCCGCGCTCGCGGTCAAGCTGAAACAGCACTTCATCGGATGGCATATCCCGCAACAGCTCCGACAGTTTTGTATAGCGCCCTGTGAAATGAAACGGTTGTATTTCCAGTATCTTCCGCAGGGCAGGAATATCAATCACTATGTTTTCCGGTATGTACCGGGTAAGCTGACGCACAGTTTTCCGTATCCGATGATCGGCTTGACTAAGTGTCATGTGTAGCCGCTCCGCGGTTTGAGCCGTGTTCAGCCCTTCCAGGCGCAGTTTTAAGACCTCCAGCCCGGAATGTGTGGTCAGCGCCCTTTGGAGGCGATAAGGATCAGGTAACAGCTCTGTCAGCACTTCATCTGATGGAATATTCGCTAAAAGCTCGGAAAATAAAATCTTCTTTTCGGTCACTTCTCCCTGCGGGGCTGGAGTGACCTTTTTATTTCTCGGTCGCTCTTTTCCCTCTGCAATAGGACTTTCTGTGGTCAAGGGGGGCAATAAATCAATGAGGGTTATGTTCATGTAGCGGAGGAGCTTATCAGCGGTACTCAGTTTCACATTGGCATCCCCGTTTTCAATTCTACGGATTGTGGCGGCGCTGACGCCACATCCTTTAGCAAACTGCGCAGCGGTTTCGTTATGTTCTTTTTTGTAGGTGAGAATTTGTACTGCGAGGGTATCGGTAAAATCATAAGCAGACATCTCTCATACTCCTTTCGCGCAGGGCCGATTTATTCTTCTATATCGTTATCTGGGTAATTTCCCAAGCAGATATTCAGAAAGTTCAAGAGGTGCCTCGCTTCCTCCCCCAGTATTTCCAGAATTTCGGCTATTCTGCTCTTATACTTCTCTGCATGATCATCATACAAAGAGGTAAAATCTTTTTCCAAAATTAACTATTTATAGTTAATCGAGGTTTTTTTTACTGCTATCATGGGGACAATGATACAAAAGTATCGCTGTCCTATGATAGCAGAAGGATATTATGAACCGAAAATATGCTGATATTATTCTATCCAGGATACTTTCACTCTGCGAGTTGCGGGGTATCACAATCAACAAACTTGCAGATATGAGTGGTATTAGGCAGTCAACACTTCATAATTTAGTGTGTGGAGCCTCGGTTAATCCGACAATGCGTACAATGCATAAAATCGCTATTGCGTTCAACATGACGTTGGCAGAATTTCTCGACTTCCCGGACTTAAACAACTATTCATTCGATGATGACGAAGAGGAAAGATGCAAAGAATAGTCCTTGTTTAGATGCGAGGACTATTTTTATTATCCACATGTAAGGATATCCTTAAAAAAGGGGAATGTCAACAAGGGGAACCACTGGTAAAATAAAGAAGGATAGTGAGGTGAACCGGCTTGAAGGGCATTATACATTATCAGACTGAAGAATATGGCTGTATCAAGGTAAAATTGTCTGGTGTCCTTAAAAGCCTGGGGATTACCCGTAACCAGTTGAGGACATTAACTGGCGTCAAATATGAAGTCATAGATCGGTATTATAAAGGTGAAGATATTTATATGGCCGATTTGAACTTTTTGGCTAAAGTATGTTATTCATTAGAATGTAAAATAGAAGATTTGCTCGAATATTGCCCTCCTAACAACGAAAATAAATAAGGGCTATTGTATTGCAACCACGTTACTATCCTGTATTGGAATAGCAAAGTTAACGTCACCTCCGGGTGGCGTTTTTGCTTTCGTGACTGCTTCCACTACCATGCTGTCAAAGTTTTCGTGTTGGCTGTCAAAGAAGGAGTTGCACCATACTCCACGATATGGCGATCTACCTTATCGGGCTAACGAGGTTCGCACTTTCTCCCCAGCGTCTCAATGTCTGATGAAACGCGAGTTTTCATGTTGGTGCTCTTCTGTTTATAATACCAAATATAACGGTATATTTGTTATATATTATAATAAAAACGGATGGTTATAGTCAACACTGCCATTAGTTAGACTAATAAAAAAGGTGGTGTCGCTATGAAAGAGAAAAAGCCGATCAATCTCGAAATCGGCAAAAATGTAAAGCAGGTCCGGGAAAATGCTGGCCTGACGCAAGAATGCCTTGCGGAGCTGATTGGCCTCGGTGTAAAGCACCTTTCGGCCATTGAGTGCGGCGCTGTTGGTGTGTCGCTGGCTACGCTGAAACAACTCTGTGTTTTGCTGTCCGTGCCTGCTGATGCAATTTTGTTTGGTATTGAGAGCAGTAATAGTGAGGCGGAGCGGAGCGCCGCCCTCCAATTTCTTACGGATCGCCTCTCCCATTTGCCTGACGCTGATTTCTGGGCTACAAAAGAAATTTTAGATAAGCTATTGGAGGTTATGGCTAGAAGCCGGGAAAGTTAGGCCGGGGCTGCGGCTGCAAAACTGTCCCACAATAGGCAATATACCTCTTTTGAGTTATTTTAACTCAAAAGAGGTAATCATTTCAAGTTCAATCGGCTATCTTGAATATAGGATTGAGGTGATACCCGTGGACATTGGAGAGGCAGTTAGGGCAAGAATCTTAGATTTATGCCGTGAGCGCAATTTATCTATCAATAGGTTGTGCCTTTTGAGCGGTGTTACGCAGTCCACGGTGAATAATATTGTCAGCAGGCGCAATCACAGCACCACAGTTACAACTATAAAAAAGATATGTGATGGTCTTGGAATTTCAATAGGAGATTTTTTCAGCTCGGAGCTGTTTCGAGGGTTAGATCAAGAAGTGAAGTAGTTTTTGTTCGCAAAATGCATTGATAGACACCAAAAACGGTTGCCTGAATGTCCTCTTAATATATCCTGATCAGCAGTGCCGGCGTCATGTGGGGGCCGGCGTTTGCAATCCCGTCCGCTTTTGCCGGAACACCGCAAAATAATTGGGGCACACACATTGGGGAGACGGAGACTCCCACCTTCACACCTTTTGTGCTTCTGCTGCCCCAGAGATAGTTGAATGATAGACCGCCCCTTTTGAACCTCCGTGCTCTTCTTTCAGGGCGAGTTGCCCAAATGTACTGCCAAATTTCCATCAAGAGGTGCAGGACAGCCGTTGCGCTGAAGTCCGCGCTGGGCAGGGCACTGCATTATCTGCGGGAGCAGTGGACATACCTGATTCGGTTTCTGAAAGACGGGAGGCAGGAACTGAACAACAACCGAGCAGAACGTAGCGTGAAGCCCATTGTGATGGGTCGGAAGAACTTGTTTGCAAATACGGAAGGCGGGGTCCAGAGCAGCGCGATGATTTACAGCTTGATTGAAACCGCGAAGAAAAATTGTCTTACTCCCTACCGCTACTTGGTTTATGTGCCGGCGAGGTCTACCAGGCTGGGGGCTAAGGGAGACTGCTGGGCAGAGGAACTGCTACAGGAATGTATAAAGGAGGGATGTTGCGGCGTATTGAAAAGTAAAGATTGATTTGTAAGGGACAGGTTCACAATCTATGTGGGCCTGTTCTTGCTTTTTCCGGAATCCGTAGCGCGCTCCGTGGAAAATTCTCCCACCTTCTGTATAATTTAGTACAACGAGGTGGAAGAATGCCGGAATTGAGAATTTTTGCTGTGAGGGTAAAGAAAATCCGCACAAAAATGGGGCTGACGCAAGCGGAGTTTGCGGCTATGGTGGGTATTAGCGAAGAGGAAGTAAGCCTGATCGAACGCGAAAAACTGACCGATGTGAAATTAAGCACATTGCAGAAGGTGGCCGCGCTGACTGGCCTTACCGTTTCAGAACTGTTGAGCGTCGAAATGACGGAAGAAGAATCTGGTCTTGTGAGCGGTTCAGTATAACCAGGTGAAATTTATGATTTGGAGGGAAGCACCTTGTACTATTTCAAAGTGATGGAACTGTACAGCCTGGGAAGCCGCCAGCCATCTTATGGCATTCTGGCATCTGTGCTGGAGAGTAATGCTTGTACTTATGTAGCCTGCGTCCCAGACATCTCCTGCGACAGGTGCTTTGTTGAAGAACTTGCTCACCGATGCAACGAAGGGCAGCTCAGCCCTATGCACCTGATTGATGTAGTGCTGGATGCACTGGCCTGATTTCTTCTCCCGACGGGGCGTGGCATTAGCCACGCCCCCGCTCATTTATTGCCCTCTTGTATTTGTTGTTTACATCTCAAGGAGTTCAGCTTCTAAAGAGCTGAACTCCTTTTGTTTCCGCAAACGGATTTACCTCTACCGCCGGGTGGCAGTCGGTTCCCTGTAAATCAATCAGTGAACCCAATAACAGAAAGTGGCGCATATTATACTGTATTACTTCATCCGTATTTTCAAGTACGCCCTTCCCGTGGTCCATCACCTCCGGCTACAGAATCTTACGACATCGTGATTTTTTGCGCGAAAGCGTCCACGTCGGCCTTGGCGGCCTGCATGAAGAGGTAGGTGTCGCAGGAGTAGCCGATGAACTTCACGCCCAGATCACGCCACTTCATACCACCCTCCACGGTGTCGGCGAAGCAGCCAAGCTTCACGCCCTTGGCGTTGGCCTTGGCGATGATGCCCTTGATGCACTCCACCACCTCGGGGTGGTCGATCTCGCCCACATGGCCCAGGGAGCTGGACAGGTCATAGGGCCCCACGAACACCACGTCCACGCCGGGGACGTCCAGGATCTCGTCCAGATTCTCCACGGCCTTTCTGCCCTCAGCCTGCAGGATCACCACTGTGTCCTGCGCCTTGGAGAAGTATTCGCTGCCGGGCACGGCGCCGAAGCCCGCGGAGCGGACGAACCGGCAGGTGCCGCGGGTGCCCACGGGAGAGAACTTGGCGGCGGAGACAGCGGCGCGGGCCTGCTCTGCCGTATCAATCTGCGGGATCATGATGGCGCCGGCCCCCACATCCAGGGCCTGATCAATCCAGATGTCCGTGCCACGGGGGACCCGGACTACCGGGCACACGCCCGCCACATTGGCGGCGCGGATCAGATGGGGAAGGGTCTGAAAGGTGGTGGTGCCATGCTCCATATCCAACAGCACAAAGTCATAGCCGGCATAGCCAGCGGCCTCCACAAAGGCAGGGTCGGTACCGATCATGAAGGGACCCAGAGCGCCTTTGTCGGAATCCATGGCAGCCTTGAACCGGGCCACGCTATCCATGGTGGGCATATTCACAGAATACATTGAGATCATCCTTTCTTGCGGGCCCGCGGCAATCTGCCGCGCGACCCTATTTTTCCATTCTATCTTCCGGAAAGATTTGTCAACCAGCAGCCGGAAACGGATCAGGGATTGTACTGGGTATCGTAGTCCCAGGGGGCGCCGCCGCAGAGACAGCCGCCGTCGATGTGGTACGCCTGGCCGGTCATGTAGCTGGAAGCATTGGAGGCCAGCAGGATCGCCATGCCCACCAGCTCTTCGGGGCTGCCGGGACGCTTCATGGCGATGCGCTCCCGCAGCCAGGGCGCCCGGGTCGGATGGTCCCAGGTAACCTGCGTCAGGTCGGTCAGGATATGGCCGGGGCTGATAGCGTTGGCCCGGATGCCATATTGGGCGAACTCAATGGCCATAGCCCGGGTCAGAGCTACCACGCCGCTCTTGGTGGCGCCGTAGACAGAGCATCCGCCCAGCATCCCCTCGTCGTTGTGGGAGCCGATATTGATGATGCTGCCGGTGCGGCGCTTGTACATCTCCCGGGCCACCGCCTGGCTCATGAAGAACAGGCCCTTCAGGTTGGTGTCCATGATACGGTCATAGTCCGCCTCCTCCACGTCCAGAAGGCCCTCCCGCTTGTTGATCCCGGCCACATTGAACAGCACGTCGATCTTGCCGTATTGGGCTATGACCTCATCCACACAGGCGTGGATGCTGTCCAGACTGGTGACATCCAGCTTGTGAACCGAGGCGGTGCCACCTTCGGCATTGAGCCGGTCCGCCAGGGGCTTGCACTTGGCGGTTGTGCGGTTGCACAAGGCCACCTCCGCTCCGGCGCGGAGCAGGCCCTCACTGATGGCCAGTCCGATGCCGCCGCCAGCGCCGGTGACCACAATGGTCTTGCCTTCCAGGCCGAAGAGAGACGCGAGATAGCTGTCACTTTTGATTGCCATTATCATTCCATCCTTTCCGGAGCTGCTGTTGTCCGCCCTGGAAACGCGGCCGCCCCGGCCATTTGGGCCGGGGCGGGGTGATTCAGTCGAGACACGGACACCGGCAGTTTGTCATGTTATCCCGCGGGGAGGCCCCTGCGCCGGAGCAGAGGGAGCCGCCGCGGAAGCTGTGTCTTTTCGCTTCGTATGTGCTTACTCCAGGCCGGCGCCCTTCATGGCGGAGAGAGCATGATCGGTGTAGAGCTTGTAGAAGCCCTTGCGGGGTTCGCGGGGGATGATACCGGCCTTGGAACGCTCTGCCAGCACCTTGGTGGCCTCCTCCACAGAGCAGGGGACGCCGTGGATGCCGGTGAGGTTGATGGTGCGGTTCTCCACGCTGTAGGAGACCAAGTCACCCTCCTCGATGAAAGCGATGGGGCCGCCGGCGGCAGCCTCGGGGCTGACGTGGCCGATGGCGGCGCCGCGGGTGGCGCCGGAGAAGCGGCCGTCGGTGATCAGGGCCACGGAGCCGTTGATCCGCTCGTCACAGACGATAGCCTCGGTGGTCATCAGCATCTCGGGCATACCGCAGCCGCGGGGGCCCTCATAGCGGATGATGACCACTTCACCGGGATTGATCTGGTTGTTTACCACCGCGTCATGGGCGTCCTCCTCACTGTTGAACACGCGGGCCACGGCGTTGACCACCTCCCGCTGGTTCATGGCGCAGGCGGAGTACTTCAGCACAGCGCCCTCGGGGGCGATGTTGCCTTTCAGGATGGCCACGGAACCCTTCTCGGGGGCCTTCTCCACGGGGAAGATCACCTGGTCCCGGGTCAAGCCGTAGTTGGCCAGATACCCCAGGTTCCGGTCAAACCAGTTGTCCTTCTGCAGGTCCTCCAGGTTCTTGCCCAGCGTCTTGCCGGTGACGGTCATCACGTCCAGATCCAGCATATCCCGCAGCATCCACTGTACCATGGGCACGCCGCCGGCAAACCAGAAGGACTCGGTCAGCTGGGTGCCGGAGGGGTTGATGTTGCCCAGGTGGGGGACCTGGTGGTTGATCTCGTCGAACAGCTCGATGGGCAGGTCATAGCCCAGCTCCCGGGCGATGGAGGGCAGGTGAATGGTGGCGTTGGTAGAGCCGCCGATGGCGCTGTGGACGATGATGGCGTTGCGGAAGGCGGCGGGCGTCATGATCTGGGAAGGGGTGATGTTCTTCTCCACCAGTTCCATGATCTTCCGACCGGCATAGCGGGAGTACTGCAGCAGGTCCCGCATGGTGGCGGGCACCAGAGCCGCGCCGGGCAGGGTCAGGCCCAGGGCCTCGGCCATGCACTGCATGGTGGAGGCGGTGCCCAGGAAGGTGCAGGCGCCGATGGAGGGGCAGCCGGTGAGCTTGTAATCCCGGACCTCCTGCTCTGTGATGGCGTCCTTGCGCTTCTGGCGCAGGGAGATGTCGCCGGCCACCAGAGAGGTGGTCATGTTGGGGCCGGGCCGCATGGAGCCGCCGGGCATGAAGATGGTGGGCACATCCATCCGGGCCGCCGCCTTCAGGTGGGCGGGGATGGATTTGTCACAGCTGGAGGCCAGGATGATGCCGTCCCAGGGCACTGCGGAGGCGTGGACCTCCACCATGTTGGCGATGGCCTCCCGGGAAGCCAGGACCACGTTCATGCCGTCATGGCCCTGAGCGCAGCCGTCACAGATGTCAGTGGCATAGTATTTGGCCGGCTTGCCGCCGCGCTCATACACACCGTAGACCGCCTGCTCCACCATCTGATTCAGATGATAGCTGCCGGGGTGGGAGTCGCCGTAAACGCTCTCCACCATGATCTGAGGTTTGAGGATGTCGGTGTCGTCCCAGCCGGTGCCCATTTCCAGGGAATCGAACTGAGCCCAAAGCATCCGGTCGTCATGGCTCTTTTGAATCATAAAGCATTCTCCTTATTTATATATACAACAAAACTGTGGGGGATCTGAAAAGAGAGGAGGCGGCCCGGTCTTTCGACGGGCCGCCTCTCTTATGCCGCAGAGCTTTGCCCTTTCCGGAGGCAGAACTCCCTGGCGGCAGGGGTGCGGATCAGTGCAGCAGACCTACGGAGGCCAGGATGAAGACACAGATGAAGCCGATCACACCGGCCACGGCGTCCGGGACGGTGATGTACTTCAGGCCCTGCTTCAGGTCCAGGTTGAAGAACTTGCTGACGACCCAGAAGCCGGAGTTGGTCACATGGTTGAAAATCAGGGTGCCGGCACCGATAGCCAGGGCAGTGGAGACGGGCTCCAGGCCTAGCAGATCCATCATGGGAGCCACCACACCAACGGCGGTCACGCCGGCGGTCGTCATGGAACCCACGGCGGTCATCATGATGGCACCCACCAGGAACGGAATCAGCAAGCCGGGCACGCCGGAATCCTGGATCAGCAGAGCCAGATCGTTGATGCCGGGGAAGGTTTTGATAACCTGGGAGAAGCCGCCGCCCATGGCGGTGACCAGCAGGGCGATCAGAGCGACCTCCATGCCGCGGGCGATCCAGCTGTTGAGGACAACCTCACGGAAAGACTGTGGGTCTTTTCCGGTGGCATCCAGGTTGCTCTTGCGAACAGAGGCCTTGTGGGCCAGAGCCAGGAACATGGTGTAGATCACGCCCATGGACAGGGCCACGACCTTATCGCTGGCGATGGCCACTAAGGTGCGGACCATAGCGTCGTCAGGGGTAGACTCGGGAATCAACATGCCAACAAAGGAGCCGCCGGCGATCAGGATGACGGGAATCAGGATAGTCAGGAAGGAAGCGAAGGTGTTGGGCAGATCCTTGTCCTTGATGATCAGATCGCTTACCTCGTCGGAGGAGGTTTCCTTGATTTCCGCGGTGACCGCAGGCACCGCGGGGATCCACTCCTTGGCGGTCCAGCGTTTCAGAATGAGCCAAGTCAGGAAGAAGGTGATGACGGTGATGACAATGCCCCAGGAAATCACCATACCCAGGTCAGCACTCAAGGCCACGGAAACGGCCAGAATGCCGGGAGTGGGAGGGACCATGGCGTGGGTCAGGTTCAGACCGGTCTGGGTGAAAGAAGCCATGGTGGACATAGAAATGTGCTTACGCTTGCCCAGCACGTTGGCGATGTTGGAGCAAAGGATAGTTGTAATATCGCCGAACACGGGGATAGACACCACATAAGCCGTCAAGGACGGGGCCAGCTCCAGATTCTTGCCGCGGAAAAGGCGGATGAAGAAGTTGGCGATAGACTTGGCGGCGCCAGTGTCCTGCACGCCCATGGCCAGCACAGCGCCCAGAATGATGGGCATACCCAGGCTGCCCAAGGTGTTGCCAAAGCCGGTGGTAATCAAGGTCAGAGTCTCCATAAAGGAGTACCCTTCGGTCCCAAAGATACCCAGGGTAACACCGAAGCCTAATGCTACCACGAACAGGGACATAACGGGATTGAGTTTCACCTTTGTCATGAGCAGCATCAGTGCGATGATGGCAATGACAAGGAGAACCAGAAATCCGATTGCAGACATGGTTGTTGTTACTCTCCTTTCCAAATGTAAGCGACCGGCAGAGCCGGTACTGCCTGATGGCGGACGCCGAAAGAGAGACCGCTTTCAGGCCACACACGAGATGGCACGGTCTGCTCCGGAAAAACAGACTGCCAACCCACAGAATTTTATACAATATTTTTCGACACAAGTCAATTCAAAAATTTGGCGGTGTTCCATGACGGAAATATTCCCTCCTTCTGCGTTTTGGCTAAAGAGCAGGACTGCTTTTTGTTATATGGAGCGAACTGTCAAGATGCTGTTAAATAATCAAAAAAGCCGGTGAAAAAACGGTTATTTGCCAAAAAGCCCAACAGTCAAAAGTTTTTTGTTGCACGTATGCATTCGTGTGGTATATAGTTATATATGCGTGTCAAGAAGGCACACGTGTCAGATGCGGCGGCGCCCCAAGGGGTTCGGAATCTTCGATTGAATCGCAGTTTTGCCGGAGACGGTGTTCAGACCCGGACCGCTGCCGTGAAAACTATTCCAATCAAAAGAAGAGACGCCGTCCAGCGCCGCTGGCCGGTGTCACAAGGAGGAATTTATGGAGCGCAGTGAAAAAATTTTGCAGGGTCTAGGGAACCAGTACTACCGGGCGACGCTGAAGTCCATGGGCTTCACCACGGAGGACCTGAAGCGGCCGGTGATCGGCATCGCCAACGCATGGAGTGAGTGCGTGCCCGGCCATTATAATCTCCGGCAGGTGGCCCAGCGGGTAAAGGATGGCATCTACCGGGCCGGAGGCACCCCCATTGAGTTTGGCGTCATCGGCGGCTGCGACGGCATGGGCCAGGGCCATGACGGGATGCACTACATCCTTCCCTCCCGGGAGCTGATCGCCAACTCCATCGAGTCCATGGCGCAGATCAACCTGTTTGACGGCCTGGTTCTGCTGGGGTCCTGCGATAAGATCGTCCCCGGCATGCTGATGGCCGCTGCCCGGCTGGACATCCCCTGCATCTTCCTGCCCGGCGGCCCCATGGAGGGCGGTGTGGAGTTTGACGGCCGCCAGGCCGACCAGACCTCCAGCACAGAGGCCTACGGCATGCTCTCCGCCGGAAAGATCACAGAGGCGGAGTATGTGGCTCTCGAGGACACCGCCTGCCCCGGCTGCGGCTCTTGCTCCTATCTGGGTACTGCCAATACCATGTGCGCTCTGGCCGAGGCTTTGGGCATGACCCTGCCGGACGGCGGTCTGGCCCCCGCCACCTCCGCCGTCCGTATGATGATGGCTGAGGAGACCGGTGTGAAGATCATGGAGCTGGTGGAAAAGCAGATCACCGCCCGGAAGATCATCACCAACGGCTCCATCCGCAACGCCATCAAGGCGTGCCTGGCCATGAGCGGCTCCACCAACGCCGTCATGCACCTGACGGCCATCGCCCACGAGGCGGGGCTGGACATCAGAGTCCTGGATGAGTTCGACACCCTGTCCCGCACTACCCCCCAGATCGCCAAGATGAATCCCGCCTGCAAGTATAATGTCATCGACTTCTATTATGACGGCGGTGTGCCCCGGCTGATGGAGAACCTGCAGACCATGCTGGAGACGGACGCCATGACCGTCACCGCGCATACGCTGGCGGAGAACATCGCCTCTCACAAATACCGCTATCCCGCCACCGGCCTGGTGAATCACACCATGGACAATCCCTTTGGCTATACCGGCGGCGTGGCGGTGCTGCGGGGCAACCTGGCGCCCGACACCGGCATCACCAAGCCCGGCGCCTTTGACAAGAGCCTGCACCACTTCGAGGGCGAGGCCATCTGCTTTGACTCCGAGGAAGCGGCTGAGGAGGCCATCCTGGCCGGCAAGGTCCGCGACGGGCATGTGGTGGTCATCCGGTACGAGGGACCCAAGGGCGGCCCGGGCATGCGGGAGATGTACAAGGCCATGAAGTATCTGTATGGCCGGGGGCTCAGCAAGACCACGGCGCTGATCACCGACGGCCGGTTCTCCGGCACCAACAACGGCTGCTTCGTGGGGCACATCTCCCCCGAGGCGGCGGAGGGCGGCCCCATCGCCATCATCCATGATGGCGACCGGATCGTCATCGACATTGAAAGCCGCCGGCTGGACCTGATGGTCTCCCAGGAGGAGATCGACGCCCGCCTGAAGGCCTGGAAGCGGCCGGATCCCAAGTTCAAGAAGGGCTGGCTGGGCCTTTACTGCAAGATCGCCGCCTCCGGCTCCGAGGGCGCCGTCCTCAAATTCGACAACCTGTAAGACCGCTTCTTCCGCCTCCCGAAAGTCTTTCTTTCGGGAGGCGGAAGCTTTCTGTCTCAGATACCGGTAGTGCACTCTTTTCCTCCACAAATTCAGAGGCAACAAAGATCTCGGCGACTGCTGTACTATTTTTAAGCCCTGACCATTGCCTCTTCCACCATCATTCACAGTTATAAAGATCTATATCAGGATAAACACAGCCTAGTGAAAGAAAACAATCGTTAAAGCTAAAGACATTCTGCTGATGACGTGCGGGAAACACCGTATCATGCTTCAGAATCACCGCCTGACTGCTACACTGTAACGGTATCCGAGTAAGGGGATGGTCTCTGCCATCGTTTAGACGCAAGACAGCCGTTCTTACTTTTCAGTGCGATACTCATCGCTGCAATTTTGTCGCGTGGTAGCAGCAAGTGGTTCATCAAAACTACAACAGCTCTCTGCATTTTACCCACCGCGGCAGAGATGCCGGCAGAAAGAATCTGTCCCCGATGTTTCGAGGAAAGATGCTGATTGAAAAAATCCGAATACAGGTCCTACGATGACCTGCTGCTGTTTCTTAATGCGGAAATAGTGGCAAAGGCTCTGGGGGTGTTACCGTCCAGCGGTTACGAATCACTGTACGAGCCGGGCTTCCCGGTGCTGTGCGTCGGCAGACGCATGGTGGTTCCCAAGAAACATTCATCCAGAGGGGTGTGCAATCAAACAGGAGGGGGCGGTTGAAGCGTAACGGCTATCGAGATGGTTTCTTTCTCCCCAATGAGGTGTTCCAGCTGAGACTGACCTACGGAGATCTGGCGGTCTACAGTTTCTTGAAACGATGCACGAATCGCCGGACCGGCCAGTGTTAGCCCGGCGCCAAAACCATTGGGAAAGCAGTGGAGATGAGAGAGAACACGATGCGCAAGTACATCCTTCAGCTGGAAGAGCGGGAACTTATCGTCACCAGGTCCAGTGGGCGGCGCAACGGAAATCTGCTGTTCACCCCCGCCCGATTCAGGAGATGATCGACGAATCCTACGCCCGACAGCTGGAACAGTTAGAGCTGGCTGCGGAGCGTCAGCGGATTGCGAAGCTCATCCAGGAGTGGGAGGCCCCAGCGTGACCGCCTGTAAGCCGCTGTATGACTCGATGCCGGGAAAGGCGGAGTCCCCAGTAGCTTTGGACGGATTTGGCCCGCTTTGGGGATTTTCCGAGGGACCAAAAAGGAGTAAGAGAAAGCCCTGACACCTTTTGATGCCAGGGCGGTCACAACTGTCCGCAATGCGGGCAGTTGCGGGATTTAGAAAGGACGTCGTTCTGGATATGAAATAGAGGAGATGCCTTTTAACACTGAATTACCCTTATTCCATAGAGCAACAAGGGCCCTCAGAGGCATTGCTGGTTATGTGGGCACAGATATGCCTCTTCAAGAATTGTGGCACTGAAAATGAAGCTAAGGGTTCCAACCAGATAGCCAAGTTGTTACTTTTCTGAAAATCTCCTCCCGGTCCACTGGCTATTGGGCTAGCGTTGTGGTATGGTGTGTCACTGACAGGGAGGCGGCACAATGTACGACTACATCAGGGCTCTGCACGCGGGGGCCTGCCGGGAGCCGGAGCTTCGGAGTACCCGGGTGGAACTGGACCGGGCCCACAGAGTGATTAAAGGGAAATCGGATCAGCAAAACCAGGAAATTCTGTTGCAACTGGCGGATCTGGAGAACGAACTACGGGAGGAGACCTCCCTGACATCCTTCATTACCGGGTTTCCGCTGGGCATGGGGATCACCGGGGAAATCGAGCCCTTCTGATAATTGTGGCCGCAAGCTCTGGCTTTTTCTTTTCCTGTGGTATGTTGTGTTGTTGATGAGAGCCCACAGGCTCCATGCATGCGAGTAACCGAGCGAAGCGAGACACTGGTAAGTCATAAAAGGAAGCAATGCCATGGCAAAGAAATGAACCAACGGGGCAGCCACATCAGAAAAAGAAAAGATGGCAGATGGGAAGGCCGGTACACTGCCGGACACGATCCAGAGACCAGCAGGGCCATCTACAAGAACGTGTTGGGCAGAACACCGGCGGAAGCTAAGGCTAAGCTGAAAGCGGCCATCGCGGAAACCAAGAGCTTGTACGTGACTAAAACAAGAACGTACACTGTGGGGGCCTGGATGGACGAGTGGTTCAAAAACTATTATCATTGGGCATCTGTGCATCAACGAGATCCTGAACTCCGCCGGGGAAGGAGAATTCTCCATCGGCGGCGCTGTGGTCTATTCCTCCTATGCCGCCCTGGCCGGCGGCAACCACGTAGGCATTTTGATCAAATCCGCGCCCCGCGAGAAAATGATCCCATATATCCTGCCTGTCCACACAGAGGACATTTATTGGCTGAGATCCGATTCCGAGACCACCTCCATCCGCAATCAGTTCCTGGATGACAAGCACGAGCGCCGGAGCACCACTGCGCTGGCACAGGGCAGTACCATCACTGTGGCGGAGCTGCCGGAAGGCATCTCTGCGAAGATCTATCAGTTGGCGGGACTGATGAAGGGCGACTATGAGGACGACATTATCAAGGTCCTGGCGCAACGGGGCAAGGTTGCGCTGGATATGCAGGGCTATCTCAGGGTTCCAGATTCCTCCACTAAAGAGATGGTGTACCACGACTGGGACCGGAAACAGGAGTATTTTCCCCACATCACCTATCTGAAAACCGATGCCGCCGAGGCGGAGATCCTCACCGGCACATCGGACCGGCGGGAGGCTGCCCGCCTGATGGTGGAGTGGGGCGTCAAGGAAGCGCTCATCACCCACAATACCGAGGTTCTGGTCTATGACGGCAAGGAGTACTACACCTGCCCCCTGAAACCTCTGGGGCTGGCCGGCCGTACCGGCCGGGGCGACACAACCTTCTCCGCTTACATCACCGAGCGGGAGCGGGCAGACATCCCCCAGGCCCTGGCCTACGCCTCCCAGCTGGTGTCGCTGAAGATGCAGACACCGGGGCCCTTTAAGGGCGACCGGGCGGATGTGGCGTCGTTCGCAGACAAGTATTATCACTGAGGGCGTGCCATGGAAGCGATTCCTTACAAGCTGCGTCTCCAGCTCAGCGACGAGATCCCTCAGGAGGGGCAGCGCCGGGTCATGGCCCGCATCCCCGCCTTCGACGCACCGGAGATTGACAACTCTTTTTTCCCTCTCACCGGCGGCGGAAAGACACTGCGGGGCATGGTGCTCAATATGGCGCTGGGGCGTTTCCCTGCGGAAACGGCGGCTTTCCTTCGGGAATGCCCTCAGGCCCGGGATATGGACATCACCTTCAGCAATGAGTTGGATGACGGTTGCTGTCACAGCGGCTGCCGGAACCCCTCCGCCGAAATCGCCAGGGCCATCGGGATGAACTACGCCTTCGCTCTGGAGTTCATTGGTTTGGCGGGGCCGCAGGATCCCAAGGGCTAGAGTGACAACACGCTGTTCAGCCGCTGGCCCATCAAACGGGTCTCTGTGCTGCATGTGCCCCAGGGGTATAACTGGTATTTCGACTCGCAAAAGCGCATCGGTGAGCGCGTGGCCATTCTGGCAGTGCTGGATGTGGCAGGTCGGGAGGTGGGCGCTGTCTGCGTCCACCTGGAGAACAAGACCCATGCAGCTGCCCAGACATTGCAGATGCGGGCCCTGCTGGACGCAGTGGACCGTTTGCCGCCGGGGATACCGGTATTCATGGGGGACTTCAACACCAACACCTATGACGGTGCCGGCCTGGAGGCTGCAGGACATCCCATCAGGGAACAGCATCTGGGCATGCCGCCCCGGGATGTGGCCGCCTGCGAGCTACTGCTGCCCGTGGCGGAAGAGGCGGGTTTTTCCTACTGGGACTGCAACGACCTAGTTGCCAGGACCCGCAGGAAACCCTTGCCTGACGGCGTACTGTAGATGCATCTGGAGTGGATTTTTCTGCGGGGACTGACCTGCCTGGACCGGGGTACTGTGTCCACGGAAGTGTGGGACTGGATCTAGATGCCCCGAGAGTCTGTGCTGCGCCGTTTTAGTCGGCCGGAACTGGCGGATTACAACGCTGTTTGGGCGCTGTGCGCGCTTCCCTGAAATGTCTTCCGCGGGCTAGACCGTGCCGGCGGGGCAGCACTGCCAGGACGGCACCCAGGGCAGTGGGGATTAGATGAGGTGCATTTGGGGCAGATGACCAGGCGGTGAGACCTGGTCGAACGTCCGCCGCTTTTCAGCGGCGGACGTTTCATTTTGTGCCGGTGGAGCTAAAATCTCTGTATGACCTAAGTGACTCAAAGGAGCGGACGGCAACGTCCAAGAACGCGGACCACCGTTCCTACGCAGGGAAAAATTGAGCCTGCTGCCACCTCTCAGTGGGCGTATTTTGAAAGACACACTTGAGCTTCTTTCCTTGCATGCGTTACACCGGAAACAAGCAATAGCGTTTTCTTCTGCGATTAAATATATAGATGAGCAGATCGGTGAGGGCGCGTAGTGAAGCAAGGCGAGCAGAAAACCAGATCGGCAGGATTACCCGGCGGATTGGTTTTCTGCATGGAGTAGGAGAGCGGAGGAGGGAGGTGGAAGCGAGGAAATGGAAATAGATATTTCGAACGTCTTGACGGAGAGCGGCTTACACTAAACGGGTTAAATTGAGTCTGGGTGCCTGAATATTGAAATTAAAAAAGCGTATTGATGTAAACGGCACGCTTATATTGGGAGGCGCTGTTTTTATGTGACTTCCTGAATTTTGTTTTAATAATTTGAGATGGATGGTATAGCTTGAGATAGACTGTGTTTCACAAAAATAATTTAGGGGATGAAATAGATTATCAAAATTTGCGTCGCAGTAAAGAATATAGACCCCTCGGAGAAGATTATAGAGAGAGGGGCCTGCGCACTGGGGACCCGAGCGAAACGGCCAATTGTTATCACCTGTAAGGGGATGTGTGGGGTTTTGCCGGAAGGGGTCGGGGACACTGAGGAGTGTGCGGCCTGTATGCCCGCCTTACGAGCAGAGGGTGATCTCAGCTCCACCGAACCATTGGGAACAGAGGTGGGCCGGTTGTGATACTCTACGGAGGGTGAAAGAAAAAGCAGGCATAAAATCTAGACATATCAGAAACTGGGACGGAAAATCTACGAAAAACCAGCAGAGAAAACGACGGACCTTCACCCGAAAATCTGTGGAATTTGAGCCTGTCGGGTAGCGGAAAGAGTTGCTGTAATGTGCACAATCTTTGAGAAAGGAAAGACCTTATATGAAAAACAGGCCACATTGCTCTGCCTGACTTTTTCGGCCCCCATGCAGATCAATCTGGAGGTGACGCTGCTGGAACCCATCTGCCTGCCCCACCTCTGAGTGGCATGGCCGTCACCGCCAGCCTCAGCAGCCATGTGATGCTGAACCAGCATCTGCTGGAGGCGGTCATGGGGAAAAGTCCCTCTCTGCGGGTGGTGTTCTCGGCTTATAAGGACTTTACCTGTATTCTCCTGTGTCCATCGGAGAGCGGCGTGTACAAGTTCCCCAAAAGCGGGCGCATCAAGGACATCGCTTTCTCCCGCAGCCCAGTAGAGGCGGGTTCGCCCTGCCGGCCCGCTACACGGCGGCGCGGAATCCCGCACACAGCAGATAGGTGGGCGTGTTGGATACGCTAGTCCGGCCCGACGCCGGACCGGCGAAGTCCGGCAATCTGAGTGCCTGGAAAAAGAGAGACGGAAGGCGTGGGGACTGATGAGGAGCAGGGAGCGACACGAGAATTGGGTGCGCGTTTTTCACGTGTTCTTGGCATTCAGCCGGGAGGGCCTGCAGCGCAGCGGCGTCCGGCTGGTCCGGGAGGAATTTGCGAGAAACGTCGGTCCAGCCTGCTGGGAGGCGCCATGCACCTATCCTGCCTACGAGGTCTGCTGCAGCTGAACGTCCTACCGCGGGGTGGGGATCCAAGGGGTGATCCGGGAGATGTGCAGTCAGCGGACGGAGCCGCGTGGAGAGCGTCTCCCTGGGCCAACCCTAGTGTGAGCCCCAGCGGCCGGCGGAGTTCATAGCCCCGCCCTGGGGGGACCTCACTAACGGCGTGGTCTTCTGGGACTATGTCACCCGACTGGAAGAGGAGACGCGGCGGCTAGTCCGGTGCTACTGCAGCAAGGAGATGAATGAGGAGTTCCCGGCCTGCACAGACAAGGACTGCAACGACCTGATCCGGCTGAATCAGGAGCTCCGGCGGGACATGGAGCGGTATCTGTCCATTTAGGGGACGCAGGTTTGAAACTTAATGGCTTCGTCTTTTGGCTCTGCGGAAACTGGCGAGGAACGGAGGACAGCTGCCGGGTCTGGTCGTTCCTGGACCGGGACACGGAGGTGTACGCAGTCCTGACAAAGTTGAAGGAAAACCTTTCTGCCTCCGCGACCAATGCGGCGGAGTCCCGCTGTGAACAGCTGTGCGAGGCGGAAAAAAGCCCTCCCCAGGCCAAGCCAATCGAGCACGATACCCGGTCCGTGAGCTGGACCTAGATTTTTGACCTGGTGTGGCTGGTCGGACTACTGGAAAAGCGTCTCCCAGGAAACCGTGTGCGCTTTGCTGGAGGTAGCCCCGTCGGAGTTTTCGGACTATCCCGGCCCGCTGATAGAACAGAGGCCCGCCGCTTTCAGCGGCGAGCCTCCTTTTTTAACAGAACACTACTTCAGACTTCCTCTACCACCCTAAAATAAGATCAGCTGCTGAGTAAGGGTGGGTTTCGCAAGGGTTAGACGTTCTGTTTCCCCCTAGAGATTGCAGCAGTTCAGACTTATTTCCCGCCGTGCTTAATTTGACAATTCTTTTGAGAGTGCGCTTCAAATATTCATGAGATTGTTGTCTGAAAAAAAGGTGACCACTTCTTTTCGAAAAAGGTTTACCGTAGGCGAGATGTACTGCGGAAAAACGGTAACTAGTCCGATGGTTCGGATAGGTGCGTTTTCGATTGGATAGACATTGATACAACTGTCTGGTGGATAGGTAATGGAGGCGGTGATCCGAAAGCCAAACCCCTGCCGGATATACTCGTAACAGGATTCATCATTGTCGATTCGAAAAACAGAATCAAAGGGGATCCCCGCTGCGGACAGGATGGAGTCGCTTTCTTTGTCAAAATTCCCAGTCCGCAAAATAATGGGCATGTCCCGGAGGTCTTCGGAAGTCATACTAACGCCGTTCCTAGGGGCATAGTCCTTGGGAGTAAAGCAGACCATAGGAGTCCTGTGAAGGGGAATAAAAGATGCTGCGTTGTAGTAGGAGTTGAACACAATGGCCAGATCGATCTCTCCACTCTCCATCCAATGTTTGATCTGCATGTCATTGGCCTGGCGGATGGAAACTTTGATGTTGGGATACTTTTGATGGAACTGCTGCAAAATGGAGGGGAGCCAGTCCCGGATCACATTGTTGTATGCGGCGATATGGACGGAACCCGTCACGGAGTTTTTCAGCCGTAGTGCCTCCTCCACCAAAGCGTTGCCGGATTTCAAATAATTCTGTATATAGGGGAGGAGCGCTTTACCGCTGCTGGTCAGCTCAAAGTGGTTGCGCTCGCGGATAAAAAGGGCGTATCCCACGCCGTCTTCAACCTTTTTTACCATGTGGCTTACAGCAGAAGGGGTCAAATTGAGGATATTTGCGGCCTGACTAATACTGTGGTGTTCTGCTACGGTGGCGATAACGTTCCATGAATAGAGTGACATGGCAACCTCCGTTGAATTTTACTTCAATAATACTACAAAAAAACGCCAAAGATTGTCAACGATAATTACGCAATTGCGGCTGAAAAACTGTGAAAAAACTCAAAAAAACGTTGGATGGCAATAGACGTGACAAAGAAGTCTCATAAAAACAGCCACTATTAATTGAATTATTGTTCAATTTATGGTGGCTATTTTTGCTATTTACATCAATAAAGGGCAGCTCTATAATAAACAATAATCCGTTGGCGTACTTTATGGGAAAACAAATGTTTTCCTGTGAGAGGTGGTTCTTCGAAAACTCCAGGAACTGAAACGTGTGTACTGAGAAAGGAGACGAAACATGGAAGAGAAAAGCAGAGCTGTGAGAAGCGTGGAATCAGAGGAGACCTTCAACGACTATGAATTTTCCCCAGTGCCCGACGAGAAGAAAAACACCTGGAAGGCCCAGGTCTTTGTCTGGCTGGGCGTTGGCTTCTGCCTGACGGCATTCACTCTGGGCGGCCAGATTGCCCTGGGACTTGGCTTTTGGCCCACTGTCGCGGCAGTGCTTGTGGGCGGCATCATTTTGACAGTGGTGGGTGCCCTGGTGGGTGCCATCGGTGTCCGGAGCGGACTTTCCTCGACTGTTTCCTCTAGATTTACCTTCGGTACTTATGGTGCGATTATTTTCGGACTGATCAACGCCCTGTGCAACTTCGGCTGGTTCGGCTATCAGTGCACATTTTTCGGCAGCAGCATTACCAGCATGTTCAAGCTGGCGGCGGGTATCGAGGTAAATCTGACGGCGTGCATTGTCATCGGCGGCCTACTTATGATGATAACGGCCATTGTGGGTTATAAGGGCATCAAGGTTCTGTCCCAGTTCGGTGTACCGCTGTTGTTCCTGCTGGTGATCGGCGGTGTGATAAAGACGTTTACAGTAGTCCCTGCCGGCGAGATCGTTTCTGCACCCCCAGTTGAGCCGATCTCCTTCGCTACCGCCGTGTCTTTGATGGTGGGCAGCTTTATTGTAGGCGTGTCTATTGTGCAGGATTTCACCAGATACTCCAAGACTGTGAAGGACTCCTCCATCGGCATCGTTTTGGGCTTTACCATTGGTTATCCCGCAGTAGTGATCTGCGGTGCAATCTTTGCCTGCGCCTTCCAGTCCAATGATCTGACCAATACGCTGATCAATGTGCTGGGTTTTGGATACATTGCGGCCTTTATCATCGTGATAGCCACCTGGACCACCAATGATAATAACCTCTATCAGTCCGTTCTGGGCCTCACCAATGCCTGCCACGGCATCATCAAGCTGCCCCGCTGGGTCACCACAGCCATCTGCGGCGTGATTGCCACCATCTTGGGCGCCATCGGCATGATCGACTGGCTGGTTCCTTTCCTGAATATTCTCTGCGTAGTAGTGCCTCCGATTACCGGCGCAATGCTAGCGGATTTCTATATCCTGAAAAATGCGGACAATTACAGATTTGAACTGATGGATAAGATCCCCAACGTGCGGCCTGACACCAGCATTGGAGCCATTGTGGGCTGTCTGGTGGGCCTGTGCATGAACGAGCCCCCCGTAGGATTCGGCGTGCCATTTATGGTGCGGCTGTCTACGATCGTTCCCTCCGCCCTGGTGGCGATGGCCTGCTCCGTGGTGATGGTGCTTATCGCCAATCAGTTTACTGCCAAGAAGGCGGCCTGATAGAACCATGGTCAGGAAGAACATTGTCGTCATTCGTGTCGTCACGCTGGAGGACCAGACCCTGCTGCGGATGCACGGAGACCTGATCGAGGCGTATTATCCTGCGCTCCGAACGGATTCGTACTGTATCGGGGAGCAACCGCGGGGAGTCTGCGATCTGAAGACCAAAACCCTGGCAGTTCCAAAGATCATTGCGTTGGCAAAGAAGCATCAGGACGCAGACGCCATCGTGATCAGCTGCTGTGATGACCCGGCAGTAGAAGAACTGAGGGAGATGCTCTCTGTTCCGGTCATCGGTGCCGGAACGGCTGTGAGTGCGGTGGCCCGCGGCTTGGGCAAACGGGTGGGAATTATTGGAATTACAGAATATGTGCCTGAGCCCTATCGGAGAATTTTGGGAGATGATCTGATTGACCTTGGCAGACCTGAGGGCGTGACGTGCACACTGGATTTGATGATAGGCGCGGGCCGGGAGAGCGTGCTGCGCAAGGCGCGGGAGTTGAAAGCCCAGGGCGCGAACTGTATTGCTCTGGCATGTACGGGAATGAGCACGATTCGGATTGCCCGGGAGATTGAGAACAGCTGCGGCATTCCAGCGGTGGACCCAGTGATGGCAGAGGGACTCTTTGCCTATTATGCTTGCTTGCAAAGCGAACGATAAACGGAAGAAGGAACGCATATGTTAATTAAACAGATCATAGAAGTATTTGATCTGCTGGACAGCCCCCATGCCTGCGGGGAAGAGGTTAAAGCTTATTTACAGAGCAAGGGGGAGGACGATATCACAGTCAAGACTATCCGGGACGGAAAATACGCCACGGATTTTATCAAAATCGTCATCGCCGGAAAGAATGGAAGGCTTACCGGGGGAACTGCTCCCACTATGGGCATTGTGGGGCGGCTGGGTGCGATTGGCGCCAGACCGGAAGTGACTGGATACGTCTCTGACGGCGACGGCGCGTTGTGTGCTCTGGCCGCCGCGTCAAAGTTAATGGAAATGAAGCACAAGGGTGATGCGCTGGAGGGAGATGTAATCATCTGCACCCAAATCTGTCCCCATGCGCCGACGCAGCCTCATGAGCCGGTTCCGTTCATGGGCTCTCCCGTAGACATGGCCACCATGAACCGGGAGGAAGTGAACGACAAAATGGAAGCGGTTTTGTCCATCGACACTACAAAGGGCAACAGCGTCATCAATGTCAACGGTTTTGCAGTGTCTCAGACCGTCAAGGAAGGCTATATCCTGCGGTACAGCAGCGATATTCTGGATATCATGCAGCGCACCACCGGAAAGACCCCCCACACTTTTGGCGTTTCTATGCAGGATATCACCCCTTACGGCAACGGACTTTTCCATCTCAACAGCATTTTGCAGCCCGCCACAGCGACTGCCGCCCCAGTGATCGGCGTGGCAGTCACCACCGAGCAGCCTGTGGCCGGATGTGCCACGGGAGCGTCTCACTTTGTAGATGTGGAGGAGACCGCACGTTTTGCGGTGGAAGTGGCCAAGGCATACGGTGCCGGTAAGTGCAGCTTTTACGATGAGCGGGAATTCCAAGCCCTGGTAACCCGATACGGAAGCATGTGCCGCCTTCAGACTATGGGGGCGGATGAACAGTGAAAAAGATCGGTGCGATTACCATCGGTCAGGCCCCCAGAACCGATGTGATGGAGGATCTTGACGATATCCTACGGGGAGATGTTGAACTGATACAGGCCGGTGCACTGGATTTATTGACACTGGAGGAAGTGGAAACGCTGCGGCCCGATGGTACGGGAAACACCTTGGTCAGCAGAATGCGAGATGGTACAGGCGTCATGCTGCAAGAGCAGAAAATTCTTCCGCTGCTACAACAGCGGATCCATGATCTGGAGGAGCAGGGTGTCAGCGCGATCCTGATTATGTGCACGGGAGAGTTTCCGGAGACCTTTGTGTCGAGGGTGCCCTTGATCTATCCCAGCAAGGTTATTTGCAACGTCGTGGCAGCTCTGGGCAACCTCTCACGCATTGGAATCATCACGCCAGAAGAGGCTCAGATGGAGGACATTCAAAAAAAGTGGAGGCCCATTGTGGAGACAGTGATCCCCGTTCAGTGGAATCCCTATCTCGAAAGCGAGTCTGAAAGTGCGGTTTCTCGGCTGAGAGATGAGCAGGTGGATCTGGCGGTGATGGATTGCTTCGGATACAGCAGGAAGATGCGTGATTTTGCTGCGCAGTCCCTCGGCAAGCCGGTGATTCTCTCCCGCACGATGGCGGCTCGTGTCCTGTTGGAGATTGTATAAACATTTTTCTGTGGGCCCGAAGCCTCCCGGTTATCAGCCGGGAGGCTTCGGGCAGCCGATCAATATGGCTTAAAGGAGGATTGAGAAAATGGAACGAGATTACAGCGGCGAACTGCTGCGCTTTATTCAGGAGCACCCCAGCGTCTACCATGTGATCGAAGGCCAGCGGCGGATCTTGCTGGAGGCGGGATACGAACAGTTGCTGGAGAGTCAGCACTGGACGCTCCGGGAGGGAGGAAAGTATTTCCTCACCAGAAACCACTCGGCGCTCATCGCATTTCAGGTCCCCAAAAAGCGTTTCCGCGGTTTTATGTTGATGGCCAGCCACAGCGATTCCCCCGCTCTGAAGGTCAAGGAGAACCCCGAGATCACGGTAGGGGGACTGTATAAGAAGCTGAATGTAGAGTTGTATGGCGGTGCGCTTCTGGCGCCTTGGCTGGATCGCCCGCTGTCTGTGGCAGGGCGCCTTCTGGTGAGGACATCTGAGGGAGTGCGGATGCAGTTGGTCAATGTGGACAGGGACCTGCTTCTGATCCCGAGCCTGGCCATCCATATGAACAGGAGCGTCAATGACGGCTATGCGTATAAGGTGCAGCGGGATCTGCTCCCATTGTATGGAGCGGCAGAGGCCCCGGATCTAACGGCTCTTGTCGCCGAAACAGCTGGGATTTCCCCGGAGTCTGTGATTGGACATGACCTGTTCGTATACAACCGGCAAGCCCCCAGCATCTGGGGGGCGGACCGGGAGTTTATGTCCAGCCCGAGACTGGACGATCTGCAGTGTGCCTTCTCCTCCCTGTGCGGCTTTCTGGAGAGCGCCCCGGAGGAAAGCCTTCCGGTCCATGTGGTGTTTGACAACGAGGAGATCGGCTCGTCCACCAGGCAGGGAGCTGCTTCCCCCTTCCTGGAAGACACCCTCCGGCGGATTACGGAGGCGCTTGGCCTGACCTTTGGAGAATATCTGGAAAAGCTACCCCAGAGTTTCCTGCTTTCGGCCGACAACGCCCACGGGATGCATCCCAATTATGCAGACAAGTGCGATCCGGTCAACCGACCCAGACTAGGCGGCGGCGTAGTGGTAAAATATAGCGGAAATCAGAAGTATGCCACGGACGCGGTCTCTGCGGCAATCGTCCGTGTCTTGGCGAAAAAGGCAGGGGTGAAGCTCCAGGTGTTTACCAACCACTCGGATATTCCCGGCGGGACCACTTTGGGGAACATCTCTGTTCAGCATGTCCCTGTCAAGACAGCGGATGTGGGAATTGCGCAGCTGGCTATGCACTCGCCCTATGAGACCTGCGGCACTGGTGATACAGCGGAGCTGATTGGATTGGCCCGAAAACTGTTTTCGTCTTCTCTGGCAGAAAACGGTGATGGGGATTATACAATCGTGTGAAAAACCCGTCTCCCGACTGGGCGGAGGTATGTTCTGAACGCTGCGGCGGGACCGGGGAGGGCTCTGCGCCCTTGGAAAATGGAAAGAAAGGTGAATGCTATGAGTAGAAACGCGACAATCGCACTGGTGCAGATGGACTGCGTCATGCTGGACAAGGAGGCAAACCTGCAGAAGGCAAAGGCCTTTATTGAGCAGGCTGCCCAGCAACATGCCGACCTGATCTGCTTTCCGGAGATGTTCTCAACCGGTTACAGTCCTGCTTTGATCGGGCCCAAATACATCGATGTGGCGGAGGAGCCGGATGGCCCCACCTTCTGCTTTCTGGCGGAACTTGCGAAAAAATACAGCATGTATATTGTTGCCCCCATTGTACTCAAGAGCGAGATCCCGGGATTGCTCTACAATGGCCTGATTGTGATTTCCAGAAATGGTCAGCTTATGGGGACCTATAACAAGACCCACCTGTGGGCGGGAGAGCGCTTTTGGTTCAGGGCTGGTGACCGGTACCCTGTGTTCCACATGGATTTCGGCACGGTGGGTCTCATGATCTGTTATGACGGCGGGTTTCCAGAGGTCTCCCGGATCCTGGCACTGTCCGGGGCGGAGCTGATTCTCTGCCCCAGTGCGTTCCCTATCCGTGATAAGGATATGTGGGACATCTATTTCGGCTCCCGCTCCCTAGAAAATTGCTGCTTTGTGGCAGGAATCAACCGCGTTGGAACTGAGGATGACTGTTATATGTTTGGCAATAACAAGATTTATAACTATCGTGGACATCTTCTGGCAGAAGCGCCTGTGGATGAAGAGTTTTTGTTGGTACAAACCGTGGATCTGGACGATGTGGCCTATCACCGGGCAACGGATGTTCCCTATCTGCAGGATCGCCGGGTAGAAACCTATCAAAAGCTCACGGAGATGTATTGATCGGCTTAAAATTACAGCTGGGTAAAAATGGCCCGGATCGCGTCCTCCGGCAGAGGCCTCTTCCTCTGGGTGGACCTGCCTGAGGGCATGGATACCATGGGATATTTGATTTTATTTTTACAGAAAAAATATTACGTTAAAAAATATGGCGGCTGAGGAGCGGGTTTATCACTCCACAGCCTGCATAAGCATATAAGCATTACCTATGCGCTATACGCACTGTTTCCAATGGAGAGACGGAGGGAGGCGGCGCGCTTCCTCGGCTTCATCCAGCTAAAAATAATTTGATTCAAAAATAATATTATGTCTTATTTTTTGCTTGTTTTCTGCGAAGTCATGAAGTATGATAGGGGTGTAAGAGACCGGCGTCCTCCAAAACGGTATATACCGTTTTATTTCCGCTTTGCGGAAATAAGGAGCTTTGTTTTCCGGCGAAAATAACAGAAGAAGGAGCGAGAAAGATGAAAACAGGTAAGAAACTGCTGGCTCTGCTGTTGGCGGTCGTCATGACGATGAGTCTGCTGACCGTGGGGGCGTTTGCGGAGGAGACCCCTTCGTCCGAGACGCCTTTGGAGCAGCAGGATTCCGGCAGCGGGAACATCCCGGACGATCCGGCAGAGGGACCTGCGGATGACCTGACAGGCAATTCTGAGGATGGGGCCGCAGGCGAGTCCGACGCAGCCCTGACGGCGGCAGACACTTCGTATGTGGCAGAGGTCGACGGTCAGCAGTATGAAACACTGCAGGCTGCTGTTGACGCTGTGCAGGGCAGCGGCACGATTGAATTGACGAGCAGTATTGCATTGTCAGATCAGGTGACCATTGACAGCGGAAAGACGATCATTTTAGACATGAATGGTGAGACGTTGTCTATTGGCTTTTCGGACAGCAGTAAAAATTTGATCGTAAACAATGGCACACTTACAATTACAGGCGACGGTACCTTTGATGCAACTGAGGCGACAAGCTACAAGGGCTTCATCAATAACTATGGCACGTTGACTGTGGAAAACGGAACATTTCAGATAGCTGATAAAGCCATGACCGTTCATCTGAGAAATCAGGATGGCGGTAAGGCTGTGATTAATGGCGGAACTTTTAGCGGTGGGGCAACGATTGTTCGCAGCTTTGAAGGCTCCAATACGACAATTACCGGCGGAAGCTTTACAAATAGTGTTTATCCCGCTGTTGATGTAAACGGAGAAACGCTGATTACCGGCGGAATTTTTACGAATACGTCTTGCAGCAGGTGCGATAGCCAAAATTGGGGATATACGGTCCGCAGCGGCGTGGACAACGATCCTGATGCCAAGCTGACGATTACGCCGTCGTCTGAGGGAAGCGTTGTTGTGACCGGCACGCAGGGAGCCCTTAGTGCGACCGCTGGGACAATGGAAGTCAATGGCGGCAGCTATAAGACGGTAGATTGCGCCCAGAAGCATGGCGCTGTATTCTATGCGCTTTATGTGGCCGGAGAAGCCGGTGCCGTACAGGTTGTTGTAAATGACGGTACATTTGTGACGGAGGGGAAGCAGACTGCCGTTCTGGTTGGAAACAGCAACGACGGGGGCCTGAAAGAACAGGCGGTTCTCCAAATCAGAGGCGGTCAATTCAGCGCACCTGAAGGAATTCCGGCCTACAAGGTAGATGTAGCCTTGGGCGGATTGAACATCACTGGCGGCACATTCTCCAGCAAAGTCGATGAACAGTATCTGGCCGAGGGCTATGTGCAGAACGCCAACGGTACTGTGGGCAAGGTCGAAGAGGGATTTGCTGCCGTCAGAATCGGCGATACCTATTATCAGACGCTGGCCAAGGCCATCGCCGAAGCAAAAGAAAATGATACCATCACGTTGCTGAGAGAGGTGGATCTTGGCAGCGACAGAGTTACGATCAACAAAGCGGTCACTCTGGATCTGAATGGCTGCACGCTTACAAGTTCTAACGCGACCAATACGCTGTGGCTGGCAGCCAGCCGTGTGACCGTTCAGGACAGCAAGGGGAACGGCAAGATCCAGAATACTGGCTCCGGCAGCAACAATATTGCAGTTGTTGTCAATGGTCAGGACACTGAGGCGTATTTCAAAAGCGGTACGGTTTCCGGTAACTATGCCGTCTTTATTCAGAACGGAGCAAAGGCCGTAATTGACGGCGGCAAATACACAGGCACCTATGGTATCAACACAGTTGGTACAGGTGATGAGGCAAACAAAACCGCTGTGGAGATCAACGGCGGGGAGATACAGGCGGTCGCATTTGCGGTTGCCGGAAATGGCTCTGCCGACTATACGGAGACAGTGATTACCGGCGGCAGACTGGAATCCACTGAGGGAAATGTCATCTATCATCCCCAGGTAGGCGACCTGACGATCAAGGGTGATGCAGAACTGATCGGCCCGAACGGCGTGCAGTATTGCGGCGCCGGTACGCTGACCATTGCTGAAAATGCTGTGATTACCGCAACGCTGCCCTTTACGGAATTTCCCACCAAGCCCGCTTCCCAGGGGGATGGCAGCACCGATGATGGCGCGGCCCTGTCTGTTGTTTCCCGCGGCGGCGGTTACCAGGGCGAGGGGCAGACCATGACCGTGAATATCACCGGCGGTACGCTGACCAGCCGCAACAATGCGGCGATTGCCGTATACCGTTTGGAACGTGTAGACGGCCAGTGGACAACAAATGAGAATACCAAGATTGCCAGCTATCTTGCGGCGCTGACAGTCAGCGGAGGCAACTTCTCTGCCGGCAGCAAAAAGGACGCTTTTGAGATTGATACCCAGGCTGCCGACAAAATCAGTGTTACCGGCGGCTACTTCACCTCTGATCCCAGCGATTACGTACCGGAAAATGCGGAACCCAAGCTCTTTGTGGTCGCTTCCGACAAGACGGGCTACGCCTACATGGTGACCACCACGAAGCCTACGGAGGTCGATCCCATTGTCACGGAGAAGACGGAGACTGAAGTAAGCGAGCGTATCGAGCCGGAAGACCAGAAAAAGATCGAAGCGGTCATCGACAAGGCGCAGGTCAGCGGCGTTTCTGACGCGGTGACGGAGTCCGCGCAGAATGCCATTATCAATCAGGTAGAGGGAGAACTGAAGCCCGAGGATAAAGTGGTGGTGGAGATCACCGTGAGTCTGACCGCCGATAAAGCGGATTTGACCACAGAGGACAAGATGTATGTCTCCTATAAGGCAGAGCCTGTGGCGAAGGTCATAGTCAACGGCGAAGACAAAGCGGAGAATATTGCCGTTCCCAACGACTATCTGGACGGCCAGACCCTCATTGAGGTCCGCCTGCCGATTCCGGTGGACTTGGAGCCCCAGGAGATCATGCACATTGCGGATGACGGCACCCGTGAGCGATATCTGAATGGTTCCGGCTTCACTGTGGAGGATGGCTGCGCGGTGCTGCATGTTAAGCATTTCAGCACCTTTGTGCTCAACGGCCAGCTGACAGTTGCCGCCAAGATCGGTGAGAGCGAGTACGGCACGCTGCAGGAGGCTGTGAACGCCGCGAAGTCCGGCGATACCATCGTTTTGACGCAGGATTGTGACGAGAAGATCTCTGTCTCCGGTAAGAGCGTGACCATTGACCTCGATGGACACACTTATGATAAGGACAAGATCACGCTGGGCAGCCGCTGCAGCATGAGCGTGAGCGATGATAAGATCACGATTACTTATTCCGCTCCCTCCGGCGGCGGATCCTCTTCCTCCAGCAGCGGTGATTACACCGTCAGCGTGGAGAACAGCAAGCACGGCACCGTCACCGCCAGTCCCAAGCGGGCGGACAAGGGCGATACCGTGACCATCACCGTCAAGCCCGACAATGGCTATGAGCTGGACGAGTTGACTGTCACCGACAAGGACGGCGACACTGTGAAGCTCCAGAGCAAGGGCGGCAACAAGTACACGTTTACCATGCCCGGCAGCAAGGTCACTGTGGAGGCCACGTTCACTCTGGAGAAAGAGGAGAACCTGCCCTTTGCCGACGTGGCGGAGGACTATTGGGCCGTGGAGGAGATTACCTGGGCCTATGAAAACGGCTATATGAACGGTGTCAGCGCCGAGCGGTTCGCCCCCGGCAGCACGGTGACCCGCCAGCAGCTGTGGATGGTTTTGGCCCGTCTGACGGAGTTCAATCCCTCCAACATGACCGAGGCGCAGCACTGGGCCGTGGAGAGCAAGATTTCCGACGGCAGCAACCCCGGCGGCGCCCTGACCCGCCAGCAGATGGTGACCATCCTGTACCGCTGGGCGCAGCAGATGGGCTATGACGTGTCCGGGCGGGCCGATCTGTCCGCGTTCCCGGACAACGCCTCCGTGGCCGCTTACGCCACGGAACCCATGACCTGGGCTATCGCAGAGGGGATCATCTCCGGCACCACTGAGGGCCTGCTGAACCCTGCCGGCACGGCCACTCGCGCCCAGTTTGCGGTGATTTTGTACCGGTTCTTTGAAAATGTGATGTAAGTACCATGCTTTGCTTCAGGGCGGTCCTTCGGGGCCGCCCTGTTTTTCTGTCCGATGGCGGGATGCAAAGCCATCAAGATACGAGATGAATGGATATATCTCCTGCATGTGCCGCAATGTCTATGAAACTCCCTGGGACGCACTGTGCGTCCCGGGGAGTTTCGGGCATAGAGGGGCGTCCCATGAAGTCGCTGGCCGTACGGCAGGACACGGCAGCGAGGGGCCAGACAAGGAGCAAAGAGGGATCCATTCAACCGTTAGGCCGGCGGCGGTTCCTGAAATAGAACCGGAGGGCGGCAGGCAGACGCGATCCGCTTCTCTGCATGTCAGCTTTGACGGCCCAAGGCAGGAGGCTGGACCTCGTCCGGAACTGCCGCTGACATGCAGATGGAGGGGATGTGTTCCTTCCCGAGGGGGGACCTGCTCCTTGACGGAAGAGAATCCTTCCAGCACAGCTTTAACTTCGATTTTACAAACAGGGGGTGGAGCGACCCCCGCCTCTCCCTTTATACTGGTATCAACCGACGGGCCGGCCTTGTTGGAGAAAAATATTTCGCCTCTTCTACAAGCGGCCGATTCCCGCTGAGGGGGGGCTTTTCATGAGAACAGGCACCGCCTTGTAAGTTTGCTACGGGATAGGAGAGATCAGATCATGCGGCAGGATATTCGGGTTTTGGACCGGGTGCGCGGCGCCTACGCCTCCCTGCGGCCATCGGAGCAGCGGGTGGCGGACTATGTGCTGAAGGACCCGGAGACCTGTACCCGGTGCACCATTTCGGAGCTGGCAGACCAGGTGCAGGTGAGCCAGCCCACAGTGATCCGCTTCGTGCAGGCCCTTGGATTTGACGGCTACCGCAACTTCAAATACTGCCTCATCCGGGACCGCAGCGGCGGCGCGGCCCGGGAGGCCTGCTTCGACCACTTGGGAGGCTTCGACTTGAAGCCCTGGGACCAGCTGGAGGACCTCCCCCTGAAAGAGGTTCGGGTGTCCGGCGGCCTGCTGGAGGAGGCACTGAAGTCCCTGTCCGTCCAGGAGCTGGACCGGGCCGGGCGGATGCTTGCCACTGCCCGGACCATCGACATCTACGGGGTGGAGAACTCCTGCACGCCGGCCAGTGATCTCCTGACCAAGCTGACCTATCTGGGGCTCTGCTGCCGGATGCACACCGACGCCTATCTCCAGCAGATCGCCGCCGCCCATCTGGGGGTGGCGGACGTGGCGGTAGCCTTTTCCCACTCCGGCTGCTCCATGGATACGGTGAAGGCGCTGAGACTGGCCAGAAGGGCGGGGGCAAACACCATCGCCGTCACCAGTCGGAAGAATCCTCTCTTGGCCAAGTACGCCGACGTGTGCCTGTATACCGGGGGAGAGGACACTGTGATCTACGGCACAGCCATCTTCTCCCGCATTCCCGATCTGGCGGTGGTGGATCTGCTGTACATGGGGATCATTCAGAGCGACTATGAGCGGTTCTCCCGCAGTCTGGACAAAAGCGGAGCGGTCATTGCCGACCGAGGCTATCCGGAGGCGTGAGATTCCCCGGCGGGGGCTTTCTTTGTAATTTTTCTACAAGGAAGGCCCCCTGTTTTTGATGCCTTTTTACGTTTCTCTAACGGAAAATTAAACCTTTCACGCTTGTTTTGCGGAGCTGGAATTTGCTAGGATTACACCGTCGCCGGACGTGCGGCGGCGCCCACAAGAACTTTTGAAACCGAGAAAGGAGCGGTTTTTCATGCTGGAACTGGAGCATATCCAGAAGGCATTTGACGGCGTGCCTGTACTCAAGGACCTCTCTCTCCAGGTGGAGGACGGAGAGATCGTCTCCATCCTGGGGCCCTCTGGCTGCGGCAAGACCACCCTGCTCAATATCATCTTGGGCATCGTGGATGCCGACCAGGGAGAGATTCGATACAGCGGGGAGGATCTGACCCGCACCCCCATGGAGAAGCGGGGCTTCAACATCGTCTTCCAGGACTACGCCCTCTTTCCCAATTTAAACGTACAGCAGAACATCACCTACGGCCTGCGGAACAAGCCCGGCATCTCCTCCCGGGAGGAGGTGGATGAGCTCATCGACCTGCTGGGCCTGCGGGAGCACCTGGGCAAGCGCATCGACCAGCTCTCCGGCGGCCAGAAGCAGCGGGTGGCCCTGGCCCGTACCCTGGTGATGAAACCCCGGATTCTCCTGCTGGACGAGCCCCTGTCCGCCCTGGACGGAGTCATCAAGGAATCCATCAAGGACCGGATCAAGACCATCGCCCGGGAGTACCACCTGACCACCATCATCGTCACCCATGACCCGGAGGAGGCCCTCACCCTGTCCGACCGGGTGCTCATCATCGATCAGGGGTCCATCTCCCAGTACGCCAAGCCGGACGAGATCGTCCACCAGCCCAGGAACGACTTCGTGCGCAAGTTCATCCTCCGCCAGCTGGAGATCAAGCGCGGCAACATCTACGCCCTGTTCGGCGACCGCCCGCAGCTGGCCGGCGAGGCTGTTTGAGGAAAGGCGCCATGAGACGGAAAAATTGGGAGCTGAAGGGGATTTTCTGGATCATCACCCTTCTGTTCGTGGGCTTCCTGGCCGCCCCCATCCTCCTGCTGCTGGGCAAGTCCCTGGTGGGGGAGGGCGGATTTACCTGGGAGTTCTATGCCTCGGTGGTGACCCGGGAGGGATTTCTCACGGCCCTTGGCAACAGCTTTGCGGTGGCGGCCGCGTCGGCCATGGCGGCCACGGTCATCGCCTTCCTGATGGCCTATGCGGTCCACTACACCGGATTGCCCAGGTGGGCCAAGCGGCTCATCACCGCCATCGCGACCCTGCCCATGTTCCTGCCCACCATCACCTATGGCTTTGCCATCATCTACTCCTTCGGCAAACAGGGGCTGCTCACCCGCCTGCTGGGACGGCAGTTCTTTGACATCTACGGCTTCGGCGGGCTGCTGGTGGGCTATGTGATCTATACCATTCCGGTGGCCTTCCTGCTGATCCACAACACCATGGGTTTTGTGGACAAAAAGACCATCATTGTCTCCAAGGCCATGGGGGACCGGGACCTGGCCACCTTCTGGATCGCCATTCTTCGCCCCCTGCTGGGAACTCTGGCGGGCGCCTTCATTCAGGCCTTCTTCCTGTGCTTCACCGACTTCGGCATCCCCGCCTCGGTGGGCGGCGGCTATGAGGTCATCGCCACCCTCCTCTACAACCAGATGCTGGGCGGCATCCCCGACTTCAACCGGGGGGCGGTCATCGCCATGATCCTGCTCATCCCCTCCATCGGCAGCATCTGCATCCTGCAGCTGCTGGAGCGGTTCAATATCCGCTATACCCGCATCTCCCAGGCGGACCTGCGGAAGAACCCCCTGCGGGATACGGGGTGGGGCGTCTCCAGCACGGTGATCTCAGTGGCCATCCTGTCTATCTTCGCGGTGATCTTTGTGGTCCCCCTGGTGGAGGAGTGGCCCTATCAGACCAGCTTCTCCCTGGAGCACTTCGCCGCCGTATTCACCGACAGCGAGCTGATTACCGTCTACTGGCACTCTCTGGTGATGGCCCTGCTCACTGCCTTCCTGGGCACTCTGGCGGCCTACGGCGCCGCCCTCATCACCGCCCGGAGCACCTTGCCCCCGCGGTACAAGCGGGTCATCGAGAGCATTGCCCTGGTGACCAACGCCATCCCCGGCATGGTGCTGGGTGTGGCCTATCTGTTTCTCTTCTCCGGCAGCGGCCTGCAGAATACCCTGCTGCTGATGATCCTGTGCAACATCGTCCACTACTTCTCCACCCCCTATTTGATGATGAAGAACTCCCTGTCCAAGATGAACGCCGGCTGGGAGACCACAGCCATGCTCATGGGGGACAGCTGGCTCCAGACCATCCTCCGGGTGGTCACCCCCAACGCTCTGTCCAGTCTCATCGAGGTGTTCAGCTACTACTTCATCAATTCCATGGTCACCATCAGCGCCCTCATTTTCATCGCCGGGGCCCGGACCATGGTTCTCACCACCATGATCAAGCAGCTGCAGTACGTGAACCGCTTCAACGAGGTGTTCGTCCTCTCCCTGCTGATCCTGGCCACTAACCTGATCGCCAAGGGGCTCTTCTCCTGCCTGGCCAGCTATAAGGCATCCCATCCGGTGAAAGAGCGCCGTTCCATCCAACTCTTTGGAAACAGAAAGGAAGCAGTCCAATGAATTTCAAAAAATACCTCGCCCTGGGAACCGCCCTGACCCTGACCCTTCTCGCCGGCTGCGGCAGCTCCGGCTCCGGCGATGACCAGATCGTCATCTACTCCAACGCCGATGAGGAGGCCATCACTGCCATGGAGAACGCTCTGGACGCAGGCGGCTATGAGGGCAAGTATATCGTGCAGACCTACGGCACCTCCGAGCTGGGGGGCAAGCTGCTGGCCGAGGGCACCAACCTAGAGGCGGATCTCGTGACCATGAGCACCTTCTATCTCCAGAGCGCCCAGGAGCAGAACAACATGTTCCTGCCCCTGGACTTTGAGGTGAACACCCTGGAGGAGGTGCCTGACTACACCGCCCCCATCACCTCCCAGGAGGGGGCCATCATCCTGAACACTGAGCTGATGGCCTCAGAGAACCTGCCCACTCCCACCTGCCTGAAGGACCTGGCTGACCCAGTGTACGCCGGACAGGTGGCCGTCACTGACATCCAGTCCTCCTCCACCGCATGGCTGCTGATCCAGGCCCTGGTGGACGCCTACGGCGAGGACGGGGCCGAGGAGACGCTGGCCGCCATCTATGACAACTGCGGCGCCCACATCGAGACCTCCGGCTCCGGCCCCCTGAAGCTGTGCCGGGCCGGCGAGGTGGCCATCGGCTTCGGTCTGCGCCACCAGGCGGTGGCCGACAAGGCTGACGGCCTGCCCATCGACTACGTGGACCCCACGGAGGGCAACTTCTCCCTTACTGAGTCCGTGGCCGTCCTGGACAAGGGGGAGGACACCAACCCCCTGGCCATGGAGATGGCGCGGTGCATCATAGAAAACGGCCGCGCCGAGCTGATCCAAACCTACCCGAATCCCCTCTATGAGGGCGAGACCGCCGACCCCGCCAACCAGTCCGACTACCCCAGCATCTTTGACGAGCCCCTGACCTTCGAGCTGTTCACCGCCCACCAGGAGCTCTCCGAACGGGCCAAGGGCTGAACTGGCTTGTCTGTGAGAAAAGGAGGAACCGACCATGAATACCTATAAACTACTGACCCCCGGGCCCCTGACCACCACCGACACGGTGAAGGAGGAGATGCTGGTGGACCGGTGCACCTGGGATGACGACTACAAGGCCGTCACCCAGAAGATCCGCCGCCAGCTGCTCCAGCTGGGGCACGTGTCGGAGGATGACTACACGGCCGTCCTGATGCAGGGCAGCGGCACCTTCGGAGTGGAGAGCGTCCTCTCCAGCGTGGTGGGGGACGAGGACAAGGTCCTCATCTGCTCCAACGGGGCCTACGGGGTGCGCATGACCCGGATCTGTGACCGGAACCGCATTCCCTATGTCCACTACGCCGAGAGTTATGACCACATCCCCGACCCCGCCCGCGTCGCCCGTCTGCTGGCTCAGGACCCGGCCATTACCCACGTGGCCATGGTCCACAGTGAGACCACCAGCGGCATCCTCAACGACATCCAGTCCGTGGGCAAGGTGGTCCGGGACGCCGGGCGGACCTTCATCGTGGACGCCATGTCCTCCTTCGGCGGGGTGGATATCCCCGTCTCCGACTGGGGCATCGACTTTCTGGTGTCCAGCGCCAACAAGTGCATCCAGGGAGTACCCGGCTTCTCCTTCATCCTGTGCCGCCGGGACAAGCTGCTCTCCAGCGAGGGCAAGGCCCGCTCTCTGTCCCTGGACCTGCTGGACCAGTGGAAGGGGATGGAGAAGGACGGCAAGTGGCGCTTCACCTCCCCCACCCATGTGGTGCTGGCCTTCTCCAAGGCACTGGACGAGCTGGAGGCGGAGGGGGGCATCCCCGCCCGGCACCGCCGCTATGCCGAGAACAACCGCCTGCTCATTGAGAAGATGCGCGCCATGGGATTTGCCCCATACATCGACGGGAGCCGACAGGGCCCCATCATCACCACCTTCTTCTATCCCGCCGGGGTACCCTTCCAGTTCTCCGAGTTTTACACCTACATCAAGGAGCGGGGCTACGTCCTCTACCCGGGCAAGCTCACCGATGCAGATACCTTCCGGGTGGGCAACATCGGAGAGATCTACCCGGAGGATATTGAGAAACTTGCTTCCATCATCGCCGGCTTCCTGGCTGCCCATAAGGAGGAGATCGCATGATCCAGGCCGTCATCTTTGACTGGGCGGGCACCACTGTGGACTACGGCTGCTTTGCCCCCGTCCAGGCCTTTCAGGAGGCCTTCGCCCACCACGGCGTGCCGGTCACCCTGGAGGAGACCCGTAAGCCCATGGGTATGCTGAAGCGGGACCACATCCGCACCATGCTCCGGATGGAGCGCATCGCCCGGGCCTGGGAGGAGACCCACGGCCGCCCCGCGGGGGAGGAGGACGTGGAGGCTGTGTACGCCCTGTTTGAGCCCAAGCTCTTCTCCATCCTGGACCGGTTTTCCACACCCAAGCCGTTTGCGGTGGAAACAGCGGCCGCCCTGCGGGAGATGGGGCTGAAGATCGGCTCCACCACCGGCTATACCGACTCCATGATGCACATTGTCGCACCCAAGGCCGCCCGGCTGGGCTACGCCCCCGACTTCTGGATCAGCCCCGACGGGGTGGGCGGCAGGGGCCGTCCCGATCCCTACATGATCTTTGAAAACCTGAAGGCGCTGGAGGTCCCCAGTGTGAAGAACGCCGTGAAGGTGGGGGACACTGTCTCCGACATCCGGGAGGGGGTCAATGCCGGCGTGTGGTCGGTGGGGGTCATCGAGGGCAGCTCCGTCCTGGGTCTGAGCCAGACAGAGTACGAGGCCCTCACTCCGGAGGAGCGCAGGGATGTCTGCCGCCGGGCAGAGGAGACCTTCCGCGCCGCTGGAGCCCACTTTGTGCTGAACGATTTGTCCCAGCTGCCGGAGCTCATTCGGATGATCGGGTAATCACAACCCAAGTACATCTCAACTGATGCTGCCCCCAGGCCATGCAGATGGAGAAAGCGACAGCAGCCCATAACCCGCAGGCCGTTGGTTCAAATCCGGCCCCAGCAGCCACAAAGCCGTCTGATTTTTTAAGAAATCAGACGGCTTTTCCGTGCATAAAGAGAACTGCCGGAACAGCCGGAGGTTCCCCAAAGCCTAAGCTCTGAAAAAGCATCCTCCTTTGCTGGAATGGAAGAGAGCTGCCAACCACCGGAACGAACAAAAGGAGGAATCAAGTCCGGATGAAATCTGAATGGGCGTCATCAATGAATGGATTTGGCAGTTAAGTGAGAGAAAGGCAAGGGACCTTCTGGAAATCAGCTATGTGGGCCGTAGACGTGTCTCCTACCATTTCCGGTTCTCAATTCGAGCCGATTGACTGGACTGAAAAGCGCTCAGAAGCAGCCGTTGCAGGCACTGGGCCGGACTGTGCTGCCCACGATTCTCGTACCATTAAGATTTTGCCGGCAGGTCAGAAGAACAAACTCTCTATGTGAGAGGTGTGCCGGCTCCCGAAGTAAGACTTAGCGGCCTTCGGCTCCAGGTTTGTGGCTTTGCTTGGCCGGAACAGCGGGATCCTCCGCCGGACTGATTGCGCCCGAAGACCCCAATATTTCATTTCCGGGCATTGAATATTTCGCCTCACAAAGCCGTCGCCCCGATAGCTCTCTCCCCACGAACCGGGACGATGGAGGGGCCTGTCCGTGCGGCGGTTTGCATATACGCCGACAGCCGGAAAATCCGCAAAAATGATTCAGCACCTTTTCTTTTCGACAAAATACGATATAATAAAGAAAAACGCCTGTTCCACAGCCGGGACGCTGCCTCTCCGTTTGCATGGAATGGATTCGGTGGGATTTGCCGGCGGGAGCTGTTTGAAATTCAGAACACTGCGTATGGGGAGGAGACTCATGATTTCGCTGTTTCTTGTTGAGGATGAGCGGATTGCCCGGGAGAGTATCCGAGACAATGTTCCTTGGCAGGAACACGATATCCTGTTCCTGGGGGATGCGCCGGATGGAGAAGTCGCTCTGCCGCAGCTCCTGGAAAAACGGCCGGATATTCTGCTGACGGACATCAAGATGCCGTTTATGGACGGCCTGGAGCTGGCCCGGATCGTGCGGAAGGAGCTGCCGGATACCCGCATCATCATCCTCAGCGGACACAATGAATTTGAATATGCCAGAAAGGCCATCACCCTGGGCGTAAATGACTATCTGCTCAAGCCTGTCTCCAGCAGGGATATTCTGGAAGCCGTGGACCGCAGCAAGGCGCAGATTTTGGAATGCCGCGCACGGCGGATTGAGCGGCAGAGCCATAGCATCACACAGCGGGAGCTCTTTTTCAGCAATCTGTACAGCGGCATCCTGATGGGACCGGCGCAGATGCTCCAGCGTGCGGCGCAGCTTGGGATCTCTTTGGCTGCAGGAGCCTACCAGATCATCCTGACGGAGCTGGACGGTGTGATACCGGATCGGGAGGCGCTGCGGGACAAGCTGTATGCCGCGCCAATGGCATACGGCTCCGGCTTTGATGGGGAGCGGGCCACGTTCCTGCTGCTGGCGGAAGACGCGGCCGGGCTTCCCCCGAAATTGCGGGAGTTCTCTGCATGGCTGGATGCGCTGGCCGGGCAGGAGGGACTGAGCGTGCATCTGCTGCCTGGAAAACAGGCGGCCCGGCTCAGCGACCTGCCGAAAGCATACCATCTGCTGACGATTCAGAAAAAGCAGCGGGAGTCCGCAGACAGCAAGACGCTGTCCCACTCCACCTCCTTCCAGCGGGACACCCTGCTGGACTTTTTGCGGACTGGGAAGCCGTCTGCGCTTCCGTCGTTTTGGGCCCACTACCGGCCGACCATCGAGTCGGGGTATTCCTCCTTTGTCTATCGCTGCTATCTCTATACAGAGCTTTTCTTTGTGGTCCATGAGTTCTGCCAGGAAAACCGGATCCCCCTTCCGGAATCCCTGCGCCAGGAGGATCTGCTGGAAAAGCGTATTCTGCTGACGAATTCCGTAGATGATTTCCTGACGCTGGCTTGCCAGCTCTGCGAAGAGGTGATGGAGGTCCGCCCCGGGGGCAGCCGGCACACGCCCTCCGCAGAGCAAGCCAGAGCGTATATCGACCGCCACTATATGGACCCGGAGCTGTCCCTCTCCTCGGTTGCGAATGCAGTGTCTGTAAGCCCCAACCACCTCAGCACGCTTTTCAAATCCAAAATTGGCGTCGGGTTCAGTGAATATCTGACGGAGGTCCGAATTCGCCAGGCCAAACGCCTGCTGATTACCAGCGATCTGCGGGTCAGTGAGGTCGGAGAACGGGTGGGGTATCAGAATATGGAGTATTTCAGCATGCTGTTCAAGAAAAACACCGGGCAGACGCCCAGCCAGTACCGCCGCTCCCACACGCTATGAGACGGATGAGTCGTGCAGCCGGCGCCCTGAAAACCGCCCTGGGCCGCCGTGGGAGCATACGGAGCAAGATCCTGGCGGGGTTTACGGTCATCCTGGTGGGGATGTTGAGTATCAACCTGCTGGTTATCGGCCTGTCCCACCACTTTTTGGGAGAATACCATATCCTGGCGGAGCGGGTCATTTCCGCAAACAAGCTGATCCCCACTGTCCGGGATGACGTGAGCCTGGACGCCTATTATCTGGTGGCGGGGCGCCGCACCCTGGAGACGACCCAGCTCTTCCACCACATGGAGGAAATTCGCCAGGGGCTGTATCTGCTGAAGCAGGAGAACAATTCTGAAAACGGCCGGATCCAGCTGCAGATTGCCACGCGCACCTTCGGCACCCTGCAGCGGTACTGTCAGAAGCTGGGGCAGGAGATTGATGCGGACGTGTCCCTAGAACTGCAGAATGTGACGCTGGAGCAGATTCGGGATGTCTCCGCCCTGGTGTACAACCAGATTGAGGAATACATTTATCTGGAGCTGCTCTGGGGGGAGTCCATTGATCAGATGCTCCAGACCGGATTTCAGCTGCTGCTGCTGGGGGATCTGGTGGCGGTGGTGCTGATGGTGGCGGTTCTGGCATTTTTGCTGATGCGCATCAACCGGACCATCAACGACCCCATCCAGGCGCTGGTGGAAAACACCCGGCGGCTGGCGGAGGGCGACTTTGATGCCCTGATGGAAGATGCCGGGGAGAATGAGGTCACCATCCTCAAAAAGAGCTTCAACCGCATGGCGGCAAAACTCCAGCGCCTGATGGAAAAAGTGGAGGAGGACACCCGCACCCAGGAGCAGCTGGAGCTGCGGCTGCTTCAGGAACAGATCAATCCCCACTTTCTCTACAACACGCTGGAGATCATCGTCTGGCTGGCGGAGTCCGGGGACAAGGAGCAGGTCATACAGGTGGTCCAGTCCCTCTCCCGGTTTTTCCGGGTGGTCCTCAGCAAAGGCCGCGCAGTGGTGTCCCTTCAGGAGGAGCTGTCCTGCATCCAAAGCTATCTCTATATTCAGAAAGTGCGCTATGCCGATATCCTGAACTATGAGATCCAGGCGGAGCCCGAAGCCTTGGACTGCCGGATCCAAAAGCTGAGCCTGCAGCCCCTTGTGGAAAACGCGCTGTACCACGGCATTGAAAAGAAGCGGGGGGGCGGCACCATCCGCGTCTGCGCCGATGTGAAGGACGGCTGCCTGGTGGTTCAGGTGGCGGACGACGGCTGCGGCATGACGCCTGAGAAATTGGAGGAAGTGCAACGGGAGGTGGCCGGAGATCTCGGCCAGATTTCCGAGGGCGGGTTTGGGCTGCCCAATATCCAAAAGCGCATTCAGCTGGCCTATGGAGCGGATTACGGCATTCACGTGAGTTCTCGGCTGGGCTGCGGGACTCGGGTCACACTGCAGATTCCGGCAAAATCGTAAAAAAGCTGAGAAGCAGCAGAAAAAAGCAAAAGTCCGGCTTTCCGGCCGGACTTTTTTCTGTAAAATTCAAATAAAAACCCGTTGGAGCGCCTCTTTTCAAAGGTGGAGGCGTCTTGTATATTATTTAACACAGGGCGCGAGACCGCCCATTCGGAAGATGAAGAAAGCGAGAAAGGATTGAAAGGTATGAAACTGAAGAAATGGTTGACCGGCGTTTTGGCCGCTGCGATGGCCCTGTCTCTGGCCGCCTGCAGTGATGGAGGCGCGGAAAGCGCCGATGCCGGCAGTGAGGACAGCATCACCCTTGGATTTGCCCAGGTCGGTTCTGAGAGCGAGTGGCGCACTGCCAACACCGACAACATCAAGGCTGCCGCGGAGGCCGCCGGCGTGACCCTCCAGTTCTCCGACGCACAGCAGAAGCAGGAGAACCAGATCAAGGCCATCCGCTCCTTCATCGCATCTGACGTGGATGTGATCTCCTTCTGCCCCATCGTGGAGACCGGCTGGGATACGGTCCTGCAGGAGGCCAAGGACGCCGGGATCCCGGTGGTCCTGGTGGACCGCGGCGTGACTGCGGACCCCTCTCTGTATGTGACCCACATCTTTGCCGACGCCCTGAAGGAGGGTGCTAATGCCTTCAATTGGGTTGACGAGTATATGACTGCTGAGGGCAAGACTCCCCGTGCCGGCGGCGATCAGTTCCAGGTGGCGATTCTGGAGGGCACGGTCGGCTCCTCCGTGGCCGCCGACCGCCTGCAGGGATTCACCGATGCCATGGCCGAATCCCCCAACAGCGGCAAGTACAACGTCATCTGTTCCCAGACCGGTGAGTACACCCGTGCCAAGGGCATGGAGGTCATGGAGTCCTTCCTGAAGTCCGACGGGGACAAGATCGATATTCTCTTCTCCTGCAACGGGGATATGGCTCTGGGCGCTATTCAGGCCATTGAGGCTGCCGGACTGAAGCCCGGTGAGGACATCGTCATCGTCTCCATCGACGCCGCCAAGGGCGAGTTCAACGCTATGATCGAGGGCAAGATGAACTGCGCCGTGGAGCACACCCCCAACTTCGGCGAGACCCTGATGGAAACCGCCAAGAAGATTGTGGCCGGCGAAGAAGTACCCGCCACCATTGAGCTGGAAGAGGGGATCTTCCCCGCTGACATTGCCGAGCAGGAGCTGCCCAACCGCACCTATTGACCGGCTTTCGCCAACCGTTCCATGATCCCGCGGGCGGGGGATGTCCTCCCCGCCCGCGGACTGTTTTGCCCTGGCTCCCCAGGGCCTCCGGCGGGATGCCAGGCCCGCCGAATCCAAGACAAAGGATGTGATGACCTGTGGCAGAAGAAGCCCTGTTGACAATGCGGGGAATCTGTAAATACTTCCCCGGCGTCCGCGCGCTGGAGAATGTGGATTTCACCCTGCACTCCGGTGAAGTCCACGCGCTGGTCGGCGAAAACGGCGCGGGAAAATCCACCCTGATTAAGGTCCTGACCGGCGTCCACGCAAAGGACGGCGGCAAGATCGCCATGGAGGGCAGGCCCATTTCCCCCTCCAGCCCGCTGGAGGCCATGAAGTGCGGCATTTCCACCGTGTATCAGGAGGTCAACCTGTGCCCCAATCTGAGCGTGGCGGAGAACATCTTTATCGGCCGTGAGCCCAAAAAGGCGGGCGGCATCGACTGGAAGACCATCAACCGCCGGGCCGCGGAGCTGCTGACTACGCTGAATCTGAACATTGACGTGACAAAGACGCTGGGGAGCTACTCGGTGGCCGTCCAGCAGATGATTGCCATTGCCCGTGCTGTGGATGTGGACGCAAAGGTGCTGATCCTGGACGAGCCCACCTCCTCCCTGGATGAGGAGGAGACCCAGCGCCTGTTCGCAGTGGTCCGCAAGCTGAAGGCCCAGGGCCTGGGGGTCATCTTTGTCTCCCACTTCCTGGATCAGATCTATGAGCTCTGCGACCGGATCACGGTGCTGCGCAACGGTGAGCTGGTGGGCGCCTATGCCGTGGCGGAGCTGCCCCGGGTGGAGCTGATCTCCAAGATGATCGGCAAGGAGCTGGGGGATATTCAGAGCATGGGCAAAAACACCGCCCTGTGCGGGGACGAGGTGCTGATCGAGGCCGACGGACTCTCCGCGTTCGGCCGTATCCAGGATTTTGACCTGCAGATCCACAGGGGCGAAGTCGTGGGCTTTGCCGGCCTGTTGGGCTCAGGCCGCACGGAAACGGCAGAGCTTCTGGCCGGCGTGGCCAAGCCCGAACAGGGCGCACTGCGGATGAACGGCCGGGAAGTCCATTTCAACTCCCCCCTGGACGCCATGCACCACAAGATCGCCTTCTGCCCGGAGGATCGGAAGATCCAGGGCATCATCGGGGACCTCTCCGTCCGGGAGAACATCATCATCGGCCTTCAGGCCAAAAAGGGCATGTGGAACCACATCCCCCTGAAGGAGCAGGAGCGGATCGCCGACGAGTACATCAAGCTGCTGCAGATCAAGGTCTCCTCTCCGGAGCAGCTGATTCGCAACCTCTCCGGCGGCAACCAGCAGAAGGCCATCATCGCCCGCTGGCTGGTGACGCAGCCGGATCTGCTGATCCTGGATGAGCCCACCCGCGGCATCGACATCGGCACCAAGACGGAGATCCAGAAAATGGTGATCCAGCTGGCCCGGGAGCAGCACATGTCCATTATCTTCATCTCCAGCGAGATTGACGAGATGACCCGCACCTGCACACGCCTGGCAGTCCTGCGGGACCGGCGGAAGGTGGCGGAACTGACCGGCGACGACATCAACTCCGACCGGGTGATGGCAGCCATTGCAGGAGGTGCCTAAATGATGGGAAAAGTGAAAAAGGTGACGTCCAACCACCTGTTTCTGCCGCTGTTTGCCCTGGCTCTGCTGCTGGTGTTCAACGCGTTTGCCACCCCCGGCTTTTTTGCCATTGAGTTCCAGAACGGCCAGTTTTACGGGCGCATTATTGACATTCTCAACCGGGCTTCGATCCTGGTGATCTTGTCCATGGGCATGACCTTCGTCATCGCCACCGGGGGCATCGACATCTCCCAGGGCTCTGTCATCGCCATCTCCGGCGCCATCTGCTGCTCCCTGATCGGCGGAGCAGGGGACGGCACCGCCAATATGCCGCTGCTGCCGGCCTGTCTGATCGCCGTGCTGGTCTGCGCCCTGTGCGGCGTGTGGAACGGCTTCCTGGTCTCCAAGCTGAAGATCCAGCCCATGGTGGCCACACTGATCCTGCTGACCGCCGGACGAGGCATCGCCATGCTGATTACCAAGGGGCAGAATGTCACCGTGTACTATGAGCCCTTCACCTACATCGGCACCACCATTCCCGGCAGCCCCCTGCCTACCACCATCTTCATTGCCGCCCTCATGGTGCTGTTTGTGGTTCTGATCCAGAAAAAGACGTCTGTGGGGCTGTTCGTCCAGGCGGTGGGTATCAATGCCAACGCCGCCCGGCGCACGGGCCTCAAGGTCTCCTCCATCATCTTTATGGTGTACGTGTTCTCCGGCATCTGCGCCGGCATTGCCGGACTGATGGAATCCTCCATGATCGCGGCGGCGGACCCCAACAACGCCGGCCTCAACATGGAGATGGACGCCATCTTGTCCGTGGCCCTGGGCGGAACGCTTCTCAGCGGCGGCAAATTTTACATCGGCGGCTCCATCATCGGCGCCATCACCATCCAGACGATGACCACCACGCTGTACGCGCTGGGCGTCTCCTCGGAGCAGCTGCCGGTATACAAGGCCCTTGTGGTCATTTTGATCTGCCTCCTCCAGTCCGAAAAATTCAAGGGTGTTCTGGAGAAGCGCACAGCAGAAAAGGCGGTGAAGCAGAGATGAAGCAGAAGAGCAGCCTGAAAGACCGCCTGGTCGGTTCCCGGTATTTTTCCTTCGGCATCACCCTGAGCCTGTTCGTGCTGCTGTATGTGGTCGGCATGATGAACTACCGGGGCTTCATGAAGCCCCAGGTGTTCTGCAACCTGCTGATCGACAATGCGGCCCTGATCATTGCCACCATCGGCATCACCTTTGTCCTGCTGATCGGCGGGATTGACATCTCCATCGGCTCTGTGGTGGCGCTGACCTGTATGTCGTCGGCGCAGATGCTGCAGAACACGGGCCTGCCCGCGCCCGCCGTCATCCTGATCGTGCTGGCCATGGGGGCTGTGTTCGGCCTGGTCCAGGGCTGGCTGATTACGGAATTCAACATGCAGCCCTTCATTGTCACGCTGGCGGGGCAGTTCTTCGCCCGCGGCATGACGGCGATCATCTCCCGGGAGACGATTGTTATTGACAATCCCGTGTACACCTCGCTGGCGTCCGCGCGGATCTATGTCCTGCCCGGCGGATTCATCTCCGTGGGCGTGGTGATCGCGCTGGTGACGCTGGTTGCGGCCACATTGGTGCTGAAGTTCACCCGATTCGGCCGGAACATCTACGCGCTGGGCGGAAATGAGATGTCTGCGCAGCTGATGGGCCTTCCCACCAAACGGACGAAAATCCTCGCCTACGTGGTGTGCGGCTTCTGCTCGGCGCTGGCCGGTGTGGTCTACTCCCTCATCATGCTCTCCGGGTATCCCCTCCACGCCGTCAGCATGGAGATGGACGCCATCGCCTCCTCCGTGATCGGCGGCACGCTGATGTCCGGCGGCGTGGCCTTCCTGCCAGGCACCCTTCTCGGCGTGCTGATCCAGGGTGTGATTCAAACCTTCATCACCTTCCAGGGGACGCTCTCCGCCTGGTGGACGCGCATCATCATCGCCCTGCTGCTGTGCCTGTTCATTGTGATCCAGGCGGTGGTCAGCCGCAGCCGGCAGCGCCTCAACTCTGAGCACTGATTTTTCCCAATCTTCTTTTCTTCTTTTTTCCGGCACAGTCACCAGGCACGTCCTGGTGGCTGTGTCCATTTCAGGAGGTTTCGGCATGGACGCTTTACTCATCAAAACCGGCGGGCTGCTGCTGATCGTGGCGCTGGGATACCTTCTCAAGAGACGGGGCGTCTTTCAGCAGGGCGATGCCCGTCTGCTGTCCAGGATCATCGTCAACCTGACGCTGCCGGGGGCTCTCCTCTCCAGCTTCAGCGCGTTCAGGCTGGTTCCGTCCCTGCTGGCGGTTCTCGCCGCGGCAGCAGCCGCCAATGTCCTGCTGCTGGCTGTCTCCGCCTTGGTGACCCGGGGGCGGCCGGGGCCCGTCCGGGCGCTCTACCTGCTCAACGCCCCCAGCTACAACATCGGCACCTTTGTCCTGCCCTTTGTGCAGAGCTTTCTGCCGCCGGACATGCTGCTGGCCGTCTCCATGTTTGACGCGGGCAACAGCCCCTTCAACTGCGGCGGCGCCTATGCGCTGACGGCCGCCCTCACCGGCGGGGAGCGCCTGACGGTCCGCTCCGTTCTGGGCAGAATGCTCCGCTCCGTGCCCTTCGACACCTTTTTGGTCATTCTGCTCCTGGGGCTGCTCGGCCTGCGCCTGCCGCAGACGGTTTACACCGTGGCGGGGATGTTCGGCCAGGCCAACGCCTTTCTGGCGATGCTGATGATCGGATTGCTGCTGGAGCCGCGGATCCCGCAGGAGAGCCGGTCCGACGTTCTGCGGGTGGTTCTGCTGCGCTACGGATTCGGCCTGGCGGCCTCCGCCGTCTGCTGGATGCTGCCGCTGCCTGCCGGGATCCGGCAGGTGCTGGCGCTGAGCCTTCTGGCGCCGGTGCCCTCTGTCTCCCTGGCCTACTGTGAGCGGTGCGGCTGTGATTCCGGCGCCGTGGGGGCGATCCACTCCCTCTGCATCCCCATCAGCCTGGCCTTTACGCTGCTGGTGTGCCTGATGTGATGGGACGACGCCTATTGCCGTTTGCCCGCTGCGTTGTGCTCCGGGCAGGGGGCAGCTGCGGCCTCCAGGAATTTTCCTGGAGGCCGCGGCTGTTGGGAAGATGGACGCTTGCGTGTCTGGATTTATGGGCTGTTTCTGCCGGGGCGGCCTGGCGGCTTTCTCAGAAAAATAGTTCCTGCTTGTTTCTGGGCTGACTACCTGTGCACGGGACTAAAATGAGCAAAAGCCCCCACTCTGAAAAGAGTGGGGGCTTTCGTTATAAAGAAATGCTGATATACCGAAGAGAATCTCAGGCGTTGGCGTCAGCCAGGGTGACAGTCAGAGTGATGTCATTGGTGATCGGAGTGCTGTCGGAAATCTTAACCGTCAGGGTTTGAGAGTCCGCAGTACCGCTGGACTTGGGAGCGATATCGCCAGCATCCCACAGGGAGACGTTCTTCACATCGCCGGTCAGAGCACCGCCATTGTTGCTTGTAACTGTGTCAACATTGATGCCCTTGTTCAGTGTAAAGTCAGTGTCGGCCTGAGCGATCAGAGTGACCTCGATCTCGACCTCTTCACCGGACTTGATGTACAGGTCGTTGGTGTCGAGATTGGAGATGGCAACGGTGATGCTGCTATCATCGTTCAAAGTACCAGTCTTGGTAACAGTTTTGATAACTTTGTAGAAGCCATCCTCATACTGGTAGCCATCCTCAATGGCATTAGAATTGCTGGCAATCTTCTCGTAGGTGACATTGCCTTCGTCATCAGTGATTGCTACATACAGGCCGGACTTCAGACCAAGATTCTGAATCTGAGTGGCCTTATTCAGCAGCTTGGCAGAGCCGTTGATGGAGACCGCATAGCCCTCAATGATTCCAGAGCTGGAGACGAACTTCGCAGCGCCTTCCACATCATTCAGAGTGAACTCATAGGTGCCGCTGTTGTTCTTAATTGTACCGACCTCATAGCCCTTGTCGGCCAGGGCGGTCTTCAGGTACTCCACGGCATCCATGGCGTTGGGCTTATCGGTGCCGGTGCGGTAGGTGACCGTCATGCTGTTGAGATCGGAGATGTCCACTACCACATTGGAGGGGATCTCCACCTTGCCGCTGTCCTTCTCATCGTCCTCAACGGTCTCAATGAACAGGGACTGCACCAGATAGTCGCTGATTACAGCATAGACCTTATCGTTGTTGTCCTTCACCACGGAACGGTAAGAGCCGGTGCTGATGTTGCCCTTCTTGTCGACGGTGTAGAAGGCGGCGTCATCATCCACGCTGACGGTCCACGGGGTGGTCGCTGCGGTATCCAGAATGACGGTGTAGTCGCCGGAACGCTTGTCAACGCCGGTGCCACCGTTCACAGCCTGCTTGGAATCCGTGGTGTTGTCAAAGGAATCGTAACGGGTCACCTTGGTGATGACGCCGTACTTATTGGTGGAGAAACTCTTGTACAGGCCGTTCAGCCCATCTCCCAGCTCCTCGGCCACCTTGACAGTGGTGATCTCGCCGTTGACAACAGCATTGTACTCGAAGTAGTCGTCATCCGCGTCGTGAATCAGATCGGAGACAGACTCGCCGGCCAGGAACAGCATCTTGGAGCTGTCGTCCTCCACGTCCACCTTGGACTCGGGCATGATGAACATGACAGTGACCATGCTGCCGTTCTTGCAGAAGTAGTACACGTCGACCTGACGATCCTTGCCGCTGGCAGCCGTAATGCTGGGTGCGTTCTTGATGCCAGTATAGGCGGTGTACTCGTCGGCGTCCTCGGTATCCTGAACCACAAACAGGGTCTTGGAGTTGGCGGTCACGGCAGTGCCGTCCACATTAATGCTGGCCTTGTCGTTCTTCAGAACGAAGTTGGAAATATCGGTTTCTTTTACAGTCTTGTTATAGCCACCCTTGTCCTGCTTGGAGGAAACTTCCTTCAGCGTGTAGACATTGTCGGAATCCACCTTGTAAGTAACAATGGTGTTGTCAGCAATATCGTTGCTGTAGTCTTTCTCGGTGGTGACTACCTTGGTGGTGCCGTCGGCAAACAGGAGCTCGGCCTTCTTGCCGACGAAGTCACTCTTGTTGGCGGTGGCCAGCACCAGGGCATAGTCCTGAGCGGTCAGTTCCTCTTCCTCGATGTAAATGACATAGCCATAGGCATCCAGGTAGACGGTGTAGTCGTTCTTCACGCTCACGTCACCCAGCAGCTCACCGGAAACGGTCCTGGAGGTCTTGTAAGCGGTATCAGCAATGGTCAGCCCCTTATTTTCATCGTCAGAGGCTTTGTTGATAACCTTGGTCACGGTGCCGGAGACTTCCTCAGCTGCGGCAACCGACTTCACTTCCTCAGCTGCTTCAGAGTAGGTGTACAGGACATAGGCGTCCTCCTCGAACTCCTCGTTGGTCTCGAACTCCAGATTGCCGCCCTCGGAGGGCACGACATCCAAGGTGGAGACAACCACATAGGCGTCCTTCTTAGAAGTGGCGGCCACGTTTTTGCTCACTTGGCCCACATAGGTGTTGACCTCGGTGATGGTGACGGTGCCGTCATCCTCGTCATAGAAGACTTCGGTCAACACACCGTTGGCACCGAACTTGGTGTCATCGTCACCCTTCTTGATGGCCACGGGCAGCTGATCCTTCATGTTGGGGTGATCCTTGGAGGAAACGCCGTCCACATACACAGAGACATCGTCCTTGGCAACGGTCTTGTTCAGGCCCAGATCCTTGTAGATGTCTCCCACTTCCACCTTAGTGGTGTAGGTGGCGTCAGCATCCTTGGCATAGGTGCCGATCTCGTCGGACTTCAGGGTCCAGACGTTGGAGGGGCGAGCAAAGTCATCCTCGCCGCTGTCATCCAGTCTCAGATCAGTGAAGTACTTCTCAGCAAACTGCATCTTGCCATCGGAATTGATGTACTTGTCGCTCTTGCCGTTGTTCTCCACATCGGAACGGCTGGAAGTGGTGTTGATGGTGATGTCACCCACAACGATGGTGTTCTGCTGGTCATACTCCACCATGGTGGCCTGCAGCATGTTGAACGCATACAGGGCAGCCTCCTGGCGGGTCACGGCCTTGGAGCCCACGAACTCGTCGTTGCCGTCGTCCAGGCCAATGCCCACGGCCTGCTTGATGACGGACACGGTCCAGTTGGGGCCGGTGTAGCCCTCGATGGAGCTGTCATAGCCCAGAGCGCCCAGCAGCATCTTCATGAACGCGTTGCCGCTCAGGGTGCCAGTGGGACGGAAGGTGCCGTCAGCGTAGCCGCTGATGATGCCCTGCTGAGAGCAGTAGGTGATGTAGCCCGCGAAGGTGTTGGTGACAGGCACGTCCTTGAAGGGAGCGGTGCCGGCGCTCAGCGCCTCAGCGGTGGTGGGGCCCAGGATCAGGTTGCAGATGATCTTGGCAGCAGCCCCGCGGGTCAGGACTCCATCGGGACGGAAGGAATCGTCGCTGTAGCCATCGACGATGCCGAGAGCAGAGATCACATCCACAGCTTCCTTGTAGGTGATCTCACCGTCATCCGCGAAGTCCTCGGCGCCGGCGCTGACGGTGACCAGAGACATGGTCATCACCAGAGCAAGCACCAGTGAAAGAAATTTCTTCATTTGGATTTCTCCTCCTTATAAAAAATTTGCAGGGACTTTTGGAGTCCGTCCTCCGGGCCGGTGTATATGCGCCGGGGCTGTCTCCTCCCGTAGCTCCGGCCCGGAACGGACCACAGAAGTTCCTTTCTGCGCCATCACTTTACCCCAGGAGAATGCTGCTGTCTACGATTTGCCGGGTTTTGTTAACGAACCGAAATAATTTGCATATTCCATCAGATATTTGTTATAACACATTTGTAACCAAACAAAAAATTTCGTTTTTAAGCGTTTTAATGCGCTCCTTATTGGGTTGAATCGATTTGATATAGGCTGCCAGACGCCACTGTGAACGATTGAGAGTCTTTGAGATAATATCGCTGGGCAATGCGCACTAATTTTCCGGACTCGACTTCCCGTTTCAATAAAATGCCACACTGCTTCGTACCGATGTGGAGGATGTCGGCCAAGTCCTGTCTGCAGGCAAAGCCCTCTGTTTTTAGATAATTGTAGATAGTCTCGCTCTGTTGCTCCGGCGGAACAACAGAACCAGGCAGGTAATATTTGCACCCTACCCGAATGAGAAGTCGTTTATTTACCATTCTGTGCAGCCGCTGGTAGGCGGAATATTTAGAGAGACCAAACAGTTCCATTACTTCTTTGCGCGTAACAGGGCCATCCTGTTTGATCTTTCCAAGGACAGCCTGGCTCCATCTGTTCTCACCTCGGGCAAGCCACAGGTCTCGTAACGTCCAAGTTTCCATACCGCCGCGGATCAGTGCCGTTCTGACAATGCGGGATAGGCGATAGATGTCCAAGGGCCTTTTAGCTTCAGCAGAAAGCAAGACATGGGGATCCCCCGCCCGGATTTTATATCTCTTTTTCAAGAGCTGAGAGACTGCGGTGGTCATGGGAATGTCGCCTTCCGGCAGCCAGAGCACATTTCGATCAAAATCCACTTGGTCCCAGGTCAGAAACACAATAGTGGTGGCTGAAAGGCCCATGCTCCAGGTGAGCCACAGAGCCAAGCCTGCAGGAGTATCCTTTTCTGCCTGCAGGATCTTCCAAAGTCTGAATTCATCGATTTCATCGGATTTATCAATGTGTTTGGGTCCGGCTTTTCCATCCGGCAGATGCTGCGCAAAGTGCAGCTGCAGTGACCGGATCTCCGTACCAGTAATTCGAGCCACATAGGCCCAATCATATCGCTCCAACTGCCGAATTACATAGTCATGACGCAGATCGATCAGCCGCACCTCCGTCTGCCCTCCCTCATCCAAAGCCTTACGGACTATGCGTGAAATTGCCTGGGGCTGCATTTGCTTGTGATAACGGTCAGACCAGACTACATAGTTGTTTGCAGGATCTCCAATGACAAATGTCCATCGTTTATGTACGGTGCGCAGATAGTCGGCCAGCGTTTCACCAATGGGAACGGTCCGGTCTGGTAGATGAATCTGGAAGCTTTCAAAATCGACCTGATCCCAGGTCAGGTTTGTGATTTCGTCGCGCAGCAGCCCTACCTGCCACGCAAGGCGCAGGACCACACCAGCAACATCGACGGTGTGGATGTTCAAAAGCCGTTCCATCGTTGCCTCATCTGGCCGATTTACAAGATATTCCTGCATATGCCCCTCCTGTGCCCTGATTTCTCCATCTGGCGCAAAATAAAACCAATATGGGCGATCATTCATCGGAGGCCGGCTTATTCGTCACAGAATCAACATTCCATCCCGTGCCCAACTGACTCAGATCGAGAAACC
>ENA-ORUF01000452-ORUF01000452.1-human-gut-metagenome-genome-assembly--contig:-NODE-452-length-58193-cov-3.839227_pt1 | contig 58193 bp, 66 predicted proteins | sample MGYA00242077_ERZ509203 | MGnify/ENA primary metagenome ERZ509203 (study PRJEB26280, sample SAMEA2338834) | human gut metagenome | biome: human gut; feature: human-associated habitat; material: faeces... | reverse complement strand
CGCCTGGTCGGCCGCCTCCGCCGGCTGTCTGGAAGCATCCGCGTACCGCTTCACATTCCGCAGTTCTCCCAGGAGGTCGGTCACGGCCGCCTCAAAATCGTGCTTGGCATACTGCCGGAAGTCCGCCGCCCGGTCTCCGTAATATTCATCCAGCGTCTGCTCCACAATCCGGAAGGACTTGGACACCTCCGCGATCCGCTCCAGCTGGTCCGGGATATTGTTCTCCCGATCCTCGTTGAAGAACTCCGGCCACCGGGCGGACAGCTCCTGGTAAACCTGGTCCACGTTGGTTTTCCCGCTCTTTGTGGAGATGTTCAGCCGCCCGAAGTTGCTCTTCCGGAAGTCGTTGAAATCCGGGATACCTGCTGCGTCCTCCTGGGAGACCTCCAGCTTCGTGTTCCGCAGGTAGTCCCGCAGCTCCTTGTACTCGTCGTAGTATTCCCGGGCCGCCACCACGCCCTGTTCGTATGCCTCGTCGAACAGGTTATCCATTGTTTCAGCGGGCACTCGTCCCTCCACCAGGTACGCTTCGGAGATATCGCGTACAATGGGGGCAAGGAACTCCCGCCGCGCCCACCTGGGAACGCTCAGGCTGTTGCCCATCTTTCTCAGCAGCTTCCGCTCCACGCTCTTTAGGTAGTTTTGCGCCCGCGGGGGCAAAGCAGCAACCGCGCTTTCCTCCCGGGACTGCTCCGTTTGATTGGCGGAATCGTCCGGTGCCGCCGCGGAGTCCTCGTCCATGCTGTACCGGATGTCCTCATCGTCCAGCGTGGGGAGAGAGAGGCCCGGGATCTCCGGCTCCGCGCCGCTCTCCATGGCGGCGTCCAGGTCCGCGATGTAGGCATCGTAGTCCTGGAACATATCTGCGAACTGCGCCCTGGCGTTTTCCGGGTCCGCCTTGTGATAGCCCCAGACAAGGGCATTCAGCTCATCGAATGCAATATCCTGTTCTCGCTGCGTCAGATCAAGTAAGCTCTCTCTTCCGGGGAAGCGTCGTCCTAGGATCATGTCCATGATCTCAGCAGACTGATTACTTGTGAAGTCGATATAATCTCCTGTGTTTTCCAGAAAATCACGGTACTGCGCCTGTCCTTGCTGTCTGGCAGCATGGACTGCCTCGTGGTAGCCCACTACGCCTGCCAGCTCCTCCGGCACGCTGTCGGAGATGTAGACGCTTCCGCCGCTGGTTAGGGCCCAGGCGTTGGGGTTTTTCTCTTTGATGGCGGCGTCCTCCACCACAAATGCGTCCGCTCCGTACCGGCCCGCATTTTCAACCGCAATTCCGGCCGCTATAGAAGGCTGGTCAATTACACGTCCTCTTGCCCAGGAAGCGGGGGCTGTACGCCCTCTTCCTTCATCCGTCTGGCTACTTGCCGCATTTCTTCTTTGAGCCGATCCAAGTCTTCCTGGGTTGGTTTCTTCTGCTTCCCGCCCCCGTACATCTTCTCCATAAATTCCTCGAAGGGTGGTGTCTTGGCCATTGTCTGCGCCTCCTTGCTGATCTGTCGTTCTGCCGCCATCATACGCCGCCGCCTGGGCGGTGTCAACAGCGAACCGCCAGCCATGGTCCTCCGTCCGCTCCAGGCCGGTTTCCTCCCGGATGGTGTCTGCGTCCACGCCCTGGAAGAACAGCCGGTCCGCCTCGTCCTGCGCAGCCGTTGACGGCTCCGCCGTCTTACGGATGCGGCGTGCCCCTTGCGGGTGCTGCTGGGCGTCGGTCGGCTCACTGATAGAGTATCGAATCCGGTTGTCATTCGGGGAGAAAGCACCGCTGTTTTCTGTTGCGTGTTTGATCTGGTTTGGGAACCACGCAATGAAATGTTTCTCTCCACTGGGGAAGTTCACCTGCACACCGTCATATCCAAGGACGTCCCGCACCGCCTGCCGGTACTCTGTGGGATGGTCCCGGAAAATGTCGGTTGCCAGGGTCCCCAGCGTCCAGTCATACTCCCTCGCCAGCCGGTTTATCATGGATCTCTTTGGGCCGCTCTCCCAGTAGTCGTCAAAGAAGTCTCCCAGGATGGAGTTTTCCGGGTCCATAATGTCCGGCATCTTCCCGATGATCTTTGCCGCCTGGCTGGCCGGCACCTCGATCTGGTACAGGTTCGGCGTATCTCTCGCTTCCACCACCAGGGGATTCCTGATATTCAGGTAGGCCGGGATCACGTTGGGGTTGTCCATTCCGCCCGGTTTGCTCTGATCGTTCAGGGTCCTGGTGGTGTACCCCTCCGCCGTCTCTCGGTCCGTTGTGAAGTAGAAGCCGCTCCCGTACTGATCGTTGCCCTGCCCCGTGAACTCTGGCAGAAATTCCTCGATGCTGGTCCCTGTCCCATGATACACAATCAGGGGGCGTCCCTGACCGTCCACCACCTGGCTGTGGTCCGCCCGGTCGCTGGTCCAGTCTCCAAACCAGTCCTTGAACGCCTGGCTGTCCACCGGTTCCGCCGCCTCTGCGGAAAAGCTGTTCCCGAAATTATCTGCAAACACCGTGTTTTCGTCCCCGGTGTTGGGCATGGTCTCCCGCCGCTGCTCCGGCGTCATCTGCCGTCGCTGCGCCGCATCTCTGGCCTCGATTTCTCCGGCGGTGTTGAAGTATGCGTCATACGGTGTACGCCGTGCGTCCATGCCCGCAGAGATGGCAGCATCCCGTTCTGCTCTGGCGGCGTAGTATTCGTTCAGAAGATCCTCCCATCCGCCCTCTCTGGCCGCCTCTTCAATCGTGTTCATCCGATCCAGGTATCTCTGCTGCCCTTCCTGGCTCTCCTCCTTCCAGTAGAGATCATCCCAGGCGTAGTAGGCCCTTGCGTTTTCTAGGTTGATGGTGTCGTTCGGCCACTCTTGACGGAAGCGGTCTTCAATCTCCCGCAGTCTCTCCCGTGTTTCCTGAATTCTTCCACGGTATTCAGGCCGGATGGCGGCCTCTCTCGGCGTTCGCCAGTATTCCGGGCTGCTCCCGCCGGCAAACCCCTCCGCGTTCTGGATGGCGTGCTGGATCTCGTGTACCAGCGTGTCCTCCGGAGAGGACCGCAGGGAGTTGTCCAGCGTGATGGTGTTGGTCTCCGTGTTGTACGTCCCGTATGTGCCGTCCGGCAGGTCCGCAAAGCGCAGGCCCGCCCGCCGCAGCTGGGGATAGTTCTGATAGAGCTCGTCATGGCGCACAAAGTCAGAGAGCCGCAGCGTCTGCTGTTCCTCCGCCCGGCCCGGGCCGTGCCCTTCTTCCAGGAGGGAGCGCAGCTCCGTCTGTTCCTCCTGGGTGATGGTCCCGTCAATGAACCTCCCCTCCAGCTCCCGGAACCTGGCATACTCCGCCCGGTCGCTCCGGTTCATGTCTCCCCAGCGGCTGTACTCCATGCCGGAATCGTCGATCTCGAACCGCCATTTGCCGTCCGCGCCTGTGTACCACCCGGTCTCCTGGAAGATGGTCTCCATGGCCACGCCCCGGCGCTCCATGTCCTGGGCCCGGTCCAATGCCTCCAGGTCCGCCCGCCTGGCATTCTCCCCGCCGAAGCTGTAGCGGTTCAGCATGGAGATGTCCTCCAGCCCCTCTTCTTCCATGATGGTGTCCAGGGCTTCGTCGAACTCTTCGTCACTGATCCTGCCTGCTGACAGGTCTTCCCGCAGGACGCGGATTTCCTGACGGATTTCTTCACGGCTCCGCTGTTTCTCTTCCTCCGCTGCCGAATCGGTCTGCTGCTTCGGCGCCGTCTCTTGTTCCCGCGCCTGCGGTTCAGTCTGCCGCTCCGTCTGCTGTCCGGCCGGTGCCGCCTGCGCAGCGGGGGCCGCCGTCTGCTGGGCACTCCGTCCTGCCTCCTGAGTGGTCCGTGTCTGCTCCAGCGCCCTTGCATAGGTATTCCTGGCGGTCGTGAGGAAGTCCCGCTCCCGGGCGCTGCTGTTTCCCAGCTTTGCAAGGAGCTGGTCGATCCAGTCCATGATCCGCTGAGCCAGAGTCGGTTTCTCTCTGGTCAGCTCCAGAATTTCCTGTTCACTGGTGAGCAGGTTATGCTCTACGTACTCTGCTACAATCTCCTGGTCAACTTCCTTCTGACTTCTTAGGAGTTTCCCATTCTGCGCATAGAACGCCTGTTTCTCCTGCCGAAGCCGCTCCAAATCCCCGCCGGTCTTCTGGATGCGGTCAAATACCAGGGAAGAGAGGTCTCGGTACGCGTCTGCCATCTCCACACTGTGAGTCAGCTCGTGGGAGATGATCTGCGCCACCGGATTTGCGCTCCGGCTGTTGACGTAGATGGTGTCCCCGTCGAAATACCCGTTGGCCCGGCCGGAGGGGTCCTGTCTTTGCGTGCCGTCATAGAAGCGAATCTCTCGGCCTGTGGCCCGGCTGATCTCCGCTGCCGCCCGGACATCCGCTTCCGCCACGCCGGCAGCGGCGGCGCTCTGTTCCAGCTCCGCCACATTGACCGCCGCCGGCTGTCTGGTTTCTTCGCCTCTATTGACAATTTCCGCGCCCGGTGCTATGGTAGAATCAGAATTGAGGGGACGCGTACCCTCAACCGGACGTGATTGAACTTCCGCCGCGGCAGGTGCTTTTCCTGTGTCAAGAGACGGAGATTCTTTCAGGTCCGCTGAATCCCTCTCCGGCGTTGTGGTAACTCCGTCTCGAACGGTAACTCCGCTCTTTGTGTCGCCGGAGGGGGATTCTTCTATTCTGATATAGTTCCCCTCAGAGTCGACGACCTCGGACAGATAAAATTTGTTGTCGGGCCGCTGGTCTACAACTGCCGCGACATAGGTTTGGGTCCCCGCAATCGTCACTGGAGCCGCAAAAACATAGCTTGCATATCCGCGCCCTTTCCAATTTGGATCAAATGCAATCTGGCGCCCCTCCTGAATGACCTCCGGAACCGCCGTGATGCTCACCATCTTCGCCCGGTTCAGCGGCCGGTGGTTGAGCATTCCGCCAACACCATACTCCCCAAGGCTCACCGCTCCAAAGCCGCTCCGGGTGACAGTGCCTCCGATCCGTTTGAAAAAGTCTCTGATCTGTTCCGATGGTTTCTTGGCGCGGTTGTTCATCTCGCGTCCAGTCAGTTCTGCCACCGGTTGCATATCCCTGATGGAATCAATGCTTCCAGCCAAGGTCCTTGCAAGCCCTTTCCCGGATTCCAGTGCGGAGCTTCCTTTCCGAACCGTGACCGCCGCCCCCTCCGGGGCGGCGTTTTGCGTGCCCGCGGGCACCGCCTGCGTGATCTGCGGGCCCTGCGCCTGCCTGTTCCCGGAGGGCAGGGGGGAGGCGGTTTCCACCTGTCGCCGCGCCTGGGCCTCCGCCGCCCGGCGTGCCGCGGCGTTGATCCCTCTCGCGGCGCCGATCTGTCCGCCGCCCAGGACGCCGCCCACCACGGCGCCGCCCGCGAACTCCTGTGCGGCGGTGGCGGGGTTGAAGATGGCCCGCTCGTCCGTGGTGGAGAACAGGGGATTGCCCGCCCCGTACATGGGGTTCTGCAGGGCACGCTCGATCACGCCCTGCACCACTTCCTCCTTGCCCTCGTCCACCATGGCCTCCACCCAGGACTTCCAGGCGCTCTGCCCGCCTCTCAGCTGGTCCGGCAGGGTCTGGATGCCGCCTCCGATTTCCACGGCGGCGTTCATCAGGCCGTTTCCAATGGCGTACAGCGCCGCCTTTGCCCGCATGGCGTTCTGGTTCTCCGGCGGCTCGTAGGTTTCGCCGATCAGCGCCGCGGTCATTTCCTTCTGCGCCTCCAGCTCGATCATGTCGTCCAGAGCGTCCTCGTAGCTGCTGCCCACCACCTGGGCAAAGGAGGTCCAGTACTGGGGGTTTTTCGCCATGGAGCGGACGGCCCCCTGTACCGTCGCCGCCACGCCGGGGCTGACGGCCTGCGCCGCTGTACTGGTCAGCCCCGCCGTGGTCTGCGCGGCCGCGCTCCCGCCGCCGGTCAGCAGGGCAAGGACCGCCTGGGGCAGGGCGGCCACTGTGCTGGCGCCCAGGTCCTCAAAGATCTGGGCGGCCTTTCCGCCCCGCGTCGCGTTGGGCGCGTAATGCGCTTCAATGGCCTCCTGCTCCTTCCGGATGTCCGCCGCCCATCTGTTGAGAAGTCCCTTGTCGGAAAAGGTGCCCAGGTCATTTCCGCTCAGCAGTTCAAAGGGCGCAAGCGCGATATCCTCAGCCAGCGCGAAGGTGTCTCCGCCAAACCGCGCCACCTGCTCCAGACCCTTGACCACCGCGCCTTCCACGGACTTTCCGAAAGAATACGCCCCCTCGATCTTCCCGCCGTTTTCCGCCCGCCCAGCCTTCCGGCGGGGGTTCGTGATTCGGTCCAGATCCTCTTCCAGCGCCTTTCTCGCTGTGTACGCGGTCCGGGTCTGCTGGCTGTCCAGGCCGAATTCCCGCCCGATTTCCTCCAGTGCTTCCCGCTCCAGGCCCTCCGCCGTGAGCCTGGGAGCGGCAGCGCGAGTCTGCTCGATGGCGTCCAGGCGGACCAGTGCCTCCCGGATGGCGTCCGCCCGGCTTTCATCGGTCTGCGTCCCTTTTGTGCCGGAGGCAGTGGGCAGGGAAGGGGAGGCCACCCGGCCCTTTGGCTGTGCCCACGACGGCGCGGCTGAGCTTAGCGTGGATGCCCGGTTCCGCACCACCTGTACCTGTTCCTTTGTCGGGTTTGCGGATCCGTAGACCCGCTCCCGCAGCTTTTCAAGATTAGATGGCATATCATCACCCCGCAAGATTCAAAGCCTGGAGGATCGTGTCGATCCCTTCCTCGTTGATGTTTCCGGCCTCCAACTGGTTCAGGAGATAGCCGGTGATCTCCTCTTCTGTGCTGTTTCGTGCCATATTCTGTACATTTCTCAGTACCATCCCGTAAGCGGGGCCGTATGCGCCGGCGCTGGAATTATTCAGGATCGTCTCGTAGTCCGGTAGATTAGATTGGGAGACAGTCACGCCGCCGCTTTCCGCCTCCTCCTGGGCAATTTCCCACTCCGTATAATCATCGTAAAGTCCGGAATTGGATGTGAAGCCGAATTTCTTGTAGTTGTTTGCAATGTAGCTCTTTGGATGTCCGGACTCCATAGCCGCGGCAAATAGTCCGTTATAATCCTGGGCCCCGCCTCCGCCGCTGTTCCTGCCCCCGCCGGAGCTTCCGCTTCTGACCTGCTGGGCAGCCTGCCGCCGGTAGGCTTCCTCCAGGGCCTGGACATACTCGCTCCTGTATCCGGAGGCGCCCACCAGATCCGCGCTGGGGCTTCCGCCGGCGGCCAGAATGGCATCCACCTGGGCCCGGGCCAGGTCCGTTTCCTCCGCCTGCTTTTGCTCGTACAGCCCCACCTTGTCCATCCAGCGGTTGTAATCCACGCTGTCCTGCCCCTGGAGGGAGGCCAGTTGGTTCTGCAGAATATCGAAGTCGGAGAGATACTGGTTGAAGGCAAAGTTCCGGTCCGTGTTGAACTGTCCCAGCTGGTCCAGGTACTTGGCATAGTCCAGCTGCTCCTGCGTGTTGACCGCATTCAGATCCTGCAGGCTCATGTTGTACTCGTTCAGGTAGCGGTCGTATGCCTGCTGGTACAGCGTAGGGATGATGTCGTTCAGCTGGGTCGCGTAGTAGTCCCCGGCCTGGGTGGCCGCCGTGAGAGCCGCCGTGGAGGGCCGTCCTCCGCTGGCCGCTGCCGCCTGGCCCAGTGCGTTTGCGGTGGCCCGGTCTCCCTCCCGCAAATAGGACTTCTTGTAGCTGCTCCACTGGGGGTCATCCTCCTTGCTCCAGGAGAAGTCCGGCCGGTTGATGATGGCGTCCAGCAGCGCCTGCTGCTGTTCCGCGTACTGGTTCTCATAGCTGGGGCGCTCCTGGTCAAAGGTGAAGCTCCCGAAGCCGTTGATCTTGTCCAGCACGCTGTCGATCTGGTTCGGGATCTTCCCGTCCGAGATGTAGTCCGCACCGTATTTTCCGCCGGTGTACCCGCCGTAGCTGGACCGGAGCTGGTTGGCCGCCTCGTTGGCCAGCAGCTTTGCCTCCGGCGTGGTCGCCTTGTGGATGTCCTGTTTCAGCCCCAGGATGGAGTATCCGAACTCCGGGTATTTTCTGGCCGTGTCCAGGTCCGCCTGAGAGAACTCCCCCAGCAGGCCGGCGTTGCTGGCCGCTGTCAGAAATCCGTCATAGGTGAAATTCGGCATGATCTTTCCTCCTCACTGTCTTCCCGGTAGAGATTTCAGGCTGCTCCCGTCGTAATACTCCCGTGCCAGAGAATATACCCGGCAGCCGCCGTGCCCTTCCAGTTTGATCCGGTAATGGTCCCCGCGCCGCGGCACGATGGGGAGGGTGTAGCTTCGTTTCACACCGCCCTCCAGCGTCCCGTTTACCGCGATCCATTCGCCCGTCGAATCGAACATGATGAAGAGCTGCACTTCCGCGCCCTCGTCCACCTCCAGCCGCAGCAGGAGCTTGGAGACGCCCTTCTTGTTTGGACTGTCCTCGCACCAGTCGGCAAACTCCGCCATCCAGTCAAAGGCATCCTCCATTGTTGCCTCTTCCGGCGGATTCTGGATGTTCCCGGTGATCCAAATGTTCCCGCCCTCGTCCAGCAGATAGAGATTTCCGGCGCAGCGGGCAAAGTGTGTGGACTGGGTGGCGTCCTCGATGTGCCACGCCCCCCGCTGGGTGTCGTAGACATACAGGAGATAGGCGCCGTCCTTCCCGGCCATGGAGACGTAGTATTTGAGCCCATCGGACCCGCCCACGGCGTCCTCGAACCGCTCCACTCCAAACGCCGCCCCCACCGGCTGGGGGATGCCCCCGGAGTAGGCCATGATCCCCGCCCGGGAGTGGTAGAACAGAATCTCTCCGGCAATCGCCAGGCTCCGGTCGCTGCCGGCCGCCACGCCCAGGGTAGCGCTGCCCATCACTTCAAAATTGGTTGGGATGGAGCCGTACACCTTGTAGATGTGGTCCTCCTTGAAGAAGATGGGATACCCCAGAAAGGAGATACATGCCGTGAAGCTGCCGGCGCTGCCGGTGTCTACGGAATAGCTGTCCGTCGCCAGTCCCTCGTACACATTCCAGTTGAAGATGTCCCCCAGCTTGGAGGCGTAAATGGTGGTCTTGTCGCAGCCCCACAGGCGGTTCTCGTTCTCGCAGACGAACAGCAGGTCCGGCACTGTCCGGGAGACCGAAAGCTCCCCGGTTTCGGTGTAGGGCGTCACACCGTCCTCGCCATCCAGGGTGAAGATGTATTCGTAGAAGTACAGCTTGTCCCCGTCGATCTCCCGGATCACCGGGGTTTTGTTGTTCTCTGTGTGCTTCGTGCATCCCGCGATGGTCACGGCGTCCCCAGCCTTGAAGTAGTCCTCCCAGTTGACGCCCTCCGCCTGGATGCAGTTGGCCTCCGCGTCCTCTTCATACAGTTTCCCGTTGGTGAAGGTGAGGGAGGCACCGGTCCAGGTGGCCTCCAGATTGCCGAACTCGTCCGCCGCCGTGTTGTAGTATGCCTTGTCCGGGAAGATCACGATGTAGGCTCCCAGGGCGGTGAAGGTCTTCCGGCCGGCTGTCACGGTCCCCTTGGCCACGCCATCATAGTAGAACGTGGTCCCGTCCACCCAGCACAGCTTGTCCCAGCAGAACAGACCGCCGGGGTCCTGCAGCGTCTTGTACAGCATCCGCCGCGACCTGGTCGCCAGCAGGGGAGAGTAGTCGCTGCACAGGTTTCGCATATCCCACAGCTCCCCGTCCTTGGCGCCCAGGTTGTGGTTCAGGCCGGCGAACTCGTCCTGTTTGGCGGTCTTGATCCCGTCGGCATAGGATACCTGCGGCAGTCTCACTTTCTGTCACCTCCTCGGAAGTCGATGAATCGGGATAGGACCTCCAGTGATTTTACGGAGATCGTGTCCGGCGCCGGCGCCCGCAGCTTCGTAAAACGGATCTCTGCCGGCGTCTCGGCAAGCTGTCGGTGCTGCTCCTCGTATTCTCCCCGCTCTCCGGGGGCGCGGAAGGTGAATCGCCCCTGGGCCACGCGGATGTTTCCGTCCTCGTCCTTGGCTGCGAACTTCTCCACCAGCTTCCGCTCCTCCGCCGCGAAGGTCTCCGCTTCCGCCGCCGTGGCCTGTTTGACCTTCATCAGGGCCAGAGCCAGGGAGTAGGGGACGGCCTGCCGCCCGACCTCCTCCGCCGCCAGGTTGGCCATGACGGCCTCCATCAGCGTTATTTTCATGTCTTACTCCTTCCCGGCCGACAGGGCCGCCACTTGTTCTTTCAGTTCTGCTATCTCCTCCGCCATCTGCTGGATTTTGGCAATCGCCATAATCTGAATCTCTCCATAGCGCAGGGTATAGAGGCCGTCCGGCCGTTCCTCGCCGGGCGGCTCTGTGCACAGGGCCGCGAAGTCGCTCTCCGGGATACCCTCGTCCGCCAGGGCCTCCTGCACCTCCTGGGCAATCAGGCCCAGGTGGCGGCGCTTGTGCCCCTCATAGACGAAAGTGCAGGGCTTCAGCCGGTCAAAGACGCCCAGGTATTTCTCCACATCGTACTGCTTCTCCGTCTTCAATCGCGCGTCGGATGTTGCGGCCGGCTCCCCGTTGATGAATACCGTGTCCCCGGTGATGGACACCTGCGTACTGGTGCACACCACCGTGGAGACGCCGTCATATCCCATCCGGGCGCCGTTGGTGGTGCAGATCACCACCGCCGCCTCGTTGCTGCTGGCAATGGCGATGCCCGCCGTGGAACTCCCCGAAGCCGTCATGCCGGACATGTATCCGATATAACCGCCCAGGGAGAACCCGCTGGCCGTCCGGTACACGTCCATCTGTCCGCCCAGGTGGATGATGTCCGCGAAGATGGTCCCCGTGGTGATGTTGTCGCCGTTGATGGTGGTGGCGCCGGAGGTCTCCAGATCCGCGAAGAGGACCATTCCGGTGAACGTCACCCGGGCGGAGTCGATCACGGCCCCGTTTGCGGACAGGTAGATGGTGGAGCTGCTCTCCCCATTGCTCACAGAAAGGGAGAAGCTGCCCACCGTCTGCTGCAGGCTGCTGATCTGCCCCGCCTGGTTGGCAACCGTGCTGGAAAGGCCGTCGGCCGTCACCTGCAGGGCCGCGATGTCTCCCTCGGCGTCTGTGATCTGCGCGGCCAGTCCCGTGGCTGTGGCCTGCAGGGTGGTGATGTTCCCCTCCGCGTCCTCCATCCGGGCAGACAGCCCCGCCGCCGTGATGGCAAGCTGGGTAATCCGTTCGTCGCTGTCCTCCAGATGGATGTAGATGGGCTCGGTGATGGCGTTCTCCCAGTCGTCCACCGCCGCCTCGTTCATGTTGGAGAGATCCAGGTTGTGCAGGGTGTACCGCAGCTGCTCCACCAGCATATACATGTAGTTTTGGATTGTGGTGACCTGCTCTTTCAGGTTCTCATCCCCGGTGAACGTGGGGAAGTTGCTGTCGATGTACAGCCAGTTGGATGGCACGTCGTCTCGCCTCCTGTAAGAAACGGGGCCGGCCGCACCGGCCGGCCCCTCGTCCGTTTATGTTGGATGGAATTTTTTGTGATACCGGTACAGCATGACGGCGAACTGTTTGCGGGTCATGCCCTGATCCAGCATCAGGTCCCCGGCGCTGTTGCCCAGCATAATGCCCTCACTGGTGATCCACTCCACCGCTTTTTCAGCCTCCGTCGGCTCTGCCGGCTCCGGTGCGTCCTCTTCCTCCCAGGCAATACCCAGGTAGTCCAGGATGCCGCGGGCCTCTGCCTCCGCCAATCTTTGCCGGTAGCTGCTGTTCCGCAGGTTTTTCACGTCGCCCTCGTTGGTGTGGAAGCCGTGCTCGATCAGCACCGCCGGCGCCACCGTCCCTTTCAGCACGTAGAGGGACGGGGCTTCCACGATGGGGGTGGACCGCACCGCGATCCCCGCTGCCCTCACCGCCTCCAGGATGCTCTGCGCCGCGGTATATCCGCCGCTGGTCTTGCTGAACACATAGGCGCTCCACCCGGAGGCGGAGGACCAGCCGCTGCCCGCCGCCGCATTGGAGTGCAGGCTCACAAACAGGTCCAGCCCCCGGATGTTGTTGGCGATCTTGCACCGCTGGGCCAGGCTCACCGCCTCGCCGCCGGTGCGGGTCATCGTCACGGCCACACCGTACCGCTCCAGGATGGCCTTGATCCGGTTCCCCATGTCCAGGGCGAACTCGTGCTCATAGTAGGTGCCGTCCGGGCTCTTGTTGGCCAGGTTGCTTGCGTCGTGGCCCGGGTCCAGGCAAACCGTCTTTTTCTCGCTCACAGGTGCTTCCTCCGTTTCTCCGTCGTCCAGGTACAGCAGGATCAGGTTCTGGCTGGGGTCCTTGCCCTGGATCAGGACGTTCTCGCTCTTCACATACAGATTGACCTTGCCTCCGCCGTCCATCATCACGGCGAATTGACAGCCCTGGCCCGCCATGTAGTCCCGCAGTTCCTCCGGCGTCATGGCTCCGCTGGAGCCGTCGGACGCCCCATAGGTGATCCAGGTATCCTTCGTCAGGCCCACGGCCACCCGGCCCCGCCGGCCGCCTACGTCGGCGTTGTAGGTCAGCTTCTGCTGGGGCCGTCCCGCCCGGACCAGCAGGCAGTTTGCCACATAGTTCCGGCAGTCGCTCTCCCCGCCGGGGGGGACCAGGACGGGGAGCATGTCGGCTCCCACGTCCCAGCCCAGGGCCCAGTAGCTGTACTGCTGATCCGCAAACAGGACGGTCCCGCCCGCCTTCACCGGGCACACCGGCGCCCATTCGGCAGGATTGTAAAACGCTCCTGTCATGGCAAGGTCCGGCTTCTCCCGCTCCACGATCTCCGAAAGGGACAGCTTCTCCGTGTTCTGGTAGACCACCGCCCGCAGGATCATCTTCAGCGGCGTCCTCTCAATATGGACCATATCAGCCCTCCACAATCTCCCAGTCGTCCGCCAGCATATCTGCCTGGGAGGCCAGCCAGCCCATCTGCACGCCGGAGGTGCCCACGAAGGCCAGCGCCTGGTTCCCAATGGCGTCGTGCTCCGCATTCACCACCGCGCCGGTGGGGCTTTTGTAACTGATGGCCTTTGCCAGCTCCACATACTGGCCTTTTCCGTTCCAGCCCTTCCGGGCAATGCGTTTGCCCTTCTTGGCCGCCTCAATGGCCATGCCGAAGGTCATGGCGTAGGCCGGCCTGCCTGCCTCCGTTTTCGCCTTCTTCACGCCATGTACCGCGGTCTGCAGCAGGAAGCCCAGCAGGAACCACACCTTGTCCTTGATCTTCCCCAGGCAGATTTCCCGGCCCAGCTTCTCGTCGTAGTTCTCCGCGCTGACGCAGGCAGAACTCTCCACAATCTCGAACCCGTTCCGCAGAAGGGCCCGGACCACTGTGGTCTTGTCTCCCATGGTCTGCGTCCAGGTCTCCAGGATGAAGTCATCCACCATCTGCTGACTGATGCTGGGAGCGTCTGTCCGCAGATCGGGGTTGACGGTCAGCGGCAGATAGGCCTGCTCGAACACATCCTTGGGGCTCCAGCTCTCGTATCCGTCCGGGTAATGGACCCGGTAGCCTTCCTCGCGGTTCATGCTTCTTGGGACCGGACCGCTCTCAGGATAAATCTCCCCATCGATCCGGAACGCCGGCTCCGCCTGGATGATCTTGGTCCCGATGTATGTCTTCATCAGTCTTCCTCCGTCAGCACATCGCTCCGCAGGCGGTACTTGCGCCCGGCGATGTAGACATAGGCGGCCTCATGTCCCATGTCCACGTCCACCGTGCGGCCGTTCACCACATGGACCTTTTCCAGGCTGCCCACGCCGTGGTCCAGAATGCCCCATCCGTTGGCCTCAGCAGGGGTCTCGCCCACACGGGTCTCCGCCAGCTCCTCCGGGGTAATCACATTCCGGTCAGGGTTCAGGCGCAGGGGAGAGCCCAATTCCTTCAGACCGTCGTTGGTCTCGTCCTTACCGGCCTCGCCCAGGGTGTACTTCTGCAGCACTTCTTCCACAGTCTTCATGTTCAAAATCTCCTTTTCAAAATTTAATATCAACCGCACAGCGGCTTGATGCCTATTCGTTTTTGGTGTTTTCGCTTTCCTTCGGATCGTCTCCGCCGCCCTCGCCGGCGATGCTCTCCCCGGCGGCGTCCACGGCATTTTTGCCGATCTCCAAAATGTTCCGCAGCCAGGAGGGGACAGGTGCCCCAAAGGTAACGGCGTGCTCCGCCAGGGAACCCAGCTCTCCGATGATGTACCAGACGATCACCAGCGGCCCTAGCAAAACAGAATATGTAAATGGCAGGGACACCGCCGGGATATGCCCCAGGATGCTCCCGATCAGCCAGTCCGCCACCAGGGCGATGCACACCACCAGGATCATCCCGCCTTTGTGCCAGGCGCCCTCCCGCATCTTGGCGCTGGACCAGCGCCCCTCCTTGGCTGCCGCCGCGCTGCCGATCAGCCAATCCGCCAGCATCAGCAGCACCCAGGCGATCACCAGCCACCCGAACCAGCCCCACAGGGCCGTCATGGTAGCCACCGCCGCCGCGATGGCGGCCTTTACCGTGGTCACAGTCGTTTCATTCATGGTCGTTCTCCTTTCGGTCAAATGTTTTCCTATATGCCCGCCGCGCAGCCTCCGGCAGAATCGCGGCGTAGATCATGGTGGTTTTGGGGTCCTCATGCCCCAGGAGCTGTTGAATCACCGGCAGCGCCATCCCGCCTTTCAGGGCCTGCGTGGCAAAGGTATGCCGCAGGATGTGGGGGTGGACCCGCCGTTCCAGCCCGGCCCGCTGCCCGATTCGTGCCAGGGCTTTCTCAATACCTCCCGGCGTCAAAGGGGGCCATGGCGCTCTGACCGCCGCGAAAAGCGCGTCTCCGCCCTCCCGCTGACTCAGGTATTCCCGCAGAAGCTGTCCAGCCCGGACGGAGAAGAACACCGTCCGCGCCTTCCGCCCCTTTCCCAGCACGCGTACACTCCTCTGCTTCCAATCCACCTGCTCCGCACGAATCCCTGCCGCCTCGCTCAACCGGCAGCCGCTGGAGGACAGGAATTCTACCAGCGCCTGGTCCCGGATGTTCCGGCAGCCCTTCCGCAGTTGGCTCAGTTCCGCCTCTGTCAGAGGGCGGCGAGCCGCCGTCCGGTCCACGCTCCGGCTCCTGATCCTCCGCATGGGGCTTTTCCCGATCACGTCCTCCAGCTCCAGCCATGCGAAAAAGCTCCGCAGCGTGTTGGCGTGGGTGACGATGCTCCCGTTCTTCAGCCCTCGCTCCGACAGTCCGGCCAGATACCGCCGGACATCGTCGGCGGTGATCTCCTCCGGCGGCCTGTCTACATTCCGCGCAAAAGACCGCAGCACAAGGCCATAGTCTTTCAGCGTTTTGGGGGACAGGCCGTCGATCCGCTTCGCCGCCAGGAATGACTCGATCCGCTCACGGAGCGCCAGGGCGCCGCCTGTCTCTGCCCAGGTAATCCGGTACGCCTCCAGGACTTGTCTGATCTCCGTCTCCATACCGGGGGCCAGTCCTACCAGCCTCCGCTCCAGCTCCGTCTTTGCGTCCATACGCAACACCTCCCGCACCAGTATAGCAGGAGGGTGTCTTAGTCTAATAAGGCGCCCGCGGGGTTTGGGCTGGGCGGACAATCCAAAGAACTTACCTCTGGTGATGACCTAAACACTATCTGGGAAAATGGCTGGTATCGGTGGGGATCAAGTAGTCCGCAAAATGCTCCTGACATGGCACCCGGAAACGGTGAGTCACGCTACATATTTGCGCGGGTTACAAATTATGATGCCCAAAATGTCCTACAGGAATATTGGTCACTTAACCAAGGCGCACAAAATCAAGCACGCCGCATCTGCAGGAATGGCGTTTGGGGGCCACTCGAATGGATCAATCCGCCCATGAAACTGGGTGTTGAGTACCGGACAGTCGAGAGCTACAACAACAAGCCTGTCTATGCAAAAGCAATCAGTTTCGGTCAGGCACCAAATGCCACATACAAAGACGTTTCTCATGGGATAGAGAGTTTCGGCCAGCTTGTCTCATACACAGGGATGATGGGGGGTGCCAATCTGATCGAAACGCCTGCGCTTGACAGTATTCAGATCAATGCCTCCAATATCCGGATCACGACAAATTCGGATGTATCCGCCAGTTATGTATATCTGGTTTTGCGTTACACAAAAACAACTGATTGAGGTGAACACCATGAAGATCCTGAAATACAAACTGGCTACGGAGGCCAACCACGGAACCCCGGAGAAGCCGATGATGGAAACCGTACTCTCCGATGTCTCCATGCCTTACACCACGGAGACCGACTACCAGATGGCCTTGTCTGAGGCATGGCAAGGTGAGGTCACCGTGGAGGAGGTGCCGGAAACCGCGGATGAAATCCGGGCGCGGCGTGACCGGCTTTTGGCGGCCACAGACTGGGCGGTGTTGCCGGATTCTCCATTGGACGCGCAGTCGCTGGAGGCGGTCAAAACCTACCGGCAGGCCCTGCGGGATGTGCCCCAACAGGAGCATTTTCCAGGCGCGATTACTTGGCCGCGGATGCCGGAGCTTGCGAATCTGCCCTGATTTGTGCGGCTTCCTCGGCAGACAGCCGCCCGGCGGCTATCAGCTGATTCAGACGGCCATCATCCCAAAGGCGGGGATAGTAGGCCCTCGCCATATCATACACTGTCACAACGCCACCCCCTGCATGGCCGCCAAGAAATCCACATCTGCCCGCAGCTGCTCCTGGGCTGTGGGAGGCGGCGCGGGGGCTCCATCATCCTCCGCGGTGATCTGCCCTTGATACGCCTCCGCCTGGGCGATAGCGTAATTCGCTTCCGTGTAAGGCATCGTAACACCGGACAGCACCGTCTCGATATCCGGCTCCTCGGGAGTGCCGTGGTTGATCTCTGTTGCCAACCGGGATTTGATGATCTTCATGTGCCCTCCTTCCAGTATTTCAAGAATAGGGTGAAGTTTAATCCGACTGTACGGCCAGACCCGACCGAAATTGTGAACTTCCCATTCCCGTTTTGTGTAAACAGACCAAGATAGTTTGATGCGTCGAAAACAGATTCTCCAAAAAGCCCTGGAATTTGCGTTCCGTTGTCCAATACGCCATAGCAATCCAGCATCTTTACCTGTCCGCTGGTATCCGGGATTTGGACTTCTATTATCTTTGACGAGTTGTCCGGGAATGCCCCGCCGTTCACGGCCATCACAAACACAGGTTTGCCGTCGTATCGCTCAGTGGTGCGGTACTCGACACCGATTTTCATGGGCGGATTCTCCCATTCAAACGGCATCCACACTGCTGGACTCGACGACGATGGATAGCGTAGCTTGAACATCCGCCATCCGCATAGCCCCACGTCTGCACTGCCGATATTGGATAGGACCGCGTAGTTCGCATCGCCCTTGTATAAGAGCGATATCGTAGTACCTGCATTGCCGTACACTGCCGGCGGATAGGCCCGCACCAGTTTTGCGGTCTTGTCAGGCATCGCATCCAGTACAGCGTCTACCTTGGCGCAGTATGTCTCATAGGATTCCTCCGCGCTGGTGGTCGCAATTTCCTGTATCGCATCCCCGAAGCCAAACCCCGCGGGCGCCTTATTAGACAAAGCCGCCGCAACGGTCTCCGCCTCCGGCTCTCCGCTCACCGGGATCTGTGTGGCGTTGTAGTCCCCGGACTGGGGCATCACCGCACCGGTCCGGCTATTGAAGGAGGCCACACCGTTTTCTCCCGCCGGACCGGTGGGGCCTGTGGGACCAGCCGCTCCGGCGGGCCCCGTTGGTCCTGTCGGGCCTACCGCGCCGGCCTGTCCGCCGGGCCCCGTTGGTCCTGTCGGGCCGGTGGGGCCGCCTGCCGGTCCCGTGGGCCCCATTGGCCCCGCGGGACCTGTGGCTCCGGTTTCTCCTGTCGGGCCTGTCGGTCCCGTTGGCCCTGCTTCTCCGGCGGGGCCTGTCTGCCCCGGGGCTCCTGTGGGGCCGGTGGGACCCGCCGCTCCGGCCGCGCCTGTCGGTCCAACCGGCCCAGTTGGTCCGGTTTCTCCAATGGGACCTGTCGGCCCCTGTGCTCCCGTGGGTCCGGTGGGACCTGTCGCCCCGGTTTCTCCCTTCAGGGATGCCAGGTATTCCTCCTCCGTTCCCTTGAAGCCGTGCTTCACCGCAAGGCCGTAGGCCGAAAGATAGTAGGGAGGGTTGTTGTACGGCGGTCCGCCGCAGTCACTCCACCTCATGCCGTCTCGCCTCCTCGCTGCAATATCCCTCCGCAGGATCGTATGTCTGGCAGAACCAGCACACAAACGCCGTGTACGCGCTGTTGTAAATGGTCATGGAGTCCGCGTACTTGTTATACTCTCCGTTCTCCGCGTCGATCCTGGCCTGCAGATACAGCGGATACAGATCGTCGTAGGGAGGATCCACCAACAGCTCCCGGTCCATATCCGCCGGATATTGCAAGTCCAGCTCCCGGATCTGCGCCGGGGCCATCAAAAAGACCTCCGCCTGCAGGCGTCCTTCCAGGCGGCGCAACCACTGGAACTTTGTCTCCTCGCTGAAAGCGTTGGGTTTCACGGCATCCGCCGCCGCGATGGCATCCTTGACCTTCATTCGTATCCGCCTCCCTTCGTCCTCGCAAACTCCGCTCTGCTCACTTTGCGTCCGGCAAATCTCGCAACGCTCCGTTGCGCCCCAAGGGCACTTCCGCGCCCACTCCGTGGGCTTGGGCGCCCGTCCTCTCCCCACAGGAACCGCTCCGCTGGGTTCCTGCGGGGTCCCCCGTGTAGAACCTCATGTTCTTCAGCAGCCGCGGGTTGTCCGGTTCCTCCAGCAGCGCCTGCTCTCCGTATTCTCTTGCCGCCCGCAGATCCCCGATCCGGTAGCAGGCATACGCCATGGCGTCCCAGGGATAGGCGCCCCAGGCCCTGTCCTCGTTGATATAGAAGCCGGACCGTTCGGTGATGTCCACGGCCCGCCGGCCGTAGTAGACCACGCCCTCCCAGTCCTCCGCCGCGTAGGCAGCCTCCTGCGCCTGTACCCAGGGCTCCCGCAGCTCCGGTGCCTCTGCGATGGCCCGCAGCGCCCACACCATGCCCTGCCGCCTGTCGCCCATAGACAGATAGCACCGGGAGAGAAAGCGCATGGAGGCGCACCGCTCCGGCTGCCACACGGCTCCGGGCATTTCCAGGTGGCGCTTCAGCACCGGGATGGCCTCCGCGTACAGTCCGTGGAACATATACTCCCGCCCCAGGTAGTGGGCGTTCCGGTCGTCCTCCGGGTCCTCCCGGACGGAGAGCTCCAGCAGCGGCAGATACTCCGCCCGGCTTTTCTTCGGGTCCGGATAGTGCTCCAGCACGATCTCCGGACATACCGCTGTCTTCCAGGTGCGCTGCCCGTCTGTCCTCCGCAGCACCTCATGTACCGGATGATGCCACTGGAACACGCCGGGCGTGTGGACCTTTTCCTGTAAAAACGTAGTGCCCGGCGTCCCGCCGGGGCCGAAGCTCCAGATATAGATGTACCGGAGCTGTTCCGTTCCCGGCTCCCAGACATTCTCCAGCAGCTTCCGCCAGCCGGGCCGGAATACCTCGTCCAGGTCCGTGCACACGCAGACGTCTGTGCCCGGCGGGATCAGATCCATGGAGCGGTTGCGGGCCGCGTCAAAGCGCCAGGGGGAGATGATCTCCTGCCGCACGATCGCGCCCCGGTCCGCCAGCTTTTCCACGGTCCGGTCCGTGCTCCCGGTGTCCAGGACGCACACCCAGTCCGCCTCTGCCATGGAGTCCATCCAGCGGTCCACAAATTGTTCTTCATTCCTGGCAATGGCGTACACGCAGACCTTCATGGCATGTCCCTTTCTGTCGTGATAAGCGGGAGGGGGCGCGGAGGCCCCCTTCCACTTCAGGCCGCCGTTTTCCCGGCATTTCAGGCCGCGCCGGTCAGCTCAGTGCCGCCGCTCACGCCGCCCACCGCGAATCCGCGCCAGTCATTGAATCCCGCGATAAACCGAGCGTAGCCCTTCCATACGTTGGCGTCGTTGCCGGCAAGCTCGCTGCGCACCTCCAGCTGTACGCGGTCAAGCCACACCGCACTGCCGTATTCCTCGTTGTACCTGCTGTCTCCCAGCACCCAGGGCTTCGTGCTCTTGGTGATGAACTGGTTCAGGTACGGCCACACAATGATCTTCCACCGCCCGAACTGGTAGTTGAACCCGTTGTTGGAGGTGTCCGGATCCTTGTCCGCGCCCACGGCGGCGAACACGTCCCGCTTCAGCTGGTAGTCATTGGGGATCAGGATGGTGTCCGGGGCAACGTCCAGAATTTCCCCGTTGTCTCCCATGAAGCCCTGCATCTCCGTCTCCACAGCGGAGAGGGCGTCCACACTGAAGGCGTCGGAGAACTGGTTACACTGGGTTGCCTTGCCCATCTTGGAGGGATGGGCTGTGTCGAACAGGCCCTTGCCGTCCGCGCATTTGGCGTCGAAGGTCTTCCCGTAGAACTTCATGCTGGCGGCCTTGGTGATGGCCGCGCCGAAGAGGGCGGCGCCGAACCGCTCGCGGGTCCGGTAGTAACCAGCCACGAAAGCGGCAGGCTGCTTTTTCAAGTCCATGAGCTTGGAGTCTTCCACGATCTCACGGGACAAGGAGAAGCTGTTCTTCCAGGTCATGTGCTCCAGGAACTTGTCGAAGCCCTCCTGCATCCCGTCCACGGGGTACTCGCCGTTCTCGCCCACGGGCTGGAAGCCCTCCATGGCGGTCATGGTGGTGAACTTCTCACCCCAGTGCTTGCTTGTGCCCACAGTGAACAGCTCTTGAATCATAGACTTCTGTTCAAAGGACTCGCCCCGCTTTTCCAGGAACATCCGGATGGGGGCCTGGGACTTGCCGAAGATGCTGTCCTGCAGGCCGCTCCCTTCCGTAAAAGTGATATGTGCCATACGATGATTGTCTCCTTTCCTTGGTGATTCCTGCGGCGGATCAGCCGCCCCCGCCGCTCTGGGTGATGTTGACCACAGCAGGGAAGCGTACCCGCACTCTGTCGCCTGCGGCGGTGCCGTCCATGCCCACCACTTCGGCCACACCGCTTGCCGTGGTGGCCGTCACCTGCAGGCCGTCGGTGTGCAGCGTCACCTTGTCGCCCAGCTTCACACTGGAGGCCGCCGCCTGGAAGGTGGTCTCAAACATCATGTCGGGCAGCACCCGCATAACGGGGATGATGTCCCCCACCGTGCAGGGCGTCTCCTTCTCGATCATGCTCACATAGGTGGGTGCAGTCGTTCCGCTGGCGACAGCCAGGTTTCCGCCGCTCTGGATCAGGGCCATGCCGATCCTCGGTGTGATGGCCCCGCATGGCAGGTACTCGATGCCGGGCACCCGCCCGCCGTCTACCTGCTGAATCAGAAAAGCCATAAAAACCTTACTCCTTCCGTTGTTTTTCCATGTACCTGTTGTAGTGCTTCTGGATTTCCGCATCCGTGGCGTCTGGATTGAAAGCCAGGTACTCCGCCTTCACATCCGGCGGCACCGTGGCCGCCCCGGTCCCCTGGGGAGTCCCGGTGCCGGTCAGGTGGTCCTTTCCGCGGGCGTTGTTCAGGGCCTGCTGCCGGGCTGCTTCCGCCCGGGCGGTAGTCAGACGGTCAAAGTTAGCCAGCCGGTAGGCATCCAGGAAGCTGTTGCCCTTGCGCACCAGGTCATAAAATGCCTTGGCGCCGGGCATGGAGAGCAGGTCTTCCACCGTGTTGATGGTGGGGTCCAGCTTGTGGATCTCCGCAAGCTCGGCATTTACCCTGGCCTGGGCCTCTGCCTGCCTGCGCTGCTCGTCCGCCGCCGCCTGCTGCTCCTGCTGCTTTTTCAGCGCCTGGATCGCCGGCGTCTGCTCCACCGCGGACCGCAGGGCCTCCGGCGTCAGCTTCCCGGCCTTCAGGTCCTTCTGCAGCTTGGCGGCGTCATAGTCCGCCCGCCAGGCGTCGAACTCCTCCAGGGTGGTGATGGGCTTGCCCGTGACGGTGTTTTTCATCCCCGCCTTGGCAAAGAAGGCATCCATCTGCCCTTTGGTTCTGGCCCTCTCGTCCTCCACCGCCTTTTTCACGGCGGCGTCAACGGCGGCGTCAATGGCGGCCTGCTGCTCTTCCCGCCGCCGGCGGGCTGCATTTTCCGCCCGCTGGGCAGCCGTTTGAGGCTCTGCCTCATTACGGATGCCGCGTCCCCCTTGCGGGGGCTGCTCCTTGGTCTGCTGGGCGGGCTCTCCTTCCTGCCCGCCCTCTGCCTGGGACGCTCCGGAAACGTCCCCGGCACCGCCGGCGCCGCCCTGAGCTCCACCATTTCCCTGATCCCGGGAGGGGTCCTGCTCCTGGGTCTGCGCCGGCTCCTGGGCTTCGCCCGTTCCGGGCTCTGTGCCCTGTGCCTGTCCTTCCTGCGCTCCCGGTTCGGCGGCTCCCGGTTCGTTCCCGCCTGCGGGCTGCTCCAGCCCAAACGCAGCGTACAGATCACTCTCTTCAAATCCAGCCATAAGGCCTCCATTCCGGCCTCTGGCCGGCTGCCATTTTCCCGCTGTTGGCTTGCGTAATGGTGGGCCGCTCCCGGCCCCGGATTATTCGATCTCCGTTACTTCTTGCCGATCCGGAGGTCGTTGCCCGTCTTCACTGTGCCCTTCTTGGACACGGTGGTCTGGATGGGGGCCTGTACCACCTGGGCCCCGGAGTTCTTGATCCGGCCCACGTAGCCGAAGCCGCCGCTCTTGCCGCCGTTCTTCATAGGTGCCGCCTCCTTTCCTCGTCATCGCCCCGACGTTATTTGTCATTTTCCCGCGTTGACTTGCGTATATCACGCGCCCGTCGGCGCTTGATTGCTTTGGTTGGCCGCAACGGCTCCGAGCTGCTGTCCACGCTGCTGGTTTTGCATGGCAAGCAGTTGGAGCTGTATCTGCATCTGCTGGGCCTGGGCGGCCCGCTGCTGTTCCTGCTGCAGCCGCTTTTCCAGATACTTCTTGGTTTCTCCGGCTCCCGGATAATGCAGCTCTTCCATTTTGCTCCAAAACAGAATCAGCGTCTCCGTGCTGCTGGGATCGCCGAATGCCCCCGTCTGCAGGTTCATCCGGGTCTCCTGCCACATGGCCTCCCGGTTGGAGGCCAGAGGGGCGGAGTCGTCACAGCCGAACAGGAACTGGTCTTCCCAATAATACTGGCCGTCCTTGTCCTGCTTCAGGAAGTCGTACCGGCTGATCTCTTCGTAGACCGTGTTCCCCTCGTTGTCCTTGTAGCTGATGGGCCGGGGCTCGTCGCTGTACGCCAGCCAGAACTTGAACATCAGCTCGAACAGTTGGGCGTATGCCGCCTGCTTCATGGTCCGCTTGCTCTCCAGACGTCCCGCCGCTTGTGCGGCAGAAAACTCCTTGGCCTTTCCGCTGGTGGCCGTGGGGTCCGTCCGGCCCTGGAAGGAATCCGTGATGCCCAAAATCTGCCGGGCTTCTTCATAGACCGTCGCCAGGTACGTCAGCTCGTACTGCAGGTCTCCGGAAAACTGGTACACGTCGATCATGGCCTTGTCGGCCGGGGAATCCAGGAACCAGCGTTCTCCGTCTACCGGGTCCGTCCGCAGCGTCGCTTTGGCCGGCAGCGTGATCCGGGTCCCAGCCTTCACCAGACGGTCAATGATCTTCTTTTCCATGCGGTTGGTGGTGTTCTGCTGGTCCTCGATCACGTCCACGTCACTGTTTCCCAGCAGTTGGCCATAGACGCTCACGCTCTTCTGCAATACCACCGGGAACACGTCCGGCCGGTAGAAGGGAATTTTGGTAGGCCGCATGACCGACCGGCCATTCTCGTCAATCTCCGGCTGCGCTCCCGGAATCACCAGACCGGAGCTGTTGGCGATGGGCAGGGTCACCTCTTCGTATTCCTGCTCTTTGGTGGTCCAGTTCGTGCTCCCGCACCACGGGCAGGGTCCCTCGCCGTCGTACCGAAGCTGCTGATCTTCCGGCTCCGCGGCCGCTCCTTCCGCTGCCAGGGTCTCCAGACCTCCGCCGAGACCGGCCGCCACATCCTGTGCCAGCTGCATGGCCAGGGCCCGGCCCGCGATCTGCTTCCTGGTCTCCGCTGCCACGATGTCCTGCTCCGCTTCCACGGCGTCCTGCTCCGCTGTCTCCACCACGGCCTGCCGGTTCTGGATGACCTGCCCGGGGAGGGGGCGCACCCGGCCGCAATGGGCACAGACCGGCACCCGCCGCGCCTGGTAGTTCTCTAGGTCCTCCAGCTCGATGTCGTTGACCCACACGTAGCGGTCGATCCCGCCCCGGTCGTTTTTGGCGTAGCCGATGTACATCGTCACGGCGTCGTCCGCCGTGTCCTCGTCCCCGGTTCCCCGCACCTGGGGCTCCTGCTCGCCCTCGTCCTCCACGTTCACGTCATACCGCCGCCGGATGTTCTCCTTCGTGGTGGGCTGCCGGACGATGAACCAGTCCATGTCCTGAATGCCGGTGTAAATCCCCGGCTGGGGCGCGAACTGCTTGGGGTGGAGAAAGGCAACTTCCTCTTCGCCTACCGTGTCGTGGGTCCGCTTTCGGTTGTCCCAGGCCACCAGGAAGCCTACACCGCCCTGGATGGGGACCGTCCGCTCCGCCTGGTCGTTGATGGTCTCAAAGGGCAGGCGGTCCAGCTCGCAGCGCAGCCAGTGCTCGATCTTGGCCGCCAGAGCCTCGTCCTCCTTCCGCCGCGGCGTGACCTTGGGGGAGGGAATGGCGGAGGACACCTGGCTTTCGATGTTCTCAAAGACGATATTCCGGATATGGGGGGCTTTCTGCCCCTCGTCCCCCTTTGTCAAAGCGCGAAGCTCCCGGTCCCCGCTGTACAGGTGCTCCCGCCGGTCCATTTTTGTCATTTGGGCCTTCCAGGCCACATCGCTGTCCGCCAGCCGCTTCTGCCAGACATCCAGCTTTGCCGGCTTGACTGCGGCCTTTCTTTCTTTGGGCATATCTCAGCACTCCTTCGTTGTTACAAGCTCCGTACCTCTCACTTTTCCGCCGGCGGCCATGTGGACTTACCGGGGCGTCCCCCACTTTTGCAGAAGCATTTCCCGCTCCTGGGGGGCTGCCCGCTCAAAGTCGTCCCACATATCCTGCGTCCATGCAGCAGTCCCCGCCGCCGCGGTCCGCTTCACTTCCATGGTCTGCTGCGGCCGGACGTAGTGAGCAATGGCCAGCGCCATCACGCAATCGTCGTGGGCGCCCGGCTCCGCCGCCGCCCGCTGCTTCTCGTCCCGCACGAATGTCAGCATCTCCAGCAGGGTCTCCTCGTCGTTGACGGTCTCCAAATGCTCCCGCATCACCCGGATCAGTTCCGAGATGATGACCGGCCGCGTCAGCCGGTCCGTTCGGAATCCGTATGCGTGGCGGATGGTCCCGTCGAAAGTGTCCTCGATCTCCCGGACGTACAGGTTCCGGTAGCCCATCAGGTCCAGCAGTTTCACCGGGTATGTGGAGAAGTTGGCCTCCGGCGCCAGCATGGCGTCGTTGTACCACTTGCCAAGGCAGTACATCTGCCGGGAGAAGGTGTCCTCGTCGTACTGATGCCGCAGCACGGCCACCTGCTCTCCGGACACGTTGTCCAGCACCTGTCCCACAAACCAGTCACTGCCGTCTCCCGCAGTGTCCGCGCCGATGACGTAGGGCCGCCCCGGCTCCGGCTTCTTGTAGACCTTCACAGGGCCTTGCGCATCGTCCTCCCACCGGATGTTCTCGATGTGGACGCCATCCTCCGCTGCGTCGTAGGCGAAGGCGCCCCGGGCCTTCGGCTTCGGGATCCGCGTCAGGCGCTCGCTGACCGCCTTTCCGTCGAACACGGTCTTGCCCGTCACGCCCCATTGGCCCAGGCAGTAGACCATGTAGTAATATTCGTCCTTGTCCCGGAACCCCTCCAGGGTCTTTACCGCCTCGTCCGTGAGAAAGCGGTTGTCCCTGTAGGTGCTTTCATGTACCCGGGCCCGCTGGTCCGGCATATCGAAGAACCGCTTTTTCAGCCAGTGCGTGATAGAGATGGGGTTGAAGGACAGGATCATCTGCAGGTAGTAGGGAAAGACCGTCCGCAGGCGGATGTCCAGTTGGTTGAAGTCTCCTTCCTCCAGCTCCGACGCCTCCTCGATCCAGATCCCGGTGATGTCGTAGATGGATTTCAGCTTTTCCACGTCATCCAGGCCGGCGAACAGAATCTCGCTGCCATTAGGGAATCCGATCCACAGGTCTCCCTTGTTGACCTTGGCCCCGGCGTCCGGGTAATACTGGGCGATCTGCCCCCGGAGCTGGGCAAAGCAGCTGTCCCGCAGTGTCCGCGCCACCTTCCGCGTCACCAGCCAGCGGTGTCCCGGTTCGCTGGTGACCCGCTCTAGGACCTTCCGGCCGGCAAAGATGCTCTTCCCGCTGCCGCCGCCCCCTTTGAGAACCAGGTAGCGGTGCTGATCGAAGAACAGGGGGAGGAATGCCTCGTTGTTGGTCTCCCGCAGGCCCTTCCACCACATGGCGGTGCCCAGATACCGCTCAATCTTCTCTTGCCGGTCCATCCGCTGCCTCCTGGGTGAACTCCTGCACCATCTCCCGCAAAAGCGCCTCCCGCTCTTCCATGGGGATGGCCGCCGCTGTCACGGCCTTTCTGGCCCGCGGTCCCAGCTCCACTTCCTTGCGCTCGGTGTAGCCGTAGTTGTTCTGTAGGGAGAAGATCACACCCTTCAGCTCCTTGCCACTTCTGGTCAGCAGCGCGTCCTCCAGAAACGCCTCCATGGTCTCCCTGGCGTAGGCCGTCACTTCCTGCAGCTCCGGATGTTTTTCCGGGTCGCAGTAATCCGCCCACGTGGACCGGTGGATGCCCAGGTGGCGGCAGAGCCCGCCCACCGTCGGCGGCACCACGAACTCGCGGACCTTCACCGGGTCCCCGGCGTCGTTGGTCACATCCCGCAACTCAAATACCCAGTGTCCCCAGCCGTCCTTCTGTCCGGTGTTCACCTGCTCCCGCAGCGTGACGGTCCGGCTGTGGTAGCGGAAATATTCATCCACCGCCGTTCGCAGTGTCCGCGGCGTGTACTTCCTGGGCCTTCCTCGTCCTGGCATCTTGGCCGCCCCCTTTCGGCCCTGGTCTCTAGTACCAGTATAACAGGGTGACCATGCGTCGAACCGTCAACTTTTTGGGCGCAAAAAAACGCCTGTATCCCTTGTCCCACAAAGGATACAGGTGCATTGACCCCTCGCGCGCAGGTGCGCGCGTGTACGCGCGTGCGAGAGCATACCCGCCCCCGTGCGCGCGGTGTCGTGTCGAAAAAATCCATAGCGTTTCAGGCCCCGACAAAATGCCCGGGCCTCCGCCGCCTATTCCGTTTTTCCCGTCCTTCCAGGCGGCCGCTTCCGCCGGTTCTCCGGCAGGATGTACCGGATGTACTGGGACAGGCCGGGGTGGTACGCCTCCCGGAACAGCAGCACGCCGCCCTTCGGCACCCGGACTTCCGCCTCGCTCATGGCGATCCGGTCCTTCGGCTGCACCCGCACCAGGTTCCGGCTGGAGATGTACTTCTTGTGATCCGGCACCCGCCGCACCTGCCGGATCAGGTAGGAGGCCAGGGGCGTGTAGTCCATCTGCGGGGAGAGCGGCTTCCAGTCCACGCCGCCCAGGCCCGCCCATTTCTCCACAAAGGCGTCCCGCACTGCCCGGTCTACCACCAAGTGATGATGCACCCGCACCGTCTCCCCGGTATCTCCGTCCATGTCGGAGGTGACGGCCACGTAGCGCAGCGGGATGCCAGCTTTGTCCAGCTCCCGCTGCGCCCGGCGGATCATCAGCTGCAGCTCGTGCTCTGCCGCCGCCCGCATGGTGTCCAGCCGCTCTTCCTCAGTCTCCATGGGCAGGCCCTGCCGGAGGGCCCAGGCTTCCAGGCGCGCCAGCCCCTCGTCCGAATAGTCCAGTCCTACCAGCAGGTCTCCCTCTGTGAAGTTCGCGTTGAGCAGGCGGGCCAGCGCCTTCTCCGCGCTGTACTCGTTCTGCGCCTGCTTCCGGGCGGCGTCCCGCAGACGGCGCTGTGATTTTGTGGGGCGAGCACCGGGGACGAAAAATTTTGTTTTTTCTCCCACGTTGCCCGCCTCATACGTCCGGACGATCCAGTATCCCTCCACGTCGTCCTCGCCTCCTTCATATCGCTCACCCTGCCGCCCACGGCAGGTCTCACTCATTCCGGGGCTCGTCCTCTCCCCACCACGCCCCGCGTGGTGGGGTCCCCCGTTGCCCCTTTCTGCTTTTATCTGCTTTATTGGTGAAAACTTAGGCCCTTACCAAGCCCACATTCGCGCGTGCGCGCGCGAATGTTAATATGTATATGACCGGAAAGCCTTTTCGTCTGATCGTCTACGCAGGGCCCCTCGTTGGTGCCGTCCCCAGCATTGACGGCGGCATATTTTGGCTCCCCTCCACTTCGGAGGACCTCAGTGCTCGTGTACTGGCGGCCAGGGCGTTTGTGGCTTTTTGATGTGACTTAAACCGGAATCTCGTTTCGCAGGCCCCGCCCGGCTCATGCACCCGCGGCAGGACATATACCCGGCGGCGCCGGGTATCTTGCGGGTTTTGTACAGGCTGTCCGCTGGCCCGAAGCCCAGTTCAGGAGTAATGGGCTCATTCTCCGGCGCTTTAATCTGCGGCAGACGTAAGCGTTCCCGAAGCCCTGCCGCGCCCCGCCGCTGCAGCGGGCGGGTTGCTTGCCGCATGGAGGGCGCGACCCTCCGGCCCTGATACGTGGGCTGATGCGCTCGTGCGGCATATCGTCCTCACAAACTTTGCTCCGCTCGATCCCGCCTCCGGCGAGACCTCGCACCGCTCCGTTGCTCGTCCTCTCCCCGCCGCGCGGGGCGCGGTGGGGTTCCCCAATTCCCCCGCCGCCGCTCTCTCCACGTAGGAACACAGCAGTCAACACGGACGGCAGGGGAGGGCCCCGGCTCACCAGAATCACACTGGAGCACCCGCCGCAGCAGGCGTGACCCTTACCGGGATGTGGTCATAGATAAGTGGAGGACGCAGGCCGCCGGGCGTGACCCGGGGGCCTGCATATCAAATCTTCCGTGGGAACACCTCGTAGTATCTCCGCACGGCGCGTTCCAACGTAGAAGGGGAGAGGTGGTGCCGCAGGCAGACCGCCTGCGCGCCCACATCCGTTGTTACGAACTCGAACAGCGCCTGGTAGTTTTCTTTCCCGGCGGCGATGCACAAATTCAGGATCTTCTCCTGCGCCCGCTCCGGCAGCTCCCGGTAAAGCAGGGAAGAGAAATATATGTATCCCTGCCGCTCATAACTCACCGGGATGGATTTCTTGTATCGGAACACCTGCGGCACCCCCTCTCGTCTATGTTTTCTGCCTTTTCCGCACAATCTGGTTTCTCTCATACTCCGTTGTGCCGGCCATCAGTTGGCCGTAGGAGATCCCGCGGCGGTTTGCCTCCGCCGCCAGAGCCACCAGACGCTGATATTCCTTGGAGCGCTGCTTCACGTGCTCGCCTCACTCTCTCCTTGGCACGGGTCCGCCTCGCCGCGGCTGCCGTCTCCAGGTGGGCGCCGTACCGTCGACCCATCTCCACCAGCAGCCGCTGCTCGATCTCCAGCAGTTCTTCCTTCGTCTGCATCCGCCCACCTCTCTTTCTCGATCCGCTCCTCCAGCCTCTGTAACTTTGCCTGCATCCAGATCCCCCAACCCGGAAACAGCAGCTTCATTTGGTTCAAGACGATCTGCACATCTGCTATCTCTTCCTCCACGTTCTTTACGAGAAACAGAGGCTCCGTGATCTCGTGTTTCTTTGCTCTCCGCAGTTTCAACAGTGCTTTGGAGAGCTCCGCCATCTCTTCCAGCATCATGTCAATCTGCGCCTGCTGCCCATACATCACCAGGGCATCCTGCAGGACTGGCCGCCGGACAGCGGCCTCTTGGATCATTCCGCCGGCCTCTCCCATGGCCGGGGCTTCAACGGCAATCTGGATGCACGCGCTCAAAGTCTCCATATCTGACCGGAATGCAAGACAAGAGCCCAGGTTCCTCAGATTCCGAGCCCTCTCCGCTTGCCGCTTCGCTTCCCGGTATTTCTCCAGGAGCGGCCGCGCCACGTCAACCCTCCGAATCAGCCCGTCCATATCTTTCTCCTCCTGCCTCCGCAGACCAGGCCCTCCTCCATGTCCTCGCCGGCGCAGCCGCCCTTCCCGTCGCACCACAGGAGAGAGGGGTCTCCGCCGCCGTTGTACGCCTTCACGATCACGGCCGCCAGCTCTTCATCGCTCATGTCCCGGAGCTTGTCCCCGACAGACCGAACCCTCTGGCGAAAATACCGGCACGCCTCCATGCTGAAATTCTTCTGCCCATGAAACCGGCACTCCGTGCCGCACCGTTCGCACAGCGTCTTCATAGGCGCACCTTCCTGATGGCGGATCGTAGATTCTCCACGGTCCGGCTCTCCCATCCGGCGATCCAGGTTAATGTTCGGATTTCGTCCTCCGTCAGCTCCACACCGCGAAAAATATCCTCAAATTCCTGCGGGATGTTCATTGTGTATCCTCCTCTCCCTCCGGCGGGCGGCGGTCTGGCGGTGCGGGAATGGGCATCCAGTGTGAGACACCTCCCGGTTCTCTTTCTCCGTGTGGTGTAATTACACGCCACTTCTTTCCCGCGTCACTATGCCAGCCAATCATAGTTTGCCAGCACTCATGCCAGAACGCTACAACAAGGACATCCTCTTGGCTTCCCGGCAATCTCTCCTCCACGCTCACCCACTCGTTCGGCGGGGTGAGGGTGGCGTCAAAGTAGTCACATCCATCCAAGGAAAAGCAGCTTGCGTCCTGGCTCTCGTGGGCTCTCCAGAGCGCGCATACTTTCTGGTGCAAGCATTTTTCGCAGTCAGTTTCCATGGCTCCCATCCTTCGGTGCCCCCTTTCTCCGGAATTGCTCCGCCTGCGGGCAGGTCACAAAGTGGGAGATATACCCGATCCCCGTGGCCTCGTCCGGCCCTACGTCCAGGTCGCAGCTCAAAACCTCGCCGTTCGGCGTGACGATCTTACCCGCCGCGCCCTCCCGGGCCTTGTACAGCACCGGCTCCGCATCGCAGGGCATGGATTTTCCGGCCGTCGTTTTGATCCAAACAATGGGCGCCCCACAGCCCCTGCATGTTGACTTTTTCATATTGCCTCCTGCATTGCTGCATCCGCATTTTCGGCACAGAAAAACGTCGTTCTTGCTGTCCCAGTAAATCTCTGTTGAATTACACTTGGGGCAGACCCCCGGCCGGCCCTTTGGCCCTGCCGGCCCATGCCGTCCCCGTATGGCCCGGAACTCGTCCAGGACCACGGGGCACCTGGTCAGCGTGCAGAACCCCCGCTCGCTCGCGTGGCCGCAGGCAATGTTAAGCGAACCGCAGAATCTTAGATGTTCCATTTATGTGCTCCCTCCCATATCTGGCCTTGGTAGCGGCTGGTAGTGCGTCCCGAAGCTGGGCTTCCCGGGATTCCAAACGCACCACAGCACGTCCATCAAGGGGGCGCCCTTTCCTCTTGCTTTGAACAGGAAATCCGGCCTCCATGTCAGCGGCAGAACCCACGCCGGCGGCGTGGACTGAAACAGCTTTAGCCGTTTCCGCGCGTGCCAGAACTGGCTTTTCAGTAGCAGTGCAAACGGCTTTCCAATATATCTGCAGCGCCGGATGAACTCCTCTGAAAGGGAGAAGGGCGGGTTGGTGATGATCCAGTCGCAGGGCACAGGGGAGACCGTCAGAAAGTCCTGGCCCATGGAGATGTCCGTCCCGGTCACCTGATACCCCCAGGTCTCCATCTCACGCACCATATCTCCGTTCCCGCAGGCCGGTTCCCAAATCCGTGTCCCGCAAGGAAGCGCCAGAAAGTCCAGCAGTGCGTATGTCACCTCCGGCGGCGTTGGGTACAGGTCTTGCTTATTTCTGGAATATGCAGTATTTCCTCCAGCAATCCTGCTGGCAGTTAGTCCATCCACGTCCTACACCTCCCGCACGTCTTATGCCCTGTTGCTTCATAGAAAAGCTCATAGACATCCCTCATAAATATTTCCTTTTTCCTGCTCGATCCGTTCCCTCGCCGCAACGAAGTCTTTAGAGTTCTTTTCCATTCCAATAAAGTTGCGACCCGTGTTCACGCAGGCGACGCCGGTGGATCCGCTTCCCATGCAGTTGTCTAGCACAGTCTCCCCGGGGTCTGTGTACGTGCGGATCAGCCACTCACACAGTGCCACCGGCTTCTCCGTCGGGTGAAGGCACTTAGAGGCGTGTGGCTTCGGGATAGAGATCAAGGATGTCGGATGCTTCCATGTGCCCAAGTCTTTGCTGTTGTCCACCACGGCGTAGTCCCCATAGTCCCGGTTCTGAAAGCGTTGGCCCGCCCGGTTCCCGACGGCCCGCCCCTTGCTGTGGTTCGGCTTCCCCGGTACCTTTTGGGGATGGTAGAGCGGCTGCTTTCGGTAGAACACCGCGATCTCCTCCGTCCGCCGCAATGGCATCCGGTTGGCGTTTAGAAACCCCGTAGGGATCACTTTGTCCCAAATCAGGTTATACCGCCACATTTTTCGGTTGCTTTTCATCAGGTCCGCCAGAAACATTCCGTCTGCGAACAGGCAGATGGCGCCGTGCTCCTTGACAATCCTGCTGTACTGCTCCCAGAGCTTGTCCAGCGGCAGCTTCTGGTCCCAGGTATTCTGCGTAGATCCGTATGGCATGTCGCAAAGTACCATGTCGACGCTCCCGTCCCGGATTTCTGGCAACAGTTCCATGCAGTCCCCACAAATCAGCCTGCACATGTCACACTTCCCGCACATCAATACCCAGCCGCTCGCGCATCAGCTTCCGCTTGATGGCGTATACCCTGGTTTTGGTGGCTTCGCTCTTTACATCCTCTACCACACGCAGCCAGTGGACCTCTCCGCAGCAGTCCGGCTCCGTGGCCCGCTCGTAGGAAAAGTCTGCCCTGTACCGGATAGCCCGGACCCGCACGCCCTCCAGGGTGGTGTATGCCTCCTGCAGGGTGTACTCCGGCTGGAGCTTCAAGTCCCGAATCTTCTCGGCCGCCAGCAGCAGCGCCAGCTCGTCATACCGCCGCGCCTCCTTCTGGCTGTCAAATTCCAGAATATTTCCCGCCGCCGTGATCCGGGCGGCCTTCCGGTTGTGGTACTTGGATGCCGCCCGCCGCGGCATCTCTTCTTCATCGTTAGGCAGGGCAGGGGAGGGAGGCCGGCTCCTGCCGTTGTTCCTCCGCTGCCGCGCCATGATCTGGTTCGCCGCCTGAGCCTGCGCCCAGGGCGGAAGGTCCTTTATGTCCATCCGACTCGTTCTCCTTTCTGCCTTTTTTCATGACCTGCACCGAGCGCGGCCATGGCGGCAGCTTCTCCCGCTTCCGCCAGGCGAGAACGCTGTTGACATCACATCCCATGGCGGTCGCGATCTTTGAATCGCTCCACTTCTGGTCGTAAAGCGTTTTAGCCTTCTCCCAGTCGTACCGGGTCCGCCGGCGGCTTGGGTTGATAGCGATGGCGGGCCCTTTCGGCTTCGCACGCTTTGCGGCCTCCGGCGGCTGCTCCGGCTCAAAATGCCTGCACCGCTCCGGCGGGACGGCCCGCCTCGTATGGCCGGTGATCCCCGCAAAGTCGCAGGCATACTCCGAAAACTTCGCTGCCCGGTAGATGCACTCCGGGCATCTGATACGTTTTCCTGCCACGTCAATTCCTCTTTCAGAAAATTCTTGTATTGACCATATCGCTGTCCAAAAGTTTCCAGCGGAACGTCTTATCATCTGGCAGCAGGCAACCCTCGTCCTCCAGTTGGAACCGCCAGTCGTAGTCGTGGACTGTTCGTCCATCAGGCTTGAACGACACCGGGCTGTCTGCATCCCATCTCAGAAGCAAGGCCCAGAGGTTTGGGTAATTTTTTCGCAGTTGTCGGAGCTGGTTCACACCTTGATTGTGGCACATCCAGCACCCGTCCCGGCAGCTTGTTTCGTAAGAGGGGGAGAGGATACCGTTATACTTGCAGTACAGGCCGCACAGTTCCTCCTCGATTCCGAACTCCACTAGTGGAGCGCGTTTTCGTTCACTCAACTGCCCGAACCGCTTCGGCTCGTCTGCTGCGATCCCCAGGTACTCTACGATATTCCTTCCTTTTCCTGCATCAGGTCTTTCTAAAAACCGTGTTTTAAGTTTTTGGCACCATGTTCCCTTATTTGTAAAACTGACCGGAAATCCCATGATGCTGTCCGGCCTAAACCACGGCTTATGGATGGAAACTCTTTTATCATTAGCCCTATCTTTTACATCCCTTTTTAGGTAAGATTGGCACCAAGGCCCAAATAGTGTCGGAAAACCCAGGATTGTCCCTTGTTCCCATTTACATTTTCCGGCATTTTTAGGTTTTCGTTTTGGAACGTGGTAAAACAGTTTCTCGTAGGTCAGCTTTTCTCCGTCTCTCATAGCGCATAGGTGCTCCACCTCGATGTGGTACTTCCTCCAGATGAACTCGTCCGCCTGTTCTTTGAAGGCCACCATCTTCGGGTGCTCACCTCGTATGGTATCCGTGGCCCATATATCTGTTGTCGTAACTCGGTCAAGCGGAAGCCCGCGTGATACGATGACATCCAGCATTTTCAGGCTGTCCTTTCCGTGACTGATACGGGCGATGTATTGGAATTGTTTTCCTTCGATGTGCAAGACCCTATCCATTTCAAACTCCGATCAAATCTCCCAGCCTGGACAGTGGGCAGTCCTCGCAAATATCCAACAGTTCATCCCTGGTCTTTCCGTTGGCGGCGCTGGTATATCTGCAGTAGTTGCCGCATAGCTCCTCAAGCAGTTCTTCCGTCTGGTGCTCAATAGGACCCAGCTTGTCCACCAATTCCTGCTTCTTGGACATGGAAAACCACCCGGATCGCTCACCCTTCCTGGTCAAAAAGGCTTTCGCCGTCTGCTGCTCCAGCCACCACTTAATCCGATCCAGGTTTTTGTGTGGGCAGCCATCGCAGTTTTCCAGGGCGCAGCCCGCGCAGAAGGCCCGCTCGAATGCTATATCCCACGGTGCGTCCGCCGTTGGGATAGAGGCCAGCACAGCAGCCAGGGCGTCCGGAGATTCTGTAATCCTCTCAAATCTGCTTTCCATCTCATACCTCCCGATCCACAAGGCCGTCCGCGTTTCCCGGCATTTTCAGCAGGAGGGCGAAGTGGATGCTCTCGCCATTCCTCTGCATCCACTCCATTACGCTGCCGATATCAGGCAGATAGATCATGCCCACAGGCCCGTCCTTGCTGCGCTGATATGACACGTCGAAGTAGTATTCCTGATTCTCCATTTCCACATCATTCCTCCGGCGTCAGAAGGGGCTCGTCCTGGTCCGCGTTGAACAGGTTCAGGTTCACCACGGGATCGTCGGCCTCCACCTGATTCTCCCAGTCCATCCCTGCTATGTAGAGGATCTTTTCCTCGTTCTCCCGGGAGAACCGCCCCGGCGCCAGAAATACCATCTCGTCTCCCCATAAGAACATAGCCATGTTGCCATGCGGCGTAATCCGGCACTCCGGCGATACTTCCTTGAAGTCGATCAGCTTCAGCAGCTCCGTGTCGAAGGCATAGACCGCGCCGGTTGTCGTCTGGTACAACTGCCAGCGGTCCCGGAAAATCACGGGGATCTTCACCATGACGGACGATCCGTCCCGCAGCTCTTCAAGCTGGCTCTCCCGTATGTCGGCCACATCTTCCAGCATGGTCTGATTCGGCTGGTTCTTCTGGACGCTCACCGGCTCCATCGGCATATACCCCACGTCCTTGACGATCTGGACAGCCGCCTCTTTCGGCAGGTCCTCCGTCAGGCAGCGCACCGCCCAGGTGGCACCGTTCAGGATGATCTCGTTCCGCCGCCAGGACCTGGCGACGGTCTCCACCTGCCGCCGGACTGGGATCACGGAATATCCGCCGCCCTTGTAGGCGGCCGAAAGCACCTTGCAAAGTCCCTTTTCATGAATCATGTCGTCCTCCTGCTTTTCCGCTTCTGCTCCGGCGCCGGGCCCAGGTCGGTGACCTCACAGTCTCTGGCGATCTCCGTCCACCGGTCTCCCCATTCGCGCGCCGCCGCCGCGACGGCCCGCAGCCGGTCCACCGCCTGTACCTGTACGGCGGGGCGCTCCGGGTGCTGCACCTCAAACAGACGAGCTTCCTTATCACTCATACCTCTGCCTCCGGCACGATCAGCACCACCGGCTGGAGACCCTGCTCCGCCTCTTTCGTCACGACAATCACCGGCTCTGTGGCCGCCAGCGCGGCGAACAGGGCTGCCGCCGCGAGGACGGCAAGCACGGCGGCGAAAATACTTTTCCGGGTCTCTCTCTTCCGCCGCTCCAGGCGCTCCATGCGGGTCTCCCGCCGCTCGATCTGGATCGTGAAAAACTGCTGCTCCATATCACTCGTCCTCCCGCTTCTGCTGATCTTGAATCGTTGGAAACGTCATAACAGTGGCCAGCACCGCCAAAATTTGAATCGGGGTCTTCCCGGTGATAGACGCATATTCCCGAATCAGGCAGGCGATCCCGTTCAGGGCCGCCGGTGCGCTGGACGCTTTGATCGTCCTGTGAAACAGGGCGCTTCCGGGCTTCTTTTCCAGCGTGATGGTACACTCTTCTGCCAGGGCTTCTTGATATGCCCGGCTGTTCGCCTCCTCTACAGAGATGGGCTTCCGCTCCATCTTCCGGGCTTCACCGGCTTTCTGCTTCTGCTCCATGGTGCTCCTCCTTGTCCCGCCGCCAGCGGCCGCGGTTTCTAAGCCGCCGCTGATACTCTGCCTGCCCCCGTGCCGGGTCATAGGCCGGCCGGCTTAACTCGTTCAGCGTCCCGGTGTATCCGCGCTTCAATTCCTTGTACACGGTATCCGGGCACACGCCCAGTTTTACGGCGATCACGGCAGCCCGCTCTCCGGCCGCCCACATTTCCGCAAGGACCTTTCGGTCCTCCATGGTCAGGGTTTTTCTCTGTACCGTAGCCTCCATTTCGTTCACCTCGTTCCGCCTCCGGCATAAAAAATATGCAGAAGAAAGTCGTCTGACTTCTTCTGCACTTAATCTACTATCTTGCCTTTTGGAAAACTCCAGAAAATAGGCGTTGACAACTGCTTCCTTTTCCGTTATGATAATATGTCGAATGAAGACGCAGAGGAAGGAGCGTACCCATGAATTTCTTGCTGACCGGCGGGGCTGTTTTCCGGGATGGAACTTTCCAGAATGTGGATGTTGCCATTTCCAAAGGCCGTATTGTTTCCGTTTCTCCCTCCCTTTCCCAGGAAGGTTTTTCCGTAATTGAATGTCAGGATCAAGTCATTGTTCCAGGTTTCGTTGATGTACATGTTCATCTTCGGGAGCCTGGATTTTCTTATAAGGAAACCATCGCCTCCGGCACGGCGGCGGCCGCCGCAGGAGGCTACACGGCGGTGTGCGCCATGCCCAACCTGAATCCGGTGCCGGACTCCCTGGAGCACCTGTGGCCGGAGCTGGACGCCATCGCCCGGGACGGCCGGGTGCGGGTGTATCCCTATGGGGCCATCACCCGGGGCGAAAAAGGCGCGGAGCTGGCGGACATGCCGGCTATGGAGCCCTTTGTCTGCGGCTTCTCCGACGACGGGAAAGGCGTCCAGTCCGCCGACCAGATGCGCGATGCCATGGAACTCGCAAAACAGCTGGACAAGCCCATCACTGCCCACTGTGAGGACGAGTCCCTGCTGACTCCCGGCTGGTGCATCCACGACGGGGAGTGGGCGAAGCGGAACGGCTTCCCCGGCAACGCCCCTGAGAGCGAGTGGAAACAGGTGGAGCGGGATCTGGAGCTGGTGCGGGAGACCGGCTGCCGGTACCACGTGTGCCATGTCTCCACCAAGGAGAGCGTGGCCCTCATCCGCAAGGCCAAGGCGGAGGGGCTGCCGGTATCCTGCGAGACCGGGTCCCACTACCTGATCCTCTGCGACGAGGACCTGATGGATGACGGCCGGTTCAAGATGAATCCCCCCATCCGCTCCGCCGCGGACCGGGATGCTTTGATCGAAGGGCTGCTGGACGGCACCATCGACTGCATCGCCACGGACCACGCCCCCCACAGCGCGGAGGAGAAGTCTAGGGGACTCCGCAGCCTCAACGGCATCGTGGGGTTGGAGTGTGCCTTCCCGGTGCTGTATACGGAGCTGGTGGAGCCGGGCATCGTCCCCTTCGCCACGCTGCTGAACGCCCTGTGCGTCAATCCCCGGCGGCTGTTCCGCCTGCCCGGCGGAAAGATCGAGGCGGGAGAGATCGCGGATCTGACCGTGCTGGATCTGAACTGGCCCCATGCCATCGACAGCACCCTTTTCTTCTCCCAGGGCCGTTCCACGCCCTTTGACGGTTGGACCGTCACCGCCGGAGTGGACAAGACCATCTGCAACGGGAATCTGGTGTACACCGCCAGCTCCCGCAACATCAATAAGACCCCCATCCCCCCCTGTCAGGAGGACTACCTATGAAACAATCCCTCTTTACCATGGAACACGCCCGGCAGCTGACCGCCGACACCTATGAGCTGGTGCTGTCCGGCGACACCTCCGCCATCACGGCGCCGGGGCAGTTCGTGAACATCCAGCTGCCCGGCAAATTCCTCCGGCGGCCTATCTCCATCTGCAACTGGACGAAGGACGCCCTGCTGCTCCTGGTCCGGGTGGTGGGCGAAGGCACCCATGACTTAGTGCGGTGCGTCCCCGGCACAGAGCTGGATGTGCTGTCGGGTCTCGGCAACGGCTTTGATCTGGCAAAGGGCGGGGCCCACCCCATCCTGCTGGGCGGCGGCATCGGCATCGCGCCCCTGTACGGCCTGGCCCAGCGGATGCTGGAGGCGGGCATCGCCCCCACAGTGGGACTGGGATTCCGCTCCGGCGGAGACGCCTTTTACCTGGAGGAATTCGGCAAGCTGGGCTGCCGCCTGATGGTGGCCACGGAGGACGGCAGCTTGGGCACAAAGGGATTTGTTACGGATCTGGCCCGTCATGTGCCGGAGTGCGGCTACGCCTTCGTCTGCGGCCCCACCCCCATGCTGAAGGCCGTCCACGGCCTGCCCCAGCTCACCGGCGGGCAGTTCAGCTTCGAGGCCCGGATGGGCTGCGGCTTCGGCGCCTGCATGGGCTGCTCCGTGCCCACGGGAAACGGCTACAAGCGGGTGTGCAAGGACGGTCCCATTCTGTACAAGGAGGAAATCGTATGGTAAGCCTGTCTGTCCGCCTTGCAGGGGTGGAGCTGAAAAATCCCGTAATCCCCGCCTCCGGCACCTTCGGCTATGGCCGGGAGTACGCAGAGCTGTATGACCTGGACCTCCTGGGCAGCTTCTCCTGGAAGGGCACTACCGCACAGAGCCGTCCGGGCAACCCTCAGCCCCGGATCGCGGAGACCGCCTCCGGGATGCTGAACGCCGTGGGCCTCCAGAACCCCGGCATCGACGCGGTGATCGCGGAGGAGGTGCCCAACATTGCAAAGATCTTTCATGGGCCGGTGATCGCCAACGTGGGGGGCTTCTCTCTTCAGGAGTACGCTGAGAACTGCGCCAAGCTCAACGACGTGGAGCAGGTGTCCATTCTGGAAGTGAACATCTCCTGTCCCAACGTCCACGCCGGCGGCAGGAACTTTGGCTCCGATCCAAAAGCTGCGGCGGAGGTGACTAGGGCCGTGAAGGCTGTCACCCGGAAGCCGGTCTTCATGAAGCTCTCCCCCAACGTCACGGACATCGCGGAGATCGCAAGGGCCTGCGCTGACGCGGGAGCCGACGGCATCTGCCTCATCAACACCCTGTTGGGGATGCGGATCGACCTGAAAACGAAAAAGCCCCTCATCGCCAACCGCACCGGCGGACTGTCCGGCCCCGCGGTGTTCCCGGTGGCGGTGCGGATGGTGTGGGACGTGTACGAGGCGGTGCAGCTGCCCATCATCGGCTGCGGCGGCGTCTCCTCTGCGGAGGACGTGTGTGAGATGATGCTGGCGGGGGCCAGCGCCGTGGAGATCGGCGCCGCCAACCTGCGGGACCCCTATGCCTGCAAGAAGATCATCGAAGCCCTGCCGGGCGTGTGCGAAAGGCTGGGCGTGGAGCGTATCGCGGACCTGACCGGCGCGGCGCACGGCTGAACGCTGTCACCGAGAAATTTACAGAAAGGACTGTTTGAATATGAGCGCAAAAGACGTCATCATCGCCCTGGACTTCCCCACCCGTGAGGAGACCCTCTCCTTCCTGGACCAGTTCCCCGCCGGGGAGAAGCCCTTTGTGAAGATCGGCATGGAGCTGTTCTATGCCGAGGGCCCCCAGGTGGTCCGGGACATCAAGGCCCGGGGCCACAAGATCTTCCTGGACCTGAAGCTCCACGACATCCCCAACACCGTGAAGCGGGCCATGGCGGTCCTCTCCCGACTGGATGTGGATATGGTGAACCTCCACGCCGCCGGGACCTCTGAGATGATGCGGGCCGCCCTGGAGGGCCTGACTCGTCCCGACGGCACCCGCCCCCTGCTGATTGCCGTCACCCAGCTGACCTCCACCGACGCCGCCGCCTTGAAAAACGAGCTGCTGATCGACACCCCCATGGCAGAGACGGTGCTCTCCTACGCCAAGAACGCCGCCGCCAGCGGCCTGGACGGCGTGGTCTGCTCTCCTCTGGAGGCGGCTCTGGTCAAGGAGCGTTGCGGCGCGGACTTCCTGACCGTCACCCCCGGCATCCGGTTCGCGGACAGTGCCGCCGGCGACCAGAAGCGGATCATGACCCCGGAGAAGGCGGGCAAGTCCGGCTGCGACTACATCGTGGTGGGCCGTCCCATCACCCAGGCGGAGGACCCGGTGGCCGCTTATCGGAGAGCGGTCAAGGACTTTTGGGGCTGAGCGGAACGGGGGCACGTCTGCATGAAATTTGATTTGATGGAACTTGCCCTTGTCATTGCTGTCTTTTTCATGGTACTGGCATTCGGAGTAATCTGGATCAAAGCCCTGCCATTCGGTTATACCGAGTCGGCGCTATTGTACCTTGCAGCCATTGTGGCCGCAAGTGCTTTCTGGGTCGGCCGAAAGCACTGACCATCTTCGCACATTTGGATAAGGAGGATTTTTCCATGAACTTAGAACGTGAAATCGCCCACGATCTGCTGAGCATCGGCGCGGTGTTCCTGCGGCCGGACGAGCCCTTCACCTGGGCCAGCGGCATCAAGAGCCCCATCTACTGCGACAACCGCCTGACCCTCACCGCTCCCGCCGTCCGCACGGCCGTGGAGAAGGGCTTGGTGGAGCTGATCCGCACCCATTACCCGGATGCGGAGGTGCTGATGGGCACGTCCACCGCCGGCATCGCTCACGCGGCCATCGTGGGCCACCTGATGGACCTGCCCATGGGCTACGTCCGCTCCGGCAACAAGGACCACGGCCGCCAGAACCGCATCGAGGGCAGGCTGGAGAAGGGCCAGAAGGTCGTTGTGGTGGAGGACCTGATCTCCACCGCCGGCAGCTGCATTGAAGTTGTAGAGGCGCTGCGGGAGGCGGGTGCCGAGGTTCTCGGCGTCGCATCCATCTTCACTTACGGGCTCCAAAAGGGCCTGGACCGGCTGGCCGCCGCGAACGTCGTCAACCACTCCCTCTCCAACTTCGATGCCGTCTGCGAGGTGGCCGCTGAGGAGGGGAAGATCAAGCCGGAGGACATTGAGCGGCTGAAGAGGTTCCGGGCCAACCCATCCGACGAATCCTGGATCACGTCGAAATAAATTCCGCTCATTCCGCTTCCGGCTTTGCCGGGAGCTATTCCCTGCCGCCCGAGGAGCGGCTCCCTCCCACCACACCCCTGAAAGGAGTTCATCATGCCCAGAAATCTCATCGACATCACCGACCTCTCCGTGGAGGAGATCAATCAGCTGATCGCCACTGCGGAGGACATTATCGCCAACCCGGTCAAGTACCAGGACGCCTGTGCCCACAAGCAGCTGGCAACGCTCTTCTTCGAGCCCTCCACCCGGACCCGGCTCTCCTTTGAGTCCGCCATGCTGGCCCTGGGCGGCAGCACCCTGGGCTTTTCTGAGGCCAGCTCCAGCTCCACCGCCAAGGGCGAGACCGTGGGCGACACCATCCACACCGTCAGCTGCTACGCCGACATCATCGCCATGCGCCATCCCAAGGAGGGTGCTCCCTACGCCGCCTCCCAGTTCAGTGAGGTACCTATCATCAATGCTGGCGACGGCGGCCACAACCATCCCACCCAGACGCTCACCGACCTGCTGACCATCCACCGGGAGAAGGGGCGGCTGAACAACTTCACCATCGGCTTCTGCGGCGACCTGAAATTCGGCCGCACCGTCCACTCCCTGGTGAACGCCCTGAGCCGGTACGATCACATCAACTTCGTGCTGATCTCCCCCACCGAGCTGAAGCTGCCCCGGTATGTGAAGGAGGAGGCTCTGAAGAAGAAGGGCATCCCCTACACCCAGACCACGGATCTGGAGTCCGTCATCCCCCAGCTGGACATTCTCTACATGACCCGTGTCCAGAAGGAGCGGTTCTTCAATGAGGAGGACTACCTGCGCTTGAAGGACAGCTACATCCTGACACCGGAGAAGCTGGAGAACGCCAAGGCGGACCTGTCCATCCTCCACCCCCTGCCCCGTGTCAACGAGATCACTGTGGCGGTGGACAAGGATCCCCGGGCCGCCTACTGGAGACAGGTGAAGAACGGCAAGTACATCCGCATGGCACTGATCCTGAAGCTGCTGGGCATTCAGGTGTGAGAAGGAGGCATTGACGCTATGAACATCGACAGCATCCAAAACGGCGTGGTCCTGGACCACATCCAGGCTGGCAAGAGCATGGACATCTACCGCTACCTCCATCTGGACCAGCTGGACTGCTCCGTGGCCATCATCAAGAATGTCCGCAGCGGCCGGATGGGTAAGAAGGACATCATCAAGATCGACTCCCCTATGGAGGTAGATCTGGATGTGCTGGGCTATATCGACCCCAACATCACCGTCAACATCATCCGCAACGGCGTGCGGGTGGAAAAGAAGCATCTGGAGCTTCCGAAAAAGCTGGTGAATGTCATCCACTGCAAAAACCCCCGCTGCATCACCGTAGCAGAGCCCCAGCTGGACGCCATATTCCTGCTGAGCGATCCCGCCACTCACACCTATCGCTGCGCCTACTGTGAGACCGCAAAGGACAAGAAGTTCTGATTCCCCGTGACGGCACTGCCCGTTCAGACTGCGTGGACATCCAGTTTTTTCCCCTCCGGCAGGGCCGTATATACGGATTCTGCATTGCAGGAAAGTTTTCCTGCAATGCAGAATTTTTTTTGCAATTTCTGTTGCGTTTTGGAGGAAAATGGCGTATACTGCGGCCCGGATTTCAGAAAACGGAGGCACTCCTATGAAGCATCATCCCTCTTGGACCGCTCTGCGCAGCTACGCGATCACAGCCGGTCTGGCCTGCCTGATGGGCGTCAGCTATGAGCTGTTCGTCTTTCCCAACGCCTTCGCCCCGGCGGGCATCAACGGCCTAGCCACCATGCTGCAATACCTGCTGCACATCAACATCGGCTACCTCTCCCTGCTCATCAACCTGCCGCTGGTCCTGCTGGCCTGGAAAAAAGTCGACCGGGACTTCGCCCGCAAAACGCTGGTGTTCGTGCTGATGTTCTCCGCCGTCACGCTGGTGCTGGGCCAGATGGACCTAAGCGCCATCGCCTATGACTCCGGCTCCTCCGCCATCCTGGGGCCTGTGGCGGCCGGTGTGGTCAGCGGCGCTGTGTACGGCTGGGTGATCCGGCAGAACGGCTCCACCGGCGGAACGGACATCGTAGCCGCCTGGGTGCGGAAAAAGCACCCGGAGGCCAGCCTGGTCTGGCTGATCTTCAGCCTCAATGCCGCGGTGGCGGTGTTGTCCTTCTTCGTCTACGGCTGCCAGTTCGAGCCGGTGATCCTGTGCCTGATCTACTGCTATCTCAGCTCCAGCATCAGCGACACCATTTTGAAGGGCGGCAAATCCGCCATGAAATTCGAGGTGGTCACCCGGCAGCCGGAGGAGCTCTCCCGGCAGCTCATGCAGCAGTTGCGCCACGGTGTCACTGTGCTCCAGGCGGAGGGAATGTACTCGGAGACTCCCCGTTCCCTGCTGATCTGCGTGGTGAACCGCCATCAGGTGGTTCGGTTCCAGGAGATTCTGGCCCGCTTCCCGGATACCTTCGCCTGCGTCTCCAGTGTCAATGAGACCTGGGGGAATTTCAAACACGTGGCATAGAAAAACCGGCGGAGGCCGTACAGCCTCCGCCGATTTTTCAGGTTTTTACTCCGCCGCCCGCTCCAGCCGGTCCAAGGGGAACGGCGGTGCGGCCAGAGGCTTCACCGCCAAGCTCATCAGCAGCGTGGGGTTATCATCCGCCGCCACCCGGTTGGAATGGAGCACGCCGCAGATCTTGCAGCGGTGGATGATGGCCCACTCGCCGCCCTTGCGGACCCAGACGGCCACCGGCTCCATGGTGCCGCCGCAGTCGGCGGCCCGGTCCCCCGGCTCGTCATCCAGGTGGACGCTGGCAAGGCAGTTGGGGCAGTGGTTGCGGTGCTGGGTTCCGGCAGCCTGAGGTCCTACCGGCCAGCCGCAGACCCGGCAGGTGAATACATCCCGGCAGGGATCCTGCCGGTAGTCCAGGCGGCGCCGTTTCGGTTTTTGCGGGATTCGCTGGGACATTGGAAATTCCTCCTTGGTATTGTCTTACTGCCCTCAGCATACCCTGCCGCAGGCCGGTCCCGCAACCGTCAACTCGGTTCAGAAATAAGAAAGCGCCATGCGGGAGTCCGCATGGCGCTTGTGTTCTTATTCATTTCTCAGGCGGGCGATGATCTTCCAAATGCTCTTCGGCGCCAGAAAGTAGGCTTCCGCCAGCTGGTCCACAGAGGTCCCCTCCCGATAGCGCCGATAGATCTCCTGATTTCGGGCCAGGGTCTCCGCCTTGCGGCCATTGGCCGCGCCCCAGGGTTTGCGGCTGGTCTCCCGCCGGGGGATGTACAGATACTCCCCGTCGATATACGCCTGGACCTGGGCCAGCAGGTCCGGCGGCAGCACGTCGGCTGCTTTCATATAGCGCATGATGCTCCTCCAAAGCTCTTGTGATTTGGAATGAGCAGAGGCTATATGCCAAATCTCTTTGTTTGACGCGATAGCCTCTGCTATGCGTCAAACGCCGAAACAAAATTATTCAATCGCAAATATGTCCCTCATTTCCCCGGCCTCTCCAGCCAGCTCTTTTTCAGCGGCAGCAAATTCTTTCCTGCCGCTGTCACTATACCATAGTTCTCCGGGGCAGTCAACATAAATCCGTTATTACGGGATATAATGAACTCCTCAAGCAGAGCTAAAAATGAACGGCCGCTAAAAAAGCGGCCGTTCATTTTTGGTTGCTTATTTGTGCCCTCAGTTTTTACTCAAACTTATCCGTAATATTCCATTGCGCTCACTTTGAGATCCGACATTCCAGATTCACTTCCACCATCTATGCTAAATTCAAGCACGGACGTCAATACTCCGGCATCTTCATTTACTCGGAAAGCTCTCACCGCTGTTTTTCCAGAAGCAATCTTTATAGATTGAAATATTTCCTTCTCCCCATCGCTTACTGTAACTGGGCGATAGACATTGAAAAACTGGTCAGTCTCTCCATTATTCGTCACCGTTATTAAGACAATCCCTCCGGCTGCACAATTGAGTCTCTGTGTGATTCCAGTATCCGACTGAATACAAGCATCATTCAGCCAAATCGTCATGCCCTTATTGGAATTAATCTTATCTGGCTTTATCTCTGTAAAAGGGCCTGCCGTAGCCCCAAATTCTGGTGTCTCTCCTATGGTCACATTTTCAGCACTTCCAACACTTACAGATGCGCCTTTGTTCTCACTTCCAATAACAATGCAATCGTTGCTACTGTCCCAAGATATTGTAGCATCAAATAACTCTGCAATTTTCCTGATAGAAAGGTAATTTGTCATCCCACCAGCTTCATCTGTGTAAGTGATAACCCCAGGAATTTCCTGGCCATTTGGTGCTGCAATTGTTTCCCCAGCTTCTAATTCCGTCTTTCCGAACATACGAATTCCTGCGTTTCCAGTAGAAAACTGTTCAGAGACAGCAAAAACCGTTGTTCCAAGTAAGCATATGACCGCTAAAGTGCATATGCCAACATCAATCTTTGTTCTCTTCATATCTCGATTGCTTACTTGCTCTTTTAGGGATTGACCTGGTACTGCCACGCTTTAATCTGAACATTCATATTTGCGCCATTTGTTGTTGTAATATTAATGCTAACGTCACAAGTCAATCCCTCAGACTGATCAGTACTTCTAATTTCTGCGGAATCTGTTTCTCCAGCAGGAATTTTCCAAGCCGGGACAGCTGTTCCATCAACGTCCAAATTTACAATAACATCATTATTTCCGCTATTAACTACTGTTAGCTCCAAGTTATTCCCGTTTCCAGGATAACAAGTAAAGCTGTTATTATAATTATTTTTTCCGTTACATTCATCCCAAAATGCCCAAACGCCGCGGGGCATGACCGTGGTTTCCTCTACTCCAAAGTCAATCGAGACATCACCAACAACAACTGTTTTGGTCTCTGCAGCTGCAGCAGACGTCACCAGCGAAAAGCTCATAATCAAAGTAAGCAGCATTGCAAAATATCTACGCATCGTTTTCATAGTTCTTCCTCCTTTAATTTTTTCAAAAGTCGTGAAATCAATAATTCACAAAGCCGGAAACGGAGACAGTATAGTTAGAATTATTCCTTACCGCAAATGTATAGGTCCCTCTGAGATCGATCCTGATCGTCTGGTTAATGCTCCCGTTGCTTCCTCGCACAGGGTAAAATAGCCCGTCGGAGTCGATCAGTCCGAAGTCGACGCTCGCTGACGCCGGAGAATAGGATGCCGTAATGGTAACGGTTTCCCCATATTCCATCGGAAAGCTGGTGCTTGCTTTTCTCATGCTCTTCGCAGAAATCTCAAAATCAAACTCGCCTGTGGCTCTTGGTTCCGCGATCTCTGCTGCCTGTTCTCCAATATCAGCTGCAGCGGCCTGAGCGGAAATACAGCTAAAAATTGCAATACAGGCGAACAACAAACAAAAGCCTCTTTTCATCCCCATTGGTCTCACCTCCTTCCTGTTACTCCCAATTCAAGTTAAAATCTGGCTCTTCCAACAACGTACTTTCTTCCCCCTGGATTGAATGTAAATCCAAGCCATTTTCCTTCTGCCCTCTTCCATACCAGAAAAGGAAGCATACCAGCAGGGCCAAAACAACGGCGCCGATCACAAGCAGCCTCATCCACTGCTTTTCTTTTTTCTGTACCTTCTGCTCCGGCGCCCTCTCTGCAGCCGGGGCCGCCGGAGCCGGGGCAGGAAGTTCGTCCCCGCTTTCATCCAGCAGATACTCCAGCGGGACGTTATAGAGCCTGCTCAGAGATTGCAGATTTTCTATTGATGGCCTGGACGTCCCTGTTTCCCATTTTGTTACGGCCTGCCGGGACACATCCAGCTCTTCCGATACCTCTGCTTGGGACAGCCCTTCTCTTTTTCGCAAGCGAGCCAATTTTTTATCTAAGGTCATTGTTTACATCTCCAAATCTATCCCAGCAAGAAATGAAAGTAAACCGCGCGCGGCTTACTTTCCAGCAACCAACGGTTGCCAACTGGGTTTTTTATCCTTTTTTGAGGTTTCCATGCCCCGGAATGTCCGCTCACGCTGCGCCGCTGCACATATCACGTTGGACTTTCAAGGGGGGCCGGGCAACACCAAACAGGGGGATGCCGCCTCCTTTTCAGCCCAGTAGTTGGTCTTGCGCACAGAACCGACATCCCACCCCGCTTGGAAATCGGCCCTATGGTATCATCTCCGGCAGGGGCTGTCAAGCCTGCGGTCCCGGGCAAAAAAGCAGCCGCAGAGCGTTGCTCTGCGGCTGTTTCATTTGGTTTTACAGGCCCCGCCACTCCTCCGGCCGGAGGCGGCTCAGGTCGTGCTCCGCCGCATCGATGGTGCGGAGCATGGCCTCCTTGTCCCGGTTCAGCGTGCCCTTCAGCACCAGGTAGTTGCTGGCGTGATTCATCCGGAACACGCTGCCGGGGCTGTCCAGATGCTCCATCAGCAGCCGGGTTTCCTCCAGCACCTGGGGCTGGGTCAGCAGTTGGAAGCTGCCGTCCCGCACCCAGTCGTAAAGGGGCGTCTCCGGCTCCACCATCAGCGTCAGCATCCCGATATACTCCGGGTTCATGGCGTTGAAGGCCTCTGCCGTCTCGATGGCGTGGCGCTCCAGCAGCTCTGGGCCGCCCAGGCCCGTGATGGCGGTGACGGACAGCGCCATGCCGCACCGGCGGACCTTCCGGCCCATCTCCACGATCTCGGCGGACATGTGGCCCTTGCGCATCCGCTTCAAAACGTCGTCGCACCCGGACTCCAGTCCCATGTAGACCATGGTCAGGCCCTTGTCCCGCAGCGTCCGCAGCTCCTCCTCCGTCCGGATACGGATGGAGGCAGGGGACGCGTAGCTGGTGACCCGCTCACACTCTGGGAACAGCTCCCGAATGGTGTCCAGGATGGTGTAAAGCTCATTCGCTTTCCGGACTAATGCGTCGCCATCTGCCAGAAACACCCGGTCCACCCGGCGGTACACGCCCCGGGCGATGCGGAAGTCCTCCAGCACCTCCTCCAGGGGACGAATGGCGAAGTGCTTCTCCTTATACATGCTGCAGAAGGCGCAGGTGTTGTGGCTGCACCCGTAGGTCACCTGGACGATGAGGCTGTACGCCTCAGAGGGCGGACGGTAAACGCTTCCCTTGTATCTCATACGCCCAGCTTCTCCAGGGCCGCCATCTTCAGGCAGACGCACAGCACGGCGATGGCCTGCTCCAGCTCCTCAACAGGGGGCAGGGAAGGCGCGATGCGGATATTGCTGTCCTGGGGATCCTTGCCATAGGGGAAGGTGGCGCCTGCGCCGGTCATGGTGACGCCCGCCTCCTTGCACAGGGCCAGCGTCCGCTTGGCGGTGCCGGGCATGGCGTTCAGAGAGACGAAGTAGCCGCCCTTGGGCCGCCGCCAGGAGGCGATCTCCAGCGGCGCGATCTCCCGGTCCAGCGCGTCCACCACACAGCGGAACTTGGGGCCCATGATGGCGGCGTGCTTCTTCATCAGCTCCAGGGTGTGGGCCTTGTCCTTGAGATAGAGCACATGGCGCTGCTGGTTCACCTTGTCGAAGCTGATGACCTGAACGGTGAGGAGCTTTTCCATGTAAGCCATGTTGGCCTCGGAGCAGGCAAAGCAGGAGATGCCGGCGCCGGGCAGGGTCACCTTGGAGGTGGAGGCGAACTCGAACACCATGTCGGCGTTGCCGTATTTTTCACACTCCGCCAGGATGTCCGGGAACTCCACATAGTCCCCCTCGAACTCATGGATACAGTAGGCATTGTCCCACATCAGCAGGAAGTCCGGGGCGGCGGGCTTCATAGAGGCGATGCGCCGGATGGTCTCGGCGGAGTAGATGATGCCGTCGGGGTTGGAGTACTTGGGCACGTTCCACATGCCCTTGACCGCCGGGTCCTGGATGGCCTTCTCCACCGCGTCCATGTCCGGTCCCTCGTCCGTCATGGGGATGGTGACGAGCTCAAAGCCAAAGGACTCCGTCACCTTGAAATGCCGGTCATAGCCGGGGGCGGGGCACAGGAACTTCACCACGGGCTCCCTGCACCAGGGGCGCTCGCTGTGGAGCAGGCCATGGGTATAGGCCTTGGAGATGGTATCGTACATCAGCTGCAGGCTGGCGTTGCCGCCCACGAACACCTGCTCCGGCCGGCAGCCCAGGATCTCCGCGAACAGCCGCTTGGCGGCGGGCAGGCCACTGAGTTCGCCGTAGTTACGCACGTCGACGCCGTCGGACACGTAGTCTTCCGGCTTCTGCATCAGGCTGAAAATATCGCTGACCAGATCCAGCTGCGCCTTACCGGGCTTGCCCCGGGCCATGTTCAGATTCAGTCCCCGGGCCTTCAGCTCCTCGTACTCCCGGGTCACCTCGGCGTATTCCGCCTTCCGCTCCTCGGCGGTCATCTTGGGATAAGCAGTCATTACAGCGCTTCCTTTCTGTTGAAAAATCTTTACAAATCCAATTCAGTATATCGTTTTTTCAACAAACTTGCAACCCCATTTCTCCTGGGCGCAAACACGAAAAGGGCCCCGCCGAAATGGGCGGGGCCTCTGTTCCGCTTTCCTCAGCAGCCGCCGCAGCCGATGCAGCTCTCTGCGCAGGTGATGGTGGGGTCGCAGGTAGAAATGGTCGTGCCGTAGCGGACCGGGATGGAGACACAGACCTTCTGGGTCATAGTCACGGTGCACATGGTTCCGTCTGCATTGGTGGCGCAGGTGATGGTGGGATTGCCCTGACAGGTGACGGTGGGGCTGCCCATGACTGCGGTGGGGGACAGGATCACGGAGGCAGTCACATCCACACACTGGGTACTGACCTTGTTGCAGCCGTTCAGGGGGCAGGATTCTTCGGACTGATATGGTAAAATGGGCTCATGCTCATAGGCTTCATTGATACGCAAAGGAATTCCCTCGTTTCATGGAAATTATATCCGGCGTTTCCGCCCTGGATACAACCCATCTTATGCGCGGCAACGCCTGACTGCGCCTGTCAGCTCTGCTGAAATTCTGCAAGGGCCCGCCGCAGGAAGTTCTTGGTCTCCGGTCCGCAGAAGGCGGCGTCCACCGCCGCCTCCTGGCAGGCCAGCAGTTCCTCACGGCTCATATAGGCGAATTCTGCGGCCCGGCGCAGCTCCTCCGTCAGGGTCAGCCCGCCCAGGAAGGTAGGATCGTCCCGGCTCAGGGTCACCACCGCCCCTGCATCCAGCAGACGCCGCAGGGGATGATCCTCCCGCCGCCGGTACAGCAGTGTCAGGTTGGAGGTCAGGCAGATGTTCAGCGGCACCCGCTCCCGCACCAGCCGGGCCGTCAAATCCGCGTCCTCTGCCGCCCGGACGCCGTGGTCCAGCCGGTCCGCCTCCAGGAGATCCAGGGCGTCCCGCACGCCATCCGGCCCGCTGCTCTCCCCGGCGTGGGCGGTGCGGCCGAAGCCCGCCGCACCCGCCGCCAGGAACGCCGGACGGAACCGCTCTCCCGTTCGGCCCGCCAGGGCCTCGTTCCCGTCAATGGAGAGGCCCGCCAGCCGGTGGGTCCGGTGGGCTTTCATATCCTCCACCAGGGCCATGGCCTCCGCCCCCGTCTGGGTGCGGGAGAGAGACAGCGTGAATCGGCAGTCTGCGCCGCCCTGTGCCGCAGCCCGGTCAAACCCAGCGGTCACCGCGGCGATGATCTCCGGTACCGAGAACTGGGGCCAGTGGGTGGGGTTCAGGATCATCTCGCTGTACAGGATATGCTCCCGTCCACTCTCCAGCGCAGCGTGCTCCGCCGCCTCCGCCAGCTCCTCCGGCGTGCCCACAAAGGAGCAGATGTTGTCCAGAAAGGCGAGGAAGTCGCTCAGGTCCTCAGCAGAGCAGTCGTACAGCCGCTCCGCCGGGCGGGGCAGCTCCCGCCCCTGCCGGGCCGCGAACCGCGCCAGCATCTCCCCCGGCATGGTGGACTCCAGATGGACATGGAGCTCCACCTTGGGCATGCGCGTCAAAAAGGCAGTCAGATGTTCCATTGCGTTTGCTCCTCTGGTTGTTTTTTCTATAATGAATGTAGGGCACCGGAGGGAACCTCCGGATCCGCTGTTTTCCATTATACCATACCGGCGCCGATGTGCCAATCCCCGGAAAATACCCTTCCCTTTTGTCAGAGCCGTGCTATAATTCTGTTAGGATCATGTAAATATTTCAGGAGGAGGGCTCTCCATGGGTGAAGAACAGGAACAGAAATTCCACCAGCTCACAGAAGAACCGGTGAGCCGGGTGATCTCCCATCTGGCCGTTCCCTGCATCATCAGTATGCTGGTGACCGCTTTTTACAACATGGCGGACACCTTTTTTGTGGGGATGCTGCGCAGCAACGCTGCCACTGGCGCTGTGGGCGTGGTGTTTTCCATGATGGCGGTGATCCAGGCTGTGGGCTTTTTCTTCGGCCACGGCAGCGGCAACTTCATCTCCCGGGAGCTGGGGCGGCGCAATACGGATTCGGCCTCCAACATGGCGGCCACCGGCTTTTTCTCCGCCCTGTTCACCGGACTCCTCATCTGCGTTTTCGGCGAGATCTTCCTGACGCCCCTGGCCGCGTTCCTGGGCTCCTCCCCCACCATTCTGCCCTATGCCAAGGACTACCTGCGCGTCATTCTCATCGGCGCGCCGTGGATGACCGCCTCCCTGGTACTGAACAACCAGCTGCGCTTCCAGGGCAACGCCATCTACGGCACCATCGGCATCGCCAGCGGCGCCGTGCTGAACATCGGGCTGGATCCCCTGCTGATCTTCGTCTTTGACCTGGGAGTGGCGGGCGCCGCCTGGGCCACCATCATCAGCCAGTTCGCCGGGTTCTGTCTGTTGCTGGCGGGCTGCACCCGGGGCGCCACCCTTCACATCCACATCTCCCGCGTCCAGCTGAAATGGTCCTACTTCAAGCTCATCATCCAGGGCGGGCTGCCTTCCCTGGCCCGGCAGAGCTTGGCCAGCGTGGCCACCATCTGCCTCAACCACGCCGCCATGCCTTACGGAGACGCGGCCATCGCCGCCATGGGCGTGGTCCAGCGGATCACCACCTTCGGCGCCTCCGCCATGATCGGATTCGGCCAGGGCTTCCAGCCGGTGTGCGGCTTCAACTACGGTGCCCGGCTGTATCACCGGGTGAAGGAGGGCTTCTGGTTCTGCGTGAAGGTGGCCGCCGTCTTTCTGCTGGTGATCGGGGCACTGGGGTTCGCCTTTGCACCGCAGCTCATCGCCCTGTTCCGGGATGACCCGGGGGTCATCGCCATCGGCACGGTAGCCCTGCGGTTCCAGTGCGTGACTTTCTTCTTCCAGGCGTGGATCACCATGAGCAACATGATGCTCCAGACCATTGGGCGGACCGTTCCCGCCACCTTTGTCGCCATGGCCCGGCAGGGCATTTTCTTCATTCCCCTGGTGTGGCTTCTCTCCCTGTCCCCGTTGGGACTTCTGGGCGTCCAGATGGCCCAGTCCGTCTCCGATCTTCTCACTCTGGCGGCGGCTGTCCCCATTCAACTGTATGTACTGCGCCAGATGTCACAGATGCAGCCCGCCAAGGTTTGAACCCGAAACAGGAAAAAGCACCCTGCGGCCGACGGCCGCGGGGTGCTTTCAGGTTGTCTTACGGTCCTCTCATGCGGGCAGCAGCGCCTCCACCGCGGCGGCCAGCGCCTCACCCTCCCGAATGGCATAACTCCAATCCGGATCCTGATAGACGGCGAAGAGCCCGTCCTCCATGGAGAGTACCACGTGCAGGGCCTCCTCTCCGCCGATGACGTTCACCTCCACCATATCCCGGAAGGAATGCGCCGGGAGTCCGCCCCGGGAAATCAGACCGCGGGAGGCGCCCTCCAGCAGATCCAGCACCTCGTCCCCGTCCACCTGGGACGAGATCTCCTGTCCCCGGTAATAGAGCGAGGTGAGCCGGTACTCCACCTCCTCGTCCAACACGGGAGCCGACAGGGACAGCACCACCGCTCCGGCCGCCACTGCCAGCACCGCAACGATCAGCACCACAATGCTCTTTCGCATCCCATCACCTCCTGTTTTTTCCATTATATCCGGCTCCGCTCCCCGCTGTCAAGCAAGAAAGCGCCGCCAAAGGCAGCGCTTTTCTGTTCGGCTCCGCGGCGCGGACAAGCTGTTATTCCGCAGGTTCTGCCCGGTGCAGAGCCTCATCCGCCGCCAGCTCCGGAAAGACGGGTGACCAGAGGCGGAAGCACCGCCCTTCGATCATGCGCCGGTAGGCAAAGGAATCCCGCACCCGCTCCGGCAGGAGGACGCCAGCCCGGCACTCGTCACCATCCTCGTGGGTGTCAGACCCTGCCAAGCGCAGATACTCCGGGTGGCGCTTCGCCAGCTCCAGGGCCCGGTCGTTATGGTTTTCATGGCGGGGATGGGCGTTGAGGATCTCCGTGCCGTGGACAGCATCTTCAAATACCGTGGTATTGCCGTCGCGGTAAGGGTGGGCGTGGACGATCAGTACTTGGTCGTGGAATTTCCGGTAGAACTCCCGGGCGCTCATGCAGCACAGATATGGGTTCGCCCGCAGCCACGCCTCGTCGATACCATAGACCAAATAGTCGTTGTCGTTCTCCGGGAAGCGCAGCTCCGCCCCCAGGATCACATCCAGTCCCAGTTCGTCTCCCCTGGCCTTGGAGGCCCGGTAGCCGGCAAGATAGTGGTCGATCACATGGTCCCAGTTGTGGTCCGTGTCAATCCGGGACAAGTACTCCGGGTGGAGATGATCCGTCACCACCAGGCCGGAAAATCCGTGCCTAGCATAGCGATCCACCACCTCCGCCGCCGGCAGATGGCCGCATTTGCTGGTCTCCGCCGTGTGGGTGTGGGGGTCGTAGAGATACTCTTTCATAGCTGATCGCCTCTTCTTATCCGTCAAGCAGTGCGCCGCGCCGCAGAACGGCAGACGTCTCTCATGTCAACGCCCTGCAGGAGCTGCGCTTCACCAAACTGGGCATCAGGATCTGATGGACGTAGCCCTGGGTGCCCCGCTCGATCTTATCCAACAGAATCTCCACCGCCTGAAGGGCCATCTCCCGCTTGGACTGCTCCACCGTAGTCAGGTCTATCCGCGGCATGGCCGCAGATGCGATGTTGTCAAATCCCATCAGACTCAGCTGCTCCGGCACCCTGATCCCAAGCTCGTCCGCCGCCCGCAGAATCCCCAGGGCGTTGGAGTCCGTGGAGGCCAGGATGGCTGTATAGTCCAGGGGCTTGGTAAACAGCTCCCGGGCCAGCTCATAGCCGCCGGCCACTGAGGAGCGGGGAAAGCTGCTGTCCACAATCCGCGGTGTCAGCCCCATGTCCCGGCAGGCCCGCAGGTAGCCCTCTGCCCGCAGTTGGTGGGTGACGGTGTGCCTGCGGCCGAAGTACAGGATCTCCCGGTGCCCCAGGCTCCGCAGGTATTCCATGGCCAGGTAGGTGGCCCCGGTATTGTCCGTGGTCACACAGCTGAGGGGTTCGTCCCGCAGATCCTCGCTGAGGAAGACCGTGGGCACCTGCTCCGTGTAGACCCGGAGCTCCTCACAGCTCCGGTGCTCCTGGGGGACGATCAGCATCCCGTCCACCTGGCGGCCCACCAGCAGCTTTACCACCGCCTTCTCCTGCCGCAGATCCGGCCCGGAGTTGCACAGCATGAGATTGTAGCCCCGCGCCCGGGCGCTCATCTCCGCGTGGTACGCCAGCTCTGCCATGAACTGATTGTCAATAGAAGGCACTACCAGACCGATCAGCTCCGTCCTCCGCATGACCATGGAGCGGGCCACATAGTTTTTGGTGTAGCCCATCTCGTCGCACAGGCGCAGGATCCGCTCCCGGGTCTCCCGCCCGATCTGTGGGCTGCCTGACAGAGAGCGAGAGACTGTGGAATAAGAGACGCCCGCCGCTCGGGCCACGTCCTTCAGCGTGACGTTCTTCATCTGACTCTGCCTTTCCCGCCGCCGGTGCGGCGCATTCTGCGCAAACGCTTTCCCCACCCGCCAAAGCCGGCCGGAGGCGTATGCCGTCCCATATAGAATAGCGAATTTGCCGGGGCTTGTCAATTACAGAACGATGCAGGGCCTTCCGCCGCAAGCCTTGCCGCCCGTAGGTGTTTCTGGAAAATCGAGGAAAACCTTGAAGTGCTGCTTTCCATGGTTTTCCTTTCTCTAGGTAGCCACTCCCCCCCTGCGCCTGTGTACCTTCCTATCTGCGGAAGTTATTCTTGTGAAAATTCAAACTCATATTGACTCCGTATAGAAGGATGGGGTAAAATATAGAAAATGTCAGGGTTGATTTTTGGTCAAAACCACCATATTTTTGTGCAGACATTGGGAAATCCGCCGATACACGCTTCTTCAGCTTCGCCCCACGGCACCACCGGCGGGACGAATTTTCAAAAACCTTTGATAACCCCCTTTTCATGTTTTGGAATTTGTGGTATTCTGAAAGCGAAGTAATCGTTTTGCTTTTTCTGTTGGCGCACACACATTGCATTCTCACTTCTCAGCGACCTGTCCCCCTGTCGAACCTATGCGGCGCAGGTTTCCGCGCGGCGTGCAATTTAAGTGAAGGAAAGGAAGAAACACCCCATGAACGAAAAAAAGTGCAAAGTTCTGGCGGCTGAGATCCGGCTGGAAACGCTGAAGGTCATCCACTCCCGGGGCTTCGGCCACGTGGGCGGCTCCATGGACCTGGCGGACCTGATGGCCGTCCTGTACGGAGAGGTTATGAAGTTTGACCCGAAGAACCCCCGGTGGGAGGATCGGGATTGGCTGGTCCTGTCCAAGGGCCACGCGGGCCCCGTGGCTTACGCCACTTTTGGCCTGATGGGCTACTATCCCATGGAGGAAGCTTATACCCTCAACCATCCTCACACCAAGTTCCCCAGCCACACCGACCGGAAGCTGACCCCCGGCGTGGATCTGACCACCGGCTCTCTGGGCCAGGGCGCCTCCACCGCCACCGGCGCCGCTCTGGGCAACAAGATCGATGGCCATGACAGCCATGTGTTCTGCGTCATCGGCGACGGCGAGGCCGACGAGGGCCAAGTCTGGGAGGCGTTCCACTTCGCATACGCCCACAAGCTGGACAACATCATCTACTTCATCGACAACAACGGCTATCAGCTGGACGGCCCCACCGCCGACATCCTGGACCACGGCAACATTGCCAAGAAGGCGGAATCCTTCGGCCTGTATACCCAGGAGATCGACGGCCATGATGTGAAGGCCATCTACGACGCCATCCAGAACGCTTACGCCAAGAAGGGCGTGCCCAGCTGCATCGTGCTGGACACCTGCAAGGGCAAGGGCGCCACTTTCGCTGAGCCCAAGCACGACCACTCCTCCCAGCCCAATGAGGAGCAGTGGGCCGAGGCGCTGGCCGCCGCGGAAAAGGCTCTGGAAGACGCCAAGAACGCTTGAGGAGGGTGAGAGCAATGAACGTGAAACTGATCGGTAAGCATGAAAAGGACTCCCGGGCCTGCCGGGACGGTCTCGCCCTGACCCTGGACGAGATGATGGCGCAGGACAAGTCCATCTGCTATGTGGACTGCGACCTGATGGGCTGCATCAACACCAAGCGGCTGCGGGAGCACTATCCCGACCGGGCCTTTGAGGCCGGCATCGCCGAGGGCAACGCCGCCGGTGTGTCTGCGGGTCTCGCCGCCACCGGCAAGAAGGTTTTCTTCCACTCCTTCGGTACCTTCTCCTCCCGCCGGTGCTATGACCAGATCTATATGTCAGCTGCCTATGCCGGGCTGACGGTCCATGTTCTGGGTTCCGACGCCGGCGTCACCGCCGCGTTCAACGGCGGCACCCACATGCCGCTGGAGGATGCAGCCATGTACCTCTCCATCCCCGAAACCACAGTGCTGGACCCCGCCGACTATGACCAGCTTGCCAGTATCACCCGCCAACTGGTGAACATCGACAAGGGCGTCACCTACACCCGGTTCGTCCGCAAGGGCATCATCCAGGTGTACGGCGAGGGAAGCGAGTTCGAGATCGGCAAGGGTGTGGTGCTGCATGAGTCCGACAAGGATCAGGCCACCATCATCACCTCCGGCATCATGGTGGACGAGTCCCTGAAGGCCTATGAGGCTCTGCAGGCAGAGGGCATCTCTGTCCGGGTCATCGACATGTTCACCTGGAAGCCCCTGGACGAGGAGCTGGTGGTCAAGGCCGCCAAGGAGACCGGTGCCATCGTCACCGCCGAGAACCACAACGTCACCTGCGGCCTGGGTTCTGTTGTGGCCAACTGCCTGTCCAGGAACGCCCCCACCGTACAGGAATTTGTGGGCGTGCAGGACCAGTTCGGTCAGGTGGGTCCCCAGGACTTCCTGATGGACGAGTACGGCCTCCGCGCCGCCAACATCGTGGCCGCCGTCAAGAAGGCCATCGCCCGCAAATAAGTTCAGATACCCGGCGGGGTCCCTCAGGGGCCCTGCCTGTATCGCCATATATCATTTTGAAAAGGAGACAAGAATCATGGATGCTTTTTCCGCTTCCCTGATGGCTGACAAGCG
>ENA-ORUF01000421-ORUF01000421.1-human-gut-metagenome-genome-assembly--contig:-NODE-421-length-61353-cov-4.747789_pt1 | contig 61353 bp, 61 predicted proteins | sample MGYA00242077_ERZ509203 | MGnify/ENA primary metagenome ERZ509203 (study PRJEB26280, sample SAMEA2338834) | human gut metagenome | biome: human gut; feature: human-associated habitat; material: faeces... | reverse complement strand
GAGATGAAGCGGCTTCGGGAAGAGTTTATGATTGAAAGCAACTACAACTCCAACGCGATTGAGGGCAGCACCCTGACCCTGCGGGAAACAGCTTTGATTTTGCAGGAGGGTTTGACCATCGCCCAAAAGCCTATCCGGGAGCATCTGGACGTCATCGGCTACCGGGACGCCTTCGATTTGATAATTGCTCTTGCCGAAAAGGACGAGCCGCTGACCGAAAGGACCGTCAAAGACATCCATTCCCTTGTGCTGATGAACGACCCACAAAACCGTGGGGTTTACCGCGGCGTTCCGGTCCGCATCATGGGAGCGGAGCACACTCCTCCCCAACCCTACCTGGTTCCGATCCAAATGGAGCAACTCATTTTAGACTACGCGCAAATGAAGCAGCAAAAGCACATCATTGAGGCGGTTGCTCAGTTTCACCTGCGTTTTGAGGGCATCCACCCCTTCATCGACGGGAACGGCAGAACCGGTCGGCTGCTGCTGAATTTGGAATTGATTAAGGCAGGACTGCTTCCGGTCAACATCAAATTTACCGACCGTTTAAAATACTACGACTGCTTCGGAAAATATCACGGCAGTGAACACACGGCACTTCCGTTGACCGAGCTGATTGCCGATTACGAAATCGAAGAGCTGAAAAAGCACATCGCCATTTTAGAAGGTCGCCCACAACAATAGGATAAACAACAAAAAGCCCTGCACAGACCGAGAATCGGTCCGCGCAGGGCTTTCCCTTTGCATAATATTGTTATCTCTTATTTCCCCTGTGTATACAGCTCCAGATGGACTGGCACGCCGCCGCACATCGGGACCTGCACCTCGCCGTGTACCAGCGGACGCAGATATTCCAGCATCTGCTCGGTCACGTCGTTGCCCTGCGGATTGATGCAGCTGTCCGGCACCTTCTTCTCCAGATTTGCCACCAGTGCAATGTCTGTTGTGCCATAGCGGACGCGGTAAGGTGCGCTGCTCAGACGCTCCACGATTGCCATTTCGCCGCTGACGCCGTTTAAAGCGCGGTCGGCTGCGGTCATGCCCAGCATCTTCGATTCGCTCAAATCGTTTGCCGAAGCCAGGTGGGAAGCGCAGCGCTGCATCAGGTTCAGCTCAATCGAGCGCACCTTGCAGCCAATCTTTTCCTTGACCAGACCCTCCAGCACCTTGGCTGTGCCGGACAGCGCCGCGTGACCAAAGACGTCCACCCCTCTGCCCTTGCTCTCGCTCAGGTAGGAGCCGTCGGCGTTTTTGAGTCCCTCGCTGACAGCGACCACAACGGCGTTGCGTTTTGCAAGGCAGGCTTTGACGTCGCTGATGAACTGCTCGGTGTCAAAGGCGCGCTCGCACAGGTAAATCAGCTGTGGACCGGTGCCGCCGTTCTCGCGGGAAAGGGCGGATGCTGCGGTCAGCCAGCCTGCGTTTCGTCCCATAACCTCCACGATGGTCACCGCCGGGATGTCATAGACCTCGCAGTCGCGCACGATTTCCGCAAAGGTCGCTGCGATATATTTGGCAGCCGAACCAAAGCCCGGGCAGTGGTCGGTCATCGGCAGGTCGTTGTCGATGGTTTTGGGCGCGCCCATCACCGACAGTCCCTGGATGTTGTGCTTTTTGATGTAGGCGGACAGCTGGTAGACGGTGTCCATCGAATCGTTGCCGCCGATGTAGACAAAGTACCCGATCTCCCGCGACAGCAGCGCATCGACAATCTGTCCCAGCTGCCCTTCGTCGGCGTTGTTGAGCTTTAAGCGGCAGGAGCCCAAAGCTGCCGCCGGTGTGCTGCACAGCAGCCGCAGCTGCTCGGGCGAGGAAAGGATCTGGGTCAAATCGACATAATTGCCGTTGAGCACTCCCTTAATGCCGTTGACCGCGCCGTAGATGCGGTCGACCTTATCGCTGGTCATACACCGTTCCACCACGCCCGCTACCGTTGCGTTGATGGCTGCGGAAGGTCCTCCCGACTGTGCAATCAGCATGTGTTTCATGTTTACGACTCTCCTGTCTGTTTTGATTTGTGTTTTTTTACAGAATGGACACCCTGCTGTGCCGGGCATCCTCACTCAGCTGCGGAACGCCTGCCTGGTCGGTGACCAGATAGTCCACGTCCTCCATCTTGGCAAAGGTGTAGGGCAGCATCTTGCCCACCTTGCTGCTGTCCATCAGGATGATGACGCATCTTGCCTTTTCAATCAGCAGCCTGCGCAGCTTTGCCTGCTCCTCATACCCGCAGGTAAATCCACCCTCCCGCGAGTAGCCCGAGGCGGAGATGAATGCCACGTCCACATTCAGCTTGGACAGCATCTCCAAGGCGGAATAGCCGAACACCGAACGGTTTTTGCGGTTGAGCACGCCGCCGCACAATGTCACGGCTGGTCGGATCTTCTCGGCAATGGCAAGGGCGATGTCCGGTCCGTTGGTCATCACGTTGATGTACATATCCGGTATGATCTTTGCAAGCTCCAGCATGGTGGTGCCGCCGTCGAGGAAGATCGAGCTGCCCTCGCGGACAAACTTGACTGCCTTTTGGGCGACCACATCCTTCTGCGGCTTGTTGGAGATGTCCTGCTCGGGCACATCGTCCCGGTCGGGCACCTCCAGATACTTTGCTCCTCCCCTGATTCTGAGAATAAAACCTTCCTTGGCAAGAAAATCCAGATCCCTGTGGATGGTCATCACGCTGACATCCGAAAACTGCTGCGCCAGCTCCTTGAGGCTGACGATCCTTCTGTTTTTGATAAACTCCTTGATTTGCTCTCTTCTTAGTATGTTCAAGATGAAATCCCCCATCGTCAGATCTGTTGCGTGGATTTTACATTCTCTATTATATAGGAAGACTATTAAAAAGGCAAGGGGGGTTTGTTACTAAATGTTATTTTCTTTGATTGAACCTGTCAGAAGGCGGGGATTTATTGTGAACTTTTTATCGGTAAAAGCTTTATTTTTCACCATTCCTCCAAAATATAAGCGGAGCTGACCGATTGCCGGCGCTCCGCTTTTTTCCATACCTATCAAAATCTATCAAAACCCCTCCCGCAAATCCACCCGCAGCCGACGGATGATGCGCTTTTCCAGCCGTGAGATGTACGACTGCGAGATGCCGATTCGGTCCGCTACCTCCTTTTGGGTGTGTTCCCTGCCGTTTTGGTACAAGCCAAAGCGCAGCCGCATGATCGAGCGCTCCCGCTCTTCCAGCGAATTGATTGCCCGATGCAGCATCGCCCGCTCGGCGTCCCGCTCAATGTCGCTGCTCACTGCGTCCGCGTCGGTTCCCAGGATGTCCGACAGCAGCAGCTCGTTGCCGTCCCAGTCGATGTTCAGCGGCTCGTCGATGGAAACCTCCTTGCGGCGATTCTGGTTTTTGCGCAGGTACATCAGGATTTCGTTTTCGATGCAGCGGGAGGCGTAGGTGGCAAGCTTGATCTTCTTCTCCGGCGAAAAGGTGTTCACCGCCTTGATTAAGCCAATGGTGCCGATGGAGATGAGGTCCTCCAGATTGATGCCGGTCGATTCAAACTTTTTGGCGATGTACACCACCAGCCGCAGGTTGTGGACGATCAGCTGCTGCCGCGCGTCCTCGTCCTGACCGGCAAGCCGTTTAAAAAAGTCCTCCTCCTCCTGCCGGCTCAGCGGCGGCGGCAGGGTCTGTGCGCCGTTGATGTAGTGCAGTTGCCCGCCGAATCTTCCCTTGAGCTTTGCAAGCAATCGGCTCAGGTAGCTGCCGACTTTGCATGATAGAATCCATTTCATTTGATAACTCCCGTCCTTTCCGCTGTTTACATTTCAGCCACACGACTTTGTCGTAGCACGCCACGCTTGCGTGGCGTTGTCTCCCCTTACAAAGGGGAGGTGCTTCATCCTCTTAAGGATGAGGCAGTGGGGTTAACGCCACACCGTCAGTGTGTCGTACCACACCTGCGGCTTTCTTCGTCTTATCTGCGGCAGCAGCCGTTGCCGCATCCACCAATCCGGGACTGAGCAGCAGCTGCCACTCATCTCCGCCGATTGGCTGCTGACTGACTGCCAGATAAAAAGCCTCACTAACCTTAGGCGCCTGACTTTCACAGCAAATGGTCAGCCGCTCCCCCTTGACCGCCGGCAGCAGACCGCTTTGCCCGACGGCACAAAAGGGAATCTGCCGCACCCGATGCAGCTGGTTGCCCTGCCCGCACAGCATGGCGGAAAGCAGCTCGGCAGACAGAAGCTTTGCTGCGACCGAAAGGCTGCACACCGCCACCGGCAGTCCGCTGAATGGCTCGACCAGGCTGTTGCCGCTGTCGATGAGGGCATCCAGCCGCAGCTGCTGCCCATCCACCTCCAGCACCGCGCTGCACAGGCTCTCCTTTGGGCAGGTCAGCCGCAGCAGCGCACCGATGCTCCACACCACCAGATATGCGCCCGCCAGGCAGAGGATAAAGACTGGCGTTCGGATGTGAAAATACAGGGCGTTGTCAAAGACGAACATCCCCTTTCCCGCATAACAGCCGCGCAGCTGCTGCATCAGCCCAAAGAATGCCCAGCCGCAGCCCAGCAAAAGCAGCCACCGCTTTATTAGCGAATACCAGCCCTGCCAGCCAAAGGCAATCCGCACCATCGCCGCACCCCACCCGATTTTCAGCAGAACTCCCAACGCAGTCCCTGCCCAAACCGGCAGCGGCGGCAGAAAGATGTGCAGCGAGGACAGCGCGCCCACGCAGGCAGCCAGCACCAGCCTTCCCCTGCTGCACCTGCATCGACCGCCGACCAGCGACAGCAACAGCAGATTGACAAAAAAGTTGACGGCAAGCAAAATATCCACATAGACCTCCTGGACCATCCTATCCCTCCTTTGCTGCCTTTGCCCTAGTATACCGCCCGCCGCCTGCGAAAGTTGTCACAGCCGCTTGCCTGCCCTTCTTTATCTCACAAAAAAATCGCACAAATTTTTACACAACCGCTGTTATCTTCCTTTGGTTTGTGTTATAATATTTCTAATCTTGCTTTCACACCACCTTTTCCCCGCTACGCTTGTCTTATGCTCAAGTTATCCTGCGCTATTGTCCGGGGAGAGCATCCAAACCAGAAAAGAAGGGTTCATCATTGTTCTGTAAAAAATATTCGACGGCGCTGCTTGCCGCCTGCACCGCCTGTATCCTGCTGCTGTCCGGCTGCAACTTCGCTTCGCAGGGACGCTCCAACGAGGAAATCCGCCTTGCCGACCCGGAAGCGACCGAGCAGGACACCACAGCCGAAACGTCTGCCAACGTCAACGAGGTCGACCCCGAGTATTACCTGGGTGAAACCACCTTCATCGGCGACAGCCGCACCAACGGTCTGCTGACCTACCAGCTGCTTCCACCGGAACAGGTGTTCGCCATCGACGGCAGCACCCAAAAGACCATCCGCAACGACCCGTTCATCCAGCTGGGTCCCGACAGCGACCAACTCACCGTCGAGCAGGCGGTCGAACAGCGCCAGCCGCACCGTCTGGTGATTGCCTTTGGCGTCAACGCCATCCCCCTGATGACCGAGGAGGAGTTCATGCAGGAGTACGACCTGCTGATTGACCAGCTGACCGACGTTTCCCCCAACAGCCGCATCGTCATCCAGGCGATTCTGCCGGTGTCCGGCTGGAAGTACCAGGAGATGTCCTACCTGACCAACGAAAACATCGACCACTACAACCGGCTGCTCAAGGAATACTCCGAAGAAAACGGCTATATCTTCTTCGACATCTCTTCCGAGTTTAAGGACGAGGAGGGCAACCTTGCGCGCGAATTTGACGCAGGCGACGGGCTGCACTTTAACCAGAACTTTTACCAGCGTTATATCCAGCTACTGATTCAGTACCAGCCGTAAAAAAGAGTAAAAAAAGAGGACGAAGCTTCGTCCTCTTTTTGCTTGCTTTATTTTATGGTCCCGTCAAGATTTTGCTTCATCCACCCTGCCAAAAACAAATCAGCCGCCCATTTCCGGACGGCTTTTACTTTCGGAATATCGACCGGATTATTTTTCTTCCGGTTCTTTTCTGGAAAGGTCATAGGCTGCATCGAACAGCGCAGGATCCAGATGACAATATCCAGTCGGGTTTTTCTCAAGGTATTTCTGATGGTACTCCTCTGCCGGGTAGTAGTTGCGCAGACGGCAGCACTCGACCATCACCGGCTGCTGGTAGTGGGTGGAAAGCTCGCGCAGCGCCTCGCGGATGACCTCCTCGTCTGCCGCGTCCACATAGTAGATGCCGGTGCGGTACTGGCTGCCGCTGTCCTCTCCCTGCCGGTTGAGCGAGGTCGGGTTGATGCTGGCAAAGTAAAACTTGAGCAGTCTTGCCAGCGGCAGCTGCTGGGCATCATACTCCACCCGAACGGTTTCTGCATGACCGGTGTTGTTGTGGCAGACCTCCTCATAGGTCGGCGCCTCGGTGTTCCCGTTGGCAAAGCCGACCTCGGTGGTCAGCACGCCCTGCAACTGGTCGAGATATTTCTGTGTTCCCCAAAAGCAGCCTCCTGCCAGATAGATGGTCTTTTTCATTGTACTTCCTCCTTACATTGCGTCGTCTGTTTCCCCAATATCCTGCTGCTGGCTGCGAAAATATGCCAGCGCAATCTGCTCAAAAAACAGCTCCTTGCTGCGGCGCGGCAGACCGCTTTCAAACACCGCCTGCGCCTGTGCAAGCGCCTTTGCCACGCTGTCCTGAGGAGCAGCCGTCTCCAGTTCCAGCAGACTTTCTGCCGCTACCCCTAAAGCCTGCGCAAACCGCTCTGCCACGTCGATCTTCGGCGCGCGGCTGTTTTTTTCATAGTTGTAGATGGAACGCTCGGTCACGCCAGTCCTCTTTGCCAGCTCGGTCTGGGTCAGACCGGCGGCAATCCTTGCCTTCTTTAAATTTTCACCAAAAGACATCTCCCACTCCCCTTCCTGTCAACAGATAGAAATTTTCCCGCGAAAAATCAGCAGCTCCAGAAAAAATGCCAAGGTAAATAAAACTATCCAGAAAAGGAAAAAGCGGTCAGAGCGCTTCCTTCCCAGTATCAGACATCCCAGCGAAACCAGCATGACGACCAGTCCCACCGCCATCAGCAGATAATAGCCCGTCGCACCGACGGTGATCCAGCTGACCCCTCAAGCCATTCTCTTTTCCTCCTCCTGTTACGGATGCAGGCATCTTACAAAACAAAGGGAATCACAGAAACGGAATATTTTTTCCGCCCGTGCCGCTTTGCCCGCCGCCGCACCTTTTGGTAATGGACTGCCATCTCTTGCGATATTTTCAGTATAACACAAAACAGAAAAAAGGAAAAGCCTTTCCGATTTTTGTTTACGAAATATCTGTATTTTAGATAATACCAACCTCAAACAGCTATCTACCAATCGACGCATAGCTGTTTTTCTTATAAAAATTTGGATGGAGAATCGTTTCCCGTCCCTTTATCTGGTTCTCTAAAAAACGCAGGATGCTTTCCGAGCATCCTGCGTTTTCTTACGTTAAGTCACTATCTCACGATAATATATATCATATAAATTGCATAAAGCCCGATAAAGATTGCAGCCTTCGTGCGGGTCATCTTGTCGTTGAGTCTGGATAGAATGAGAATAAACACAGCGATTCCAATAAGAACGGCTACATCGATGATATTTTCCGAAATAGCTGCAATCGGGGTCAAAGTTCCCGAAATACCCAGAATAAACAAAACGTTTAAAATATTCGAACCGATTGCATTCCCCAAAGACAAGCTGCTTTCTCCTTTACGCGCTGCGACCACACTGGTCACAAGCTCCGGCAGAGAAGTTCCAATCGAAACAATGGTCAATCCAATCAAGGTTTCGCTCATTCCCCACTGACGGGCAATATCGCTGGCGCCATTGACCACAAAGTTTCCCCCGAGGATAATGGCAACAACACCAATAACAATCAGGATGATACTTTTACTTATCGAAAAGCTCTCGCCAATTTCCTCCTCCACATCGTAACGCATGACAGAACGAATCAGAACCATCATAAAGGTAACCAGACCAATCAGCAGTAAAATACCATCCATCCTGCCCAGAATACCGTCAAATATAAATAAACACAAGCTGACGGAAACGATCAGATTGATAATCAGGTCACGTTTGATGATGTCGCGATCCATGATAAAAGGAGCAATCATCGCAGAACATCCGACAACCACCAGTGTATTGAAGATATTAGAGCCAATAATGTTTGACAGCGCCAGCTCATTATTCCCCGCTATGCTGGCAGTAATGCTAACACTAGCCTCTGGCAAACTGGTACCCAATGCAACAATGGTCAAACCAATAATCAAAGATGGTACCTTTAGAATTTTTGCTACCGATGCGCTCCCATCCACAAAGTAATCCGCACCTTTGACTAGCAAAAGCATTCCCGCAATTAAAACTACGTACATCATTTTTGCTTCCACTCTCTTTCTTCTTCAGTGTTGTTCTCTGTACTGACGCTCAGCTCTTTGAGTGTGTATTTTTACTCACAGACCATAAGCGTTCTTTTTCTAAAATTCCTTCCAATTTTTGTACAGGACAAATTATACTGTATCAGATTCGACATCAAATGTCAATTCTTGACAGCAGTGCTTCATTTGTTGATTTTTTAGCAAACAAATTTCTTATATATTTACACCGTCTGCTGCAAGATTTTCAATCAAGTATCGTATATTCTACCGGCAGATAAATACCGGATGTAGATTCGCTGCATCAGGTACGAAAACCGTTGTGTATCAACCGAATCAGCAGCTGTCCTAAATATGGAAAACATAACGAATACGATTATGGAACAGCTTGTTCAAATAAACCTGACACCGGAAAAAGGCAGTGATCAATTTAGTTTGTAAAAGTTCATTGGAGATTTCCAGAATATCTTCAATGGCAATCGAGGAATCATAGAGTATCACAATAAAGAAAAAAGCAACCGTAGGCAAGACGGTTGCTTTTTTTCGATCGTTTTATATTGTATCAGGATTCTCTTTTGAATTGGTGTCAAAGTGGTGTCAAATCAGGCACTATTTCCCGTTGTGCCATCAACAACCCGCATCATTACACCGTTTTTTTATCCTTAAAGCCTAGTCCTTCATAAAGTCCTTGAGCTTATCGAAGAAACCTTTGCGCTTGTGGTAGTTTTTATCGCCGGTCAGCGAATCAAAATCCTTGAGCGCCTCCTTCTGCTTGGAGGAAAGGTTGGTCGGTACCTCCAGGTTGACCCGGACATACTGGTCGCCGCGACCTCTGCCGTTGACATACGGGATGCCCTTGTTGCGCAGACGGAAGACGGTTGCCGGCTGGGTGCCCTCGGGGATGTTGTACTTGACCTTGCCGTCGATGGTCGGAACGACCACCTCGTCGCCGAGCACTGCCTGCGGGAAGGTGATGGGGATTTCGCACCATACGTCAAAGCCGTCGCGCTCAAACAGCGGGTCGGGACGGACGCTCACCGTCACATTGACATCGCCGGCAGGACCTCCGTTGATGCCGTGGTCACCCTGACCGCGCAGGACAAAGGTCTGTCCATTGTCGATGCCTGCCGGAACGTCCACCTCCAGGCGGGTGGATTTGCGCACCCTGCCCATGCCCTTACATTTTTCGCACGGGGTCTTGATGATCTTACCGGTACCGGAGCATCGGCTGCACGCCTTGGTGCTCTGCACCACACCAAACGGAGTGCGCTGCTGCACCCGAACCTGACCGCTGCCGTGGCAGTCCGGGCAGGTTTCCGGTGTGGTTCCCTTTGCCGCACCGGTGCCGGAACATTCCTCGCACTGAATCAGGCGGCTGAAGCTGATTTCCTTTTTGCAGCCCTTTGCCGCCTCCATGAAGGAAAGGGCGATGTCGATGTTGATGTTGTTGCCTCGAATCGGCGCGTTGGGATTGCGGGTCCGGCTCGAACCGCCGAAGCCGCCGCCAAAGCCGCCTCCGCCGCCGAAGAAGCTGTCAAAGATATCGCCGATGTCGCCAAAGTCAAAGCCGCCAAAACCGGCTCCTCCTGCTCCGCCGCCATAGTTCGGGTCTACCCCTGCATGACCAAACTGGTCGTAACGGGCACGTTTTTCCGAATCGGACAAAACGGCATAAGCCTCGTTGACCTCTTTGAATTTTGCTTCTGCATCTTTATCGCCCGGATTGAGGTCAGGATGGTATTTTTTTGCCAGCTGACGGTAGGCTTTTTTCAGCTCATCGTCGGTGCAGCCCTTCTGAACGCCCAACACCTCATAATAATCTCTTTTTTCTTCTGCCAATTTGTTCACCCTCTCCTGCCTCTATGTAGAAGCTGTCGGTCTGATTCTGTCTTTATACATACCATGAGGATTGGAGCGCAGACCCCAATCCTCACCGGTCTATTTCGGATTATACCTCTTTAAAGTCAGCGTCTACAAAGCCGTCCTTGTTCTGGTCGTCGTTGTTTGGCTGTGCGCCTGCGTCTGCGCCCGGCTGACCTGCCTGTGGGTTGACGTTCTGGTACAGTTTAGCCGACACGTCGTAGAACTTCTTCTGCAGGTCCTCCTGTTTTGCTTTGATGTCGTCCAGGTTGGAGCCTTTTACTGCTTCCTTCAGGGCGTTGAGCTTGGTTTCCAGCTCGCCTTTGTCCGCTGCGTCGATCTTGCCGTCCAGCTCTTTCAGGGTCTTTTCGGTCTGGAAGATCATCTGGTCTGCGCCGTTGCGGATGTCTACCTCTTCACGCTGCTTTTTGTCTGTTTCTGCAAACTGCTCTGCATCCTTTACAGCCTTTTCGATATCCTCTTTGGACATCGAGGTGGAGGAGGTGATAGTGATGTGCTGCTCCTTGCCGGTGCCCAGATCCTTTGCGGAAACGTGAACGATGCCGTTGGCGTCGATGTCGAAGGTTACCTCGATTTGTGGAGTACCTCTCATAGCCGGAGCGATGCCGTCCAGACGGAACATACCCAGGGTCTTGTTGTCCTTTGCCATCTCACGCTCGCCCTGCAGGACATGGATGTCAACCGAGGTCTGGTTGTCGGCAGCGGTGGTGAAAATCTGGGATTTCTTGGTCGGGATGGTGGTGTTTCTTTCGATAATCTTGGTGGAAACGCCGCCCAGTGTTTCCAGACCCAGAGACAGTGGAGTAACGTCCAGCAGCAGCAGACCTTTTACCTCGCCTGCCAGTACGCCGCCCTGGATAGCAGCGCCGACTGCTACGCACTCGTCCGGGTTGATGCCCTTGAATGGGTCTTTGCCGGTGATTCTCTTAACAGCTTCCTGAACAGCCGGGATACGGGTGGAACCGCCGACCAGCAGGACCTTGTTCAGGTCGGATGGGGACAGACCTGCATCGGACAGAGCCTGGTTTACAGGACCCATGGTTTTTTCTACCAGGTCTGCGGTCAGCTCATTGAATTTTGCACGGGTGATGTTCATGTCAAAGTGCTTTGGACCGGTTGCATCTGCGGTGATGAACGGCAGGTTTACGTTTGCCTGGGTCATGCCGGACAGCTCGATCTTTGCTTTTTCAGCAGCTTCTTTCAGTCTCTGCATTGCCATCTTGTCGCCGGACAGGTCGATGCCGTTTTCTTTTTTGAATTCAGCAACAAAGTAGTCCATCAGTCTCTGGTCGAAGTCGTCGCCGCCCAGACGGTTGTTACCTGCGGTTGCCAGAACTTCCTGTACGCCGTCGCCCATCTCGATGATGGATACATCGAAGGTACCGCCGCCCAGGTCGTATACCATGATTTTCTGGTCGTTTTCTTTATCGACACCGTAAGCCAAAGCTGCTGCGGTAGGCTCGTTGATGATACGTTTTACATCCAGACCGGCAATCTTGCCTGCGTCCTTGGTAGCCTGACGCTGTGCGTCGGTGAAGTAAGCAGGAACGGTGATGACTGCTTCGGAAACGGTCTCGCCCAGATATGCCTCTGCGTCTGCTTTGAGCTTCTGCAGAATCATAGCAGAAATTTCCTGTGGGGTGTAGGATTTGTCGTCGATGGTTACCTTGTAGTTGCTGCCCATCTCTCTCTTGATGGAGCTGATGGTGCGGTCGGTGTTGGTAACAGCCTGACGTTTTGCAACCTGACCAACCATTCTTTCACCTGTTTTAGAGAATGCAACCACCGATGGAGTGGTGCGTGCGCCTTCCGGGTTTGCAATAACGACCGGTTCGTTGCCTTCCATAACGGCTACGCAGGAGTTTGTTGTACCTAAGTCAATACCAATAATTTTTCCCATGATAGATAACCTCCATTTTTATTTCGTATGATAAAGTGAATTGTTAACGTTTTGGTTTTTTGTTAGTTGGCTACCTGCACCATTGCGTAACGGACCACCCGTTCGCCGATGCGGTATCCCTTTTGCAGCACCTGTGCCACCACATTTTCTCCTAAGCTTTCGTCCTCGATGTGCATGACGGCGTTGTGCAAATCCGGGTTAAACTGTTCGCCCACCTTGCCGATTTCCTCCACCGACAGGTCGGTCATCGTCTTCATAAACGACTGGAAAATCATTTCCATGCCCTTTTTAAAGGCTTCGTCGGCACACTCTGCCTGCATGGCGCGTTCAAAGTTGTCGATGATCGGCAGGAACTTTTCCACCGTATCCGCCTTTGCCTGCGGGTAGATGGCATCCTTTTCCTTGATGGAACGCTTGCGGTAGTTGTCATACTCTGCCATCGTCCGCAGCAGACGGTCGTTTAGCTCGTCAAGCTGCGTTTGCAGCTGCTGCTCCTTGCTTTCCTGCTGCTGTGTCTGATTTTCCTGCTCGGATGCAGACGGACCGGCAGAAGTCTGTTCCTTCTCCTGTTCCTGCTCTGCCTGAGCCTGCTGTTTTTTCTTTTCCGGCACGACCCATTCTCCTTTTCTTATCATTTCTATCTGTGATTGATTTGGTTGTGTTATTCGCCCGGCTGCTCGTTCATCGCCTCGCTGAGCAGTTCGCTGAGCATCTTGGCAAAGAACTGCATATGCGGGATCAGCTTTGGATATTCCATCCGCACCGGTCCAATCAATGCCAATGTTCCGCATCGGGAGGCACCGATGTTGTACCGCACCGCCACCACCGTCGAGTTGGAAAGCTCCATGCTGCTGTTTTCCTTCCCCACCGACACCGTCAGATCGAAGTTGCCCTGTGGGATCAGCTCGATGGCTCTCTGCTTCTCGCCCAGCATCACGAGCAGGTCGCGGGAGTAGTCCCTGAGCTCTTCGTAGCCCAGCAGATTGGTCACTCCCTTGGCGCAGAACTGTCCGTCGTTGATCTCCTTGCACAGGGAATAAATGGCGGAAAGCAGCGTTGTGAAAACCTCCGAATAATCGCCGAAGGAATATGCCACCGAATTGATGTAGGAGGAGGAAATCTCGTTTAGGCTCCTCTGTGCCAGCCGCGCGTTGGCAAAGCTGGTGAAGAATTTGCAGATTTCCTGGTTGACGCTGAAGTTGACCCGACACACCTTGCTTTTGACCGCTCCGTTGGAGGCAATCACCATGATGATGACCGTCCGCTCACCGGCGGGAATCAGCTCGATGCGTCTGACACAGACCTGCGGCGGCGTGCTGGTCGATGAGATGGCGGCACAGTGGGTGTAATCCGCCAACGCCTGTGCAGCGTCCGCCAGCAGCTTGTCGGGGTCCGGGTCCCATACGTTGAACATCGCCTGCATCGCAGCGATTTCGTTGGGAGAAATGGGACTGGGCTGCATCAAATGGTCGATGTAGTACCGATAGCCCACGTGCGAGGGCACCCTGCCCGCCGAGGTGTGTGGCTGCTCGAGCAATCCCATCTCGAACAAAATCGCCATGTCGTTGCGTATCGTCGCAGGCGAAGCGACGATGTCCAACAGCGCTGAGATTCGTTTCGAGCCGACCGGCTCTCCCGTGCGGGTGTATTCCTCAATGATAGCTTTGAGGATCTTCTGCTTGCGGCTGTCCAATTCCAAAGCCATCACCTCTTTTCTTTGTTAGCACTCTTGTTTCTCAAGTGCTAAACATAATTTACCACTAATTTTCTCATCTGTCAAGGGTCTTTTGCCGCTTTCATAATTTTTTAACAGCTTTTTCATAAAAGGTCGTTTTTCCCATAAAAGCGCGGCATTTTTTCCCTTCCTGTGCAAACTGCCGCCTGTTGGGTGCTTTTCAAAGGCAGGATTGTGTGTTACACTTTTTCCAGAAACTTTTACAGAGGACCGGTGATCTGCATTGAAACAACAGGACCACACACAGCAAAACGATACCCAACCAGGCAATCCGGAAATGATTCGGATGCCTGAGCCGAATCCCCCTGCAACAGAACAGCGCCCTACCAAACGCCGGCTGCTGTTCTATCTTATTGTGCTCGCCTGCTCGGCGCTTTATTTATGGGCAGGCTATCAAATCTGCGTGGACAAGGCGCAGCTGTTCCGCAATGAGATGGGATTGACCGAAACGGTCGCGCGGGTGGAAACGATTGTAAGCGACCGCAACGACATGGGACAGATTGGCGGAACGGTCTATTACGAGCGGGTCATCACCTTTTGGGCACGCATCCTCTCGGGCGAGCGCAAGGGTGAACAGGTCAAGGTGGTGCAGACCATCGATAACCTCACCGGCAACGGGCAGTTTCCGGTCAGCGAGGGGGACAAGCTGTTCATCTTCCAAACCGGCTCGTCGCAGGAGGAAAGCTGGGAAGCCGGTGAGTTCTACCGCTCGGATGCCATCCTGCTGCTGGCAGGACTTTTTCTGCTGGGACTGCTGCTGTTCGGCAGGCGCAAGGGTCTGATGACCATCCTCTCGCTGGTGCTGACCTGTCTGGCTATCTTTGTCGTCTTTGTCCCTGCCATTTTAGCAGGCTACAACGCCTATGCTGTCTCGGTCATCACCTGCCTGTTCATCATCGCCATGACCCTTTCGCTGGTCAGCGGACCGAGCAAAAAAAGCCTGGCAGCGGCGCTGGGCTGTGCCGGAGGGGTCGCCGTTGCCGGCATCCTGTCAGTCGTCATGGACAAGCTGATGAAGCTGACCGGCTACCTTAACGACGAAACGATGTATGTCTCGCTGCTCAACGAAGCCAATCCCATCGACCTGAAGGGCATCGTCTTTGCCGCCATCGTCATCGGCGCGATGGGCGCCACCATGGATGTGGCAATGGACATCAGCTCCTCGCTGTTTGAAATCCACCGCAAGGTGCCGGACATCTCCTATTCCCATCTGGTGCAGTCGGGCTTCACCATCGGTCGGGACATCATGGGCACCATGGCAAACACCCTGATTTTAGCCTACATCGGCAGCTCGCTGACCACCGTGCTGCTGTATGCCAGCTATCAGGCATCGCTGAGCCAGCTGCTCAACCGTGAGCTGATTATCGTCGAGCTGTTGCAGGCGCTCTCCGGCAGCATCGGCATCTTATGCACCATCCCCATCTCCACCTTCATCGCCTCCGCCCTGTGCTGCCTGCACAAGCGCAACTCGCACAAGTGCAACTCGCACAAGTGCGAGTCGTAAGCCAAACAGCCCACAAACCAAAAACACCGACCGAACGGGTTCGTTTAAAATCCGTTCGGTCGGTGCTTTTTTCAGCTCCTCTTAAAATTTTGCGCGGTAGGTGATGATGTCCACATCCAGCTGGGTGGTCAGCTGCCCTAAGCTGTGCAGCCGACGGACCGATTCCACCGAGGACTTATAATAGTAAGGTGTCATGGTGAACAGGTCGTCGATGTCCTGCTGACACACAAGGTCGATGGTGGTGTGGACCTTCTGTTTGTCCACCATTTCAAATCCTTCGTACTCGTGGTCAAACTTTTCGTTCTCATACGGCTGGTCGTAGATGCTCTCCTTGAGTTCCCACAGGTGGCGGGTGGAGGTCACTGCAAAGATCAGGATGCCGCCTCGGCGCAGCACCCGATGGTACTCCTCGATGCACACCGGCGCGAAGAGGTTGGTGACCACATGGCAGCTGTGGTCCTTCACCGGCAGCTCAAAGACGCTGGCTACCCCATACTGCACCCGGTCCGCGGGCGCCTGCCCGCTGCGGCAGAGGGCAGCGTAGCCTTTGGCTGCGGCATCCACCGCAAATTTGGAGATGTCCACCCCGGTGATGGAAAAATCCGGCTGCTCCTTCCCCAAAAACTGCGCCAGACGGTTGGTGTAGTAACCTTCGCCGCAGCCTGCATCCAAAATTTGCAGCGGCACGTTCTTTTTGCAATGCTCCAGCAGCTGGCGGTTGAGCGCGTCGCTGATGGGCTGGTAGTACCCTTTTTGCAGAAAGTTTCGGCGCGCCTGCACCATCTGGCGGTTGTCGCCCGGCATCTTCGAGCGCATCTGGCTGGAGGGCAGCAGGTGCAGATAGCCCGAAGCGGACAGGTCGAAGCTGTGCCCGCGGCTGCACACAAAGCTTTTATCCTTTCTTTCCAGCCTTGCCCGACACACCGGACAGGTCAAAATTCCCATCTTACAAATCCCCTCTCGATTGGTTGTTCTGGCATGGGGCGGTTCAGACTTTGCGCACCGTGTCCCCTTTGAGTATCTGCATGGTCAGGGTCCTGGTCCCGTTCTTTCCAAAAAAGACGGTGAAGGTCCCGCGCTCCCGGTCGACGCCGACCACCTGTCCCCTGCCAAAATTTTTGTGCTCGATGTTAAGCCCCGGGTACAGACGCAGTCCGCCCGAATGCAGCTCGGCTGTGTCCGGCTCCTTTGGCTGGGTCAGCCGTGCAACAAAGCGCGAGGGCACCGCCGGTGTGTTGGCAGAAAAGTTGGCAGTCGGAATCACCAGCCTGCGCCGCGCACGGGTCGCCGCTACATAAAAGAGTCTGGCTTCCTCCTCCATCTCATCGTCCATCCCCACGCGGGATTTTTCCACCGCCGAATGGGCAGGAAAAACGTCGTCCATGCAGTCGAGCAGCACCACCGTATCAAACTCCAGTCCCTTTGCCGAGTGAGCGGTGGTCAGGGTCAGTCTCGCAGCGGGCAGGTCTTCCTTGCCGGCTTCCCCGCGCTGGGCGTGCTGGGCAACGATTTCATCCAGCTCGTCGATGCGGTCCAAAAACGCCTCCACCGTCTGCACCCGCGCGGCAAGGCTGCACAGGATGTTGAGTTTTTGCGCCTGCATCGAGTAGCCGGTGCCGCTGGTAAATTCCAGATAGCTCAGGTAGCCGATTTGATACAGGATGCACTCCATCGCCTTGAGCGGCTGCATCGAGCGCAACTTTTCGATCATCATGGCGATATATCGGATCCTGCCGGTATTCTGGTTTTCGTCGCACAGCTGCACCATCCTGTCAAAGTAGCTTTCCCCCGGCAGTAGCGGGGAGGTGGGGATGCGGCTGAGCATATTGCGCTTTAAGCAGCTGGCGGTTTTATAAAAGATGCGGGAAAAGGCATCAAAATCGCTGCTGTCAAAGCTCAGCGAAAAGAACGCCAGCACATCGGTCACCACATAGTTGCTCTTTAAGCGGGTCTTGTGTTCTTTTATGTAAAAATCCACATCGTTGCGGTCAAGGATGTCCGCCATCGGCACCGCCGACAGGTTGTTGCGGTAGATAAAGGCGGTGGTCCCCTCCTCGGCAAGATAGGCGTCGATGGCTGCGTGGTACTGGTCGGAAAAATCGTGCAGAGGTTTTACCTCCACCGGATCTCCCTGCGCATTGTTGGTGAACATCTTCTTCTGGTAGCGCTGGCGGTTGCCCTCGATAAAGCGCTGGGCGCAGCTGACGATTTCGACGGTGCTGCGAAAGTTTTCCTCCATCTTCAGCACCTTTGCCTGCGGGTACAGCGAAGGAAATGCCAGCAGATTTTCCGGGCAGGCTCCGCGAAAGCGGTAGATGCTCTGGTCCTCGTCCCCGACCAAAAACAGGTTCTGCTCCTGCTGCACCAGCAGATCAATCACCGCATATTGCAGCCTGGAGGTGTCCTGCGCCTCGTCGACGCACAGGTAGCGGTAGCGCTGGCGGTACTGCTGCAAAATCGGCGGATAGCGCTTTAAAACGGTCAGCGCATAGCCGAGCATATCGTCAAAGTCCATCCGCTTGTGCTCCTTTTTCAAGGCAGAATAGCCCTGATAGAGCTTCCACAGATTTTTGATCTGGGTCTGGATGGTCTTGCCGTCCTCCACCTGCTGCTGGCGCAGCATGGCGTTTTTGATAAGGCTCAGATTGGAGACCAACTCCTCCTCCAAATCCTCCGAGAGGAACTCGCCGTTGACCTGCTGGTAGAGTTCCCGCAGCATCCCGCTGCGCTCCCTCGGCTCAATCAGCGCCGGAGCCACCCCGCCGGTCAGGCGGCAGTAGCTGCCCAGCACCTGGTAGCAGAAGGAGTGGATGGTGCAAAACTGCGGCAGCGCCTTTCCCTGCTGGTGGCTGGGCGCTGCAAACAACCCTTCATACCGCCGGCGCATATCCTGCGCGCCCGCTTTGGAAAAGGTGATGGTCAAAATGGCAGATGGGTCGATGCCGTGGCAGAAAATCATGTTGGCAATCCTTGCCACCATCACCGTCGTCTTGCCCGCTCCCGGCACCGCCAGCAGCAGCACCGGACCGTCGATGGTCTGCACCGCCGCCTGCTGCTGTTCGGTAAAGCGGATGCCGAACTTCTGTTGCAGATAGTCAAAGATCTGCTGCTCGCTGTGCATCCTACTCTTCCTTTGGTGCAGCGTCCGCACCCTTTTCATCGCACGACACCGTATAGGCAGTCATCTGCTCGATGGTTTCCGGCTGCTGCCCGTCCAGATCGAACACCTCTACGCCGGTGTGCGGCGCCTGCTCGCTGCGGTGGTAGCGCACCTTCTGGAAGATGGGATTTTCCTGCGAAGCAAAGTCCGGTGTCTGGGTCTTCAGTCCCTTTTTGCCGAGCTTAAATTCTGCAAAGTTGCGCACCAGCGCGTAGATGACCGCAAAGGTCGGCACACCGATGAGCATTCCCACAAATCCGAACAAGCCGCCGAAGAAGGTGACGGCAAAGATGACCCAAAAGGCGGACAAACCGGTGGAATCGCCCAAAATCTTTGGACCGATGATGTTGCCGTCCAGCTGCTGCAAAATCAAAACGAACACCGCAAAGACCAGCGACTTGAGCGGGTCGGCAATCATAATGATGAAGATGCTGGGGATAGCACCGATAAAAGGACCAAAGTACGGGATGACGTTGGTCACACCGACGATGAAGCTGACCAGCACGGTATAAGGCATCTGCAAAATGCTGCATCCGATAAAGCACAGCACGCCGATGATGGCAGAATCCAGAATCTTGCCGGAGATAAAGCCGCAGAAGATGGCGTTGCTGTCGTGGGTCAGGTTGAGGGTCGCCTGTGCCACCCGGCGCGGGAAGAAGGCAAACATCAGCTTTTTGACCTGCGCGTAAAAGACCTCCTTGGAAAGCAGCAGGTAGATGGCGATGATGATGCCCACCACCACATCCAGCAGACCGCTGGTAAAGCGCATAACGCCGCCGAAGAGGTTGGGAAGCACCTGGGTCAAAAAGGTGTAGCTGCGGGTGGCAAGGCGCTGCAATGCCATCGACGGGTCGGAGATGTCCACACCCAGCATCGACAGAACGTCCACCAGCATCTCATTGGTGCCGTACTGGGCAATCAGGTCGTTTAAGAAGTTCTGCGCCTGCGGCAAAAAGGCGTAGATCGACTGCGCCAGGTTGTCGATGCTCTCGACAATCTGTGGAATCAGCACTGCCAAAAACAAGGCGACCACCGCACAGCCAAACAGAAAGGTCAGCAGCACGCCCAGCCCTCTGCGCGAGCGCTTGGACACCCGGTCGCCGAATACCTTGGGGAACACCTTCTTTTCCAGCCAGTTGAGCACCGGATTGAGCACATACGCCAGCGCCGCACCATAGATGAACGGGGTCATCAATCCAAAAAAGGTGCCTGCCATCCTGCCCACCACGCTGTGCTCGCTGATGACAAAGAAGAAGGTGATGGCAGCTGCAATCACCAGAAAGGCATACACCGCAATGGTCGTGTACTTTTTGTTCATGTTCAGTTTCATTGGTTTTCCATCCTTTCCCTTCCAAAACATCGGTCCAAAGACCTGCAATCCTTCTATTCTTCCTCCAGCAGCTCCAGCCATTCCTCGCCAAAGCTCTCGTTTTGGTTTTTCAGCTGTTCGATCTGTCCGCAGATTTCCTCCACCTTCTGATAGTCGGCAGCAATCTGCGGGTCGCTCATCTGCTCGGTCAGCTGCTCGATGAGCTGCTCGTTGGATTCAATGGTTTTTTCCAGAAAGGCGATGCGCTTTTTAGCAGCCGCCTGGCGCGCGCGGTCCGCCTTGGTGCGGTAGAATTTCTGCGAAGCCTGCTTTTTCTCCTCGCTCACCTGCTCCTTGACCGGCTGCGGCTCCACCTTGTGCTCCACATAGTAGTCGTATCTGCCGTTGTAAATCTCATACCCGTTGGCAGTCATCTCGATGATGCGGTTCGGGATGCGGTTGAGCAGGTAGCGGTCGTGGGACACCATGATGATGGTGCCGTCAAACGCTTCCAGCGCGTCCTCCAGCATCTCCTTGCTGCCGATGTCCAGGTGGTTGGTCGGCTCGTCGAGGATGAGCACATTGCCGCGCTCAAGCATCATCACCGCAAACGCCACCTTTGCCCGCTCGCCGCCGGACAGGCTGCCCACCAGCTTGTATACGTCGTCGCCGGACAGCAGCACCTGTCCCAAAATGCTGCGCACCTGCACCTCATACAGATTGGGGAAGCGGTCCCATATCTCGTTGATGGCGGTCTTTTCCGGGTGCAGCTGGCGGTTCTCCTGCTCGTAGTAGGTGGTTTTGACCTTCTGTCCCCACTCAAAATGTCCTTCCTCCAGCGGAATCAGCTCCTGGATGGCTTTGAGCAGCGAGGATTTTCCCACCCCGTTGGGTCCGATGATGGCGATTTTCTCCCCGCGCATCACATCCAACCGCATCCCGCGGCAAAGCACCTTGCGCCCTTCCCCTTCTCCGACGGCGATGCTCATGTTTTCTCCGTGGAAAACATCCTTGACCGGCGGCTCGTCGTACTCAAAGCGGAAGGCAGCCTTCTTCTCCCAGATGACCGGTTTTTCGATGCGGTCCATCCGCTCCAGCGCCGCCAGACGGGATTTTGCGCTTTTGGAGGTGGAGGCGCGGGCGATATTTTTTGCCACATACTCCTCCATTGACTTGATCTGCTCCTGCTGCATCTCATATTCCTTGAGCTGCCGCTCCACCCGCTCCTTCTTCTGCACCACATAGGAGGAGTAGTTGCCGCGGTAGGTGGTCAGCACGGTGCGCTCCAGCTCCCAGATGTGGTCCACCAGCCGATTGAGGAAGTACCGGTCGTGCGAAACCACCAGCAGCGCGCCCTTGTAGGAGGAAAGGTAGTCCTCCAGCCAGCTTAAGGTCTTAAAGTCCAGATGGTTGGTCGGCTCGTCGAGGATGAGCAGGTCAGGCTCGAGCAGCAGCAGACGGGCGGTGGCAAGGCGGGTCTTTTCTCCGCCCGAAAGGTTGTCGGTGATAATGTTGCGGTCATAGGAGGCAAAGCCCATGCCGCCCAGGACGGTGTTGATTTTCACCTGGACCTGATAGCCGTCGGCAGCCTCAAACCGCGCCAGCTTCTTCTGGTATTCTGCCGACACCTTTTCATACTCGGTCGGGTCGTCGTGGACCTGTGCCATCTGCCTTTGCAGGGCGTCCACCTCCTCGCCCAGCGCCAGCAGGTCGGCAAACACCGTCTCCATCTCCTGCTGGATGGTCTTGCCGTTGGAAAGCCCGCTGTTCTGGTGCAGGTAGCCGATGACCTTGCCGTTGGTCAGGCTGACCGTTCCCTCCTCATAGTCCAGCTCGCCGGTCAGGACGTTGAGCAGGGTGGTCTTGCCCTCCCCGTTGGCTCCCACCAGACCGATGCGGTCCTTGTCGTTGATGGTTGCACAGACGTTGCGCAAGATGCAGTCCGCTCCGTAATATTTGAATACGTTTTCCAGTGATATAATCATCTTTGATTCCTCTGCTTTATAATATGATAAAAAGTTCTATCTTATATCTTATCATATTGTCGAAATTCTCTCAATATCCCCTCTCCTATTTTATGCGTTTTATCGGGCAAAAATTTTTGCTTTCGACCCTTTTCCCCTCCTTTCTAAAAAAGCTATTTTCAAAACTCAAATTTTGTAGTATAATAAAAGCAACTATTTTATGTAAACTTTTGGGAGGTCACCCCATGCTTTTCATTCATGCCAATCTTGTCACGATGGAGCCTGCACCGCAGGGCTTTTTGTCCATCCCTGACGGTTTTCTGCTCACCGAGGGCAGCCGCATTGCCGCACTCGGTCCGATGTCCGACTGCCCGGACATCTCTGCCTTTTCGCCGGAGGAGGTCTTTGACCTAAAGGGAAACACTCTGCTGCCCGGCTTTATCGACGCCCACTGCCACATGGGTCTTGCCGAAGAGGGACTCAACTTTGAGGGCGACGACCTCAACGAGATTACCGACCCGGTCACCCCGCAGCTGCGCGGCATCGACGCCATCAACCCGCTCAACAAAAGCTTTGAGGAGGCAGTCAGCGCCGCTGTCACCACCGTTGTCACCGGACCGGGCAGTGCCAACGCCATCGGCGGGCAGTTCTGTGCTGTTAAAACCTACGGCAAAAACATCGACCGCATGGTGCTGCAAAACCCGGTCGCGATGAAGTTTGCTCTGGGCGAAAATCCAAAGAACTGCTACAACGACAAATCGGAAACGCCGATGACCCGCATGGCGACTGCCGCGCTCATCCGCGAAAGCCTGCGCAAGGCACAGCGCTACTATGAGGACTGCTGCAAGTCGCAGGAGGACGAGGACACCGATCCGCCGGATTTTGATGCCAAGTGCGATGCGCTCGTGCCGGTCATCAAAGGCGAGCTGAAGGCACATTTCCACTGCCACCGCGCCGACGACATCTTCACCGCCATCCGTCTGGCAAAGGAATTTGATTTGGACTATGTCCTGGTACACTGCACCGAGGGTCACCTGATTGCGCAGGAGCTGGCAGAGGAAGGAGCCTGTGCCATCACCGGTCCGCTGATGACCACCCGCAGCAAGCCGGAGCTTGCCAATGCCACCGACCGCAATCCGGCTGTTCTTTCGCAGCATGGGGTCAAAACCGCCATCTGCACCGACTACAACGTCATGCCCATCGGGCTGCTGCCCATCTGCGCGGGCATGGCGGTGCGCGAAGGGATGGACTACCAGCAGGCGCTGGCTGCCATCACCATCTACCCTGCCCAAATCGTCGGCATCGACCATCGGGTCGGCTCACTGCAGGTGGGCAAGGACGCCGACTTCGCTGTTTTTTCACAGGACCCGCTGACCATCGCCGCCAGACCGCAGCTGGTTGTGATTGGCGGAAAGATCGTAAGGAGGTAACACCATGAGAATCATCACATCCGAAACCATCGTGCGCACCGTCAAAAACCTGTGCCTGCGCGCCAACAAATTCCTGCCGTCGGATATCAAGCTGACGCTGGACACCGCTTATGACTATGAGATCTCGCCAAACGGCAAACGCGCCATCGGAAATATCATCGACAACTACAAGGTTTCCCAGCAGACCAGCCTGCCCATCTGCCAGGACACCGGCATGGTGGTCGTCTTTGCCGAAATCGGGCAGGATGTACACATCGTGGGCGAGCTGTTTGAGGACGCCATCAACGAGGGCGTGCGCCAGGCATACCAGCAGGGCAACCTGCGGATGTCGGTGGTAAACGACCCGCTCAACCGCGTCAATTCGCAGGACAACACCCCTGCCATCGTCCACATCCGTCTGGTGCCGGGCAACAGCATCACCATGACGGTCATCCCGCAGGGCGCAGGCAGCGAGAACGCAAGCTCTTTGAAGATGTTCCACCCCAGCGCCACCCGCGAGGACATCATCCGCTATGTGGTCAACTGCGTCCAGGAAAATCGCGGACGCTCCTGCACCCCGCTGATTATCGGCGTGGGCATCGGCGGCAACACCGAGATGTGTACCCTGCTTGCCAAAAAGGCGCTCTGCCGCGACCTGTTCACCTATAACAAGAAGCTGTTCTACACCGATATGGAAAGCGAAATCCTCGACCGGGTCAACCGCCTTGGCATCGGTCCTGAGGATATGGGCGGCAGCGTCACCGCGCTGGCGGTCAACATCATCTCCTACCCCACCCACGTTGCCAGCCTGCCGGTAGCGGTCAACCTGGGCTGCCACGTCACCCGCCACGCCACCGAGGTCATCTAACCGACTTAAAAATGGATAATAAAAAGGAGCCTTCGCAGGAAGGCTCCTTTTTTGTTGCGCTTTTATGCGTTGTACAGTTTTTCCAGGGTCTGCATCGTCCAGTAGATGCGCAGTTTTTGCTTTGGCTGGGCTTTGCCTGCCGGGATGGTGATGGTCTTGCCGTTCCAGTTTAAGCGCAAGCTGACATTTTCCTTTCGCAGCGTTTCCATCACGCTGGCTGGCAGATTGGTAATTTCCTTTGGCACGCTCAGGCGCAGGGTCTTGCCCTCTGCCGTCTTGCGGATTTTGCTCTTGGCATCCTGCCAGAAGTTGTAGGCTTTTACCGCCTGCTTGTCAGCAGGGTCCGGCTTTTCCGATTCGTAGTTGACGACACCGGAACCGTTGGAGCTGTTGGCAGAGTTGTTGCCAGCAGAACTGCCGGGACGGGATGGCTTGTGGTCTGGGGTTACTGGTGGAACATCCGGGTCTGGCTGTGGTACATCAGGATTTGGGTCTGGATAAGAAGGTTCTTCCTTCTCTTTCAATTCTCCCTGTGTGATGACAAAATCACTGTTGTGGTCGATAGTAAATTCCAGATATTCGTCCTTTGTGATGGTCAAATCAGCCGCTACCTGAACATATTTTTTTGTGGTGTTATCATAGTAGTATACATACAGGTTTTCTGTACCAACTGCATCCTTAAATACCCAGTCTGCTTTAATGCGGATGGTAGCCGGAGCTGGAAGTTTGCCATTTTCTGCAAAACTCAGAATCAGTGCGTTCTGCTCCCAGTCGATTCCCTCAGCTGCATCGCTGTCAGAGTTCCACTTTGCTTCAATGCTGGTGCTCAGGTCAATATCTTTGATGTTTTCATCGGTTACATTTTGACCATTGAAAATCCATTCGATGCCATCGCTCTTGAGTGCAATGGTTTTGTCCTGTCCTTTGATTGCTTCAAACACCTCTTTTGAGATAGTTGCGCCGTTGCCGTAGTAGATATGGGCTGTGCTGCCCTCTGCCATATTCTGAATATCTTCTACCAGATTGGAGTTGTTGGTGGAGGTGATGATGTCGCCGGATGTATCGTTTTCGTCAATGTTTTTGACAAAGAGAGTTATTTCGTTTGGGAGTGTCGTTTCAGAATTTTCAGATGCAGAATGATAATATACGTTATTGCCCGCCTTGTCCCTTAACTCAACATGGTCAAGCTTAAAAAATCCGCTTTGTTTAAATTCTGATACAATTATAGGAAGTTCCAGCTCGCCTTCCTTGCAAACCTCCAAAAAGTATTGGTCTGCCAAAATTGTTTCTCCAGTACGCTCATTTACAAAATAAGCATCTGCATAATATACACCAGAAACATCGTCAGACACTTTCAATGTCAATGTTGTTTTTCCTGGAGCTTCTACAGTTTCGTCTTTAATAGAAACAGAATGTAGTTGTGGAGCTGTATAATCTTCTGTACTTTCATTAACAACAGTAAAGGATACCTCTTTGGGAAGATATTGTTCGCTTGGAAATTCCCTGTCTTTTGACCAATAGATACTGGTATGTCCTGTACTATCATTTAACTGCACATGGTCTAACTGAAATATTCCTTTACCCTCATATTCATCTATTTTCTTCTCTATCTGTATTTTTCCATCTTTTACTGGAACTATCTCAGAATGGTCAATTGAGATTGTTCTACCATTCTCTTTGTTGATAAAGTAAGCACTCACATAATCTATACCCGATACATCATCAGAAACATCCAAATTGAAGGTGAGAAATTCTCCTGCTTTTACAGTTTTTGTTTCAATTTCTATCCCATATAATTCTGGTGCTAATAAATCTTCATCATGTTCTTTGCCAACTTGTATGGTAATTTCATTCGGCAACCGATTATCATAAGGATATTCTCTTTCAGATGACCAATAGATAATATTATGCCCTGCTTTATCTCTCATTTCTACATAATCCAATCTCAAATTTCCAGCTGCTTCGTTTTTTGGAATTTGAACTTGAGTTGTATACGTATTTGTTTCAGATGGTTCTACAAACTCAAATAGATTTCCTAACGTAGATTCACTGGTCTCATTAACAAGCCCAAGACTAATGTAATCCAAGCCGGACACATCATCGGTCACATTGAGGGTAAATGTCAAGGTTTCTCCCTGTTGAACCGTTTCCTTATCCACCGAAATGCTGTGCAGAACAGGTGCTTCATAATCGGGTGTTCCGTACAGTTCCATCATTGCCTGTTCATCCTGCACAGACTTCATCTCATCCGCATACGCGCCGAGCGGCATACTCAGCACCATCGCGGCTGCCAGCAGCATCGCCAGCGTCTGTTTGTGTTTCATCTTTGTCATGCCTCCTGTTTTCTTCACAAAACCGGTATAGAATCATCATGCGATTCTATACTATTATTTATACTTCATTATCATTATAGTACAGTTTTTATGTTTTTTCAAGTACTATAGGATTTATATTTGGTATTCCCTCTCATTTTTTTCGCTACTCTTTTTATAGGGGTGGTTTTTATTTTGGATATTGATTATCAGGCACTTGGCAAGCGAATCTCCAACCTTCGCCGACAAAAAAAGCTTACACAAGAAGAGCTTGCTGAGAAAACAGACCTTTCTACGAATTATATCTCCCACATCGAAAATTCCCGCTCGATTCCCAGTCTGGAAACGCTGATGAAGCTGTGCGCCGCTATGGACGTCACGCCCAACGAGCTGCTTTTGGGCACCAGCCAGAATCGCACCGACTATCTGCAAACCGAGGTGCAGCAAAAGCTGACCCTGTGTACGCCCGCCCAGCGCAGGCTGGTCAACCGCTTTATCGACCTGCTGCTGGAGGAAACGCAACAGCAGCAATAAAAAAGGCACGGAAAACTTTTTCCGTGCCTTTTTGTTGTTCTGTTTTAGTCTGCCAAAGTGACCTTGTGGAAGACCTTCTTGCCTTTTTTGAGGATGACCTGACCCTGTGCAAAGTCATCCTTATTGACGACTGCGTCAAATGCAGTCACCTTCTGGTCGTCCAGCGAGATGCCGCCCTGTTTGATGAGTCTCTTTGCCTCTGCTTTGGAAGGAGCCAGACCGGTCTTGACCAGCAGGTCTGCCACAGCGACCGCACCGTTTTCGTCAAGGTCTGCTGCACTCAGCTCGGTGGTCGGCATATTCTCACTGTTGCCGCCGGAAACGAACAGCGCTTTGGAAGCGTCCAGCGCCTTCTGTGCTTCCTCGGTTCCGTGTACCATCTCGGTCAGCGCAAACGCCAGTTTTTCTTTTGCCACGTTCAGCTGTGCGCCTTCCCAGCTTTCCATCGCCTCAATCTCTTCGATTGGAATGAAGGTCAGCATCTTCAGGCATTTGATAACGTCGGCATCATCGACGTTTCTCCAGTACTGGAAGAAGTCGTATGGAGAGGTTTTTTCCGCATCCAGCCATACTGCGTTGCCTGCGGTCTTGCCCATCTTTTTGCCCTGCGAGTCGGTCAGCAGGGTGATGGTCATGGCGTAAGCGTCCTTGCCCAGCTTGCGGCGAATCAGCTCGGTACCGCCGAGCATATTGCTCCACTGGTCGTCGCCGCCAAACTGCATATTGCAGCCGTAATGCTGGAACATGTAGTAGAAGTCGTAACTCTGCATAATCATGTAGTTAAATTCCAAAAAGCTCAGACCCTTTTCCATGCGCTGCTTGTAGCACTCGGCGGTCAGCATACGGTTGACGCTGAAGCTTGCGCCTACCTCACGCAGCAGCTCGATGTAGTTGAGGTTGAGCAGCCAGTCGGCGTTGTTGAGCATCATCGCTTTGCCTTCGCCAAATTCGATGAAGCGCTCCATCTGACGTTTGAAGCACTCGGCGTTGTGGGCGATGTCCTCTTTGGTCAGCATCTTTCTCATGTCGGTTCTGCCGGATGGGTCGCCGATCATGGTGGTGCCGCCACCAATCAGTGCGATTGGGCGGTTGCCTGCCATCTGCAAACGCTTCATCAGGGTCAGCGCCATAAAGTGTCCGGCGGTCAGGCTGTCGGCGGTGCAGTCAAAGCCGATGTAAAAGGTTGCTTTTCCTGTGTTGATCAGTTCCTTGATTTCTTCTTCGTCGGTGACCTGAGCAATCAGACCACGGCGAACCAGTTCTTCATACAATGTCATCTTTATTTCCTCCATATTCTGCTGCGGAGTTTGCTTTTGAAGATACAAAAAGCCCTCCGCTTTTTTCTCCGGCTGTACACCGGTCCCAAAGCAGAGGGCGAATCAAACGCGTTACCACCTCTATTTACTGCCTCCTCGCGGAAAGCAGCCTCAGCAGGTACACAGCCGTATTCTATCGAATCCAAAGCCGGATACCCTAATCTGTTAACGCAGATCAAACGGCCGCGCCTACTCAGAAAAAACTTTCTGTTCGGGCAGCAGCTCGGGGAGGTATTCACAACCTTTGGTCTCACCTCCTTTCACCAACCGGAGGCTCTCTGAGAGACTGTGCAAGACTGCTACTTTTTCCCGTCAAAGCTGTTATTGAGCATTATAATACAGGTGTGGGTATTTTGTCAAGGGGATTTTTCCCTTTTTTCTTTCTTCTGTTTATCGGGCAAGCGACAGCATCTCGCGGGCGTTTTGCAGCGCGGTGTCGGTCAAATTCTCTCCCGAAATCATCCGCGCAATCTCCTCTTCCCTTCTGCGCTGGTCCAGCGGCTCGATGCGGGTGAAGGTCCTGCCGTTTTCCGCCTGCTTGTGGATGAGCAGATGGTGGTCGGCATACACTGCCACCTGTGCCAGATGGGTGACGCAGATGACCTGCCGGTTGCCGGAAACCTCCTGGAGCTTCTGCCCAATCTTCTGCGCTGCCTTGCCGCTGACACCGGTGTCAATCTCGTCAAAGATGGCGGTCGGGATGCTGTCCTTCTGTGCCAGCACATTCTTGATGGAAAGCATCACGCGGGACAGCTCGCCGCCCGAGGCAATCTTTGCCAGCGGCTTTGGCTCTTCGCCCACGTTGGAGCTAAGCAGAAATTCCAGCTCGTCCTGTCCGTCCGGTTTCCACCCGCTCCTGCCCGCGCTGACGCTCAGGCGCACCGAGGGCATATTCAAAAATTCCAGCTCCTTTTTGACCCGCGACAAAAATTCCTTTGCCGTTTTGTGCCGCTGGCTGGTCAGCAGGTCCGCTGCCGCCTGCACCTGCGGCTTTAAGCGCAGATACTCCTCCTGCAACTGTGCCGCCTTCTCCTCCGAAAAGGTGATTTCCTGCAGCTGCTGGCGGCTGGCTTGCAGATATTCCAAAATTTCTGCGATGGAGTTGCCGTACTTGCGCTTGAGGTGATAGATCTGGTCCAACCGATCCTCAATCTGCTCCAGCTCCTGCGGCTGGTAGTCCACCTTGTCCAGATAGCTGCCGACGTCTCCGCTGCAATCGGACAGCTCGTAGCCCATCTCCTCCATGCGCAGCGCCAACGGCTCCAGCTGCGGCAGAAAATGCGCCAGCTGGCTGAGGTTGCCGGTCAGCTCCTCCATCAGCTGCAAAATGCCTGCGGTTTCCTCCTCGCCCTCCAGCAGCTGTTTGGAGGAACTGAGCAGGCGGATAATCCGCTCGGAGTTGGCAATCTGGTCGCGCTTTAAGCACAGCTGCTCCTCCTCGCCCACCGTCAGCTGCGCTGTTTCAATCTCGTTGATTTGATAGCTGAGCAGGTCCACCAGATGCTCCTTCTCGCGGTCCTTGCGGTTGACCTGCTCGAGCCGGTGCTTGACCTCCAAAATCTTCTCGTACAGCTCGCGGTAATGTTGCAGCAGCGGCTGCAAATCGCCAAACTGGTCGATGTAGCTGATGTGGTTTTCCGGCAGCAGCAGCTTGTGGTTGTCCTTCTGCCCGTGGACGTCGATGAGCAGCGAGGCAATCTCCCGCAGCAGCTGGACGGTTGCCGGACGACCGTTGATTTTGCAGATGTTGCGCACCCCAAGCTCGCGGGAAATCAGCAGGGTGTCGTCGTCCATCTCAAAGCCCAGCTCCTGCACCTGTTTGCAAATTTGCGGCGACAGACCGGTGAACAAAGCGGACAGATAGGCACTTTCCTCCCCACTGCGGATGATTTCTTTAGAAAGGCGCGCACCCAGCACCCCGTTGATGGCAGAAACCAGAATGGTTTTTCCGGCTCCAGTCTCTCCAGTAAAGACGTTGAAGCGCGGTCCGAAGTCGATGGTCGCCTCCGAGATGACCGCAATATTTTTGATATACAGCTGCGACAGCATGGTGTCCTCCCCTTACTGCGCCAGCTTGTTGAGTTCTTCGGTGATTCCCTGCGCCGCTTCGGTGTCCTTCATCACCAGCAGGATGGTGTCGTCCCCGGCGATGGTGCCAACCAGCCCATCCCAGCGGATGGAGTCGAGCGCTGCACAGGCAGCGTTTGCCATACCGGTGTAGCACTTGATGACCACCAGGTTCTGCGCATAGTCGATGCTGTTGACCGCCTCGGCAAAGATGGCGTGGAACTTAAAGGAAAGGTCCACACGACCTCCTTTTTCACCGTGGGTGGTGTAGCGGTAGTTTCCGTTTGGGGACAGGGTCTTAATCAGACGCAGCTCCTTGATGTCGCGAGAAACAGTGGCTTGTGTCACCGTAAATCCTGCCTGATTGAGTCGGTCCTGCAGCTCCTCCTGGGTATCAATGTCGAATTCCTCGATCAGTTCCAGTATCTTTGCGTGTCTTTTTGCCTTCATATCTGTCATCTCCCCATGATTTTTTTATTTAACTTTTCAAAATAATGTTTCGAACCAAAGTTGACATATTTGACATACCGGCTGTCCTTTGAGATGACAACGCAGTCGGTCGGCTCGATGCGTACACGATTTTCCCCATCGACCGACATGTACAAAATTTCCGAATTATTGACATATCTTCCCCGCACAGTGAACACCTCTTCGGGGGAATACAGAATTGCCCGCGAAGCCAGCGAGTGCGGACAAATGGCGGTCACCGAGATGCACTCGATGGACGAATAGATAATCGGTCCGCCCGCACTGAGCGAATAGGCGGTGGAGCCGGTCGGGGTAGAAAAAATCAGCCCGTCCGCACGGTAGTTGTTGACAAAGCCGTTTTTCATCTCCATATCGATGTCCACCATCTTGCCAAAGGCTCCCTTGGTGATGACCACGTCGTTGAGAGCGGAAAACTCCTGTCTGCCGTTTTGCTTGATGGCGCTGGCGTGCAGCATCATGCGCGGCTGAATCGAATAGTTGCCCTGCACAATCTGCTCCAGACGGTCCAAGGCGTTGTATTCGATCTCGGTCAAAAAACCCAGCCTGCCTGCGTTGATGCCCAAAACCGGGCAGTCCATTTCAACTGCATGGCGTGCGCTGTGGATGAGCGTCCCATCCCCGCCGATGGAAAAGATCATGTCGATCTTCTGTCCCTGCGGTGGAAAGTTCTTGACCGGCTGACCGGCAAACTCGTGCATCGACTCCTCCATCATCCAACAGCTGCACCCGTATCCGGTCATCCGGCGGATGACCTCGCAGGTACACTCGTACCCGTTCTTTTTGCTCAAATTGGGGATCAGCAGAATATCCATCAATGAAATCCCTTCTCCCTATAAACTCTGGTGGGCGCTGTCCACCACACCGGCAATCTGCTCTTCTGCAACCGTTTCCTCCGGCGGCAGCGCGTCCTGCTGCGGCTTTTGTAAAAACAGCAGGTACTCGATGTTGCCCTCGGGACCCTTGATGGGTGAAAAATCCAGACCCCGCACCCAAAATCCCAGCTCGCCAGCGCAGTCGATGACCTTGCGGATGACCTCGCGGTGGATCTGCGGGTCGCGCACAACGCCTTTTTTGCCCACCTTGTCCTTGCCCGCCTCAAACTGCGGCTTGACTAAGCAGACCATCTGCGCGCCGTCCTTGAGCAGCCGATGCGCCACCGGCAGCACCAGCGTCAGCGAGATGAAGGAAACGTCCACCGAGATAAAATCGACCGGCTGCGGCACCTGCTCCTCGGTGATATACCGGATGTTGGTGCGCTCTAAGTTGACCACACGCTCGTCGGTGCGCAGCGACCACGCCAGCTGTCCATAGCCGACGTCCACCGCATACACCTTGACCGCACCGTTTTGCAGCATACAATCGGTAAAGCCGCCGGTGGAGGCGCCGATGTCCATACAGGTGCAGCCCTCCAGCACGACCGGAAAGACCTGCATTGCCTTTTCCAGTTTTTTGCCTCCCCGGCTGACATAGCGCAGCGTTTCCCCGCGCACCTCAATCCGGTCGTCCTCCTTGACCGGCGTGCCTGCCTTGTCCGATTTTTGCCCGTTGACATAGACCAGCCCTTCCATAATGACGACCTTTGCCCGTTCACGGCTCTGCACCAGTCCTCGATCGACCAGCTCTACATCCAACCGCTTTTTCACAGTATTCCTCCCAACCCTTTATCTATCAAAATCCTCTGTTTGTTGTTCTTTCATCCATTGTGTGCAGGTCTGCACCATGCTCTGTGCATCTAACCCGCAAAGGGCAAGTGCCCGGTCCGGTGTTGCCTGTTCGACAAAGCGGTCGTGGACGGCAAGGACACGGTAATGCCCCTGAAAGCCGTTTTCCAGCAGGCGGCTGCCGAACATCTGCCCGATGCCGCCGCTTTCGATGCCTTCCTCGGCAAACAGGACATACTCTGCCTGCATTGCCTGCTCGACCGCCTCTTCGCAGAAGGGCAGCAGCCGCAGCAGCTTGAGCACCGCTGTGGGCACTCCCTGCTGCGAAAGGGTCTGTGCTGCCTGCACCGCCTGCGCGCTCAGCTTGCCGTAGGTGACCAGCAGCAGCCGAGGCTTTGCTCCCTTTGGCTCGATTGCCCACGGAGCCTGCGGGTCGAAGGCGGGCAGCTTGCTCTCTCCTCCGCGCGGATAGCGCACACAGCATACGCCGCTGTGCTCATACAGGCTTTTGTACAGCGAGCAGCGCATCTCCTCATAGGTAGCCGGAGAGTACAGGGTGATGCCCGGCACGCTGGAAAGCATGGCGACATCGAATAAGCCCTGGTGGGTCTCCCCGTCACTGCCCACAATACCGGCGCGGTCGATGCCAATGACCACGTGCTGCCGCTCGATGGACAGGTCGTGGATAATCTGGTCATAGCACCGCTGCAAAAAAGAGGAGTAGACTGCAAACACCGGCAGCATCCCGTTGGCTGCCAGTCCTCCTGCAAAGGTGACCGCGTGCGGCTCGGCGATGCCCACATCAAAAAACCGTCCCTGCTGCCCAAAGGCACGGGAAAAGTGGTTGAGTCCGGTGCCGTACTTCATCGCCGCTGTGATGGCGCAGATGCGTTCGTCGCGCTTTGCCAGCTCGGTCAGATACAGCCCGAATTCGTTGGAAAAGTTGGTGGACGCCGACGAAAAGGACTTACCGGTGTCGATGTCAAAGCCGGAGGTCCCGTGGTACTCGCCCGGGTTTTCCTCCGCATAGCTGTACCCCTTGCCCTTTTGTGTTTCGATGTGCAAAAAGACCGGACGGTGCAGATTTTTGGCGCGCTGCAACACATCGCACAGCGTTTCCATATTGTGTCCGTCGATCGGTCCTAAGTAGCAAAATCCCATGTCCTCAAACCAGTTGCTTCCGTACACCACCGTTTTCATGGTGGTTTTCAGCCACACCAGCAGCTGGTTGAGCGGCTTGCCAATCAACGGCAGGTGGTTGCAGATTGACTCCACCCGGTCCTTGGTGCGAAAATATGCCGGACGGGCGCGGATTTTAGAAAGGTACTTGGAAAAGGAACCGACGTTTTTCGAGATGGACATTTTGTTGTCGTTGAGAATGACAATCAGGTTGTCCCCAAAGCGGGCAGCATTGTTAGCTCCCTCAAACGCCAGCCCGCTGGTGAAGGCGCCGTCGCCGATGACCGCGATGACGTGATGCTGGTCATTTTGCAGCTTTTTTGCCCTTGCCAGACCGGACGCCACCGAAATGGAGGTGCTGGAATGACCTGCAATAAAGGCGTCGTACTCGCTTTCCTTGCGCTTGGGGAAGCCAGAAAGCCCGCCCTCCTGCCGCAGGGTGGAAAACTGCTCCCGTCTGCCGGTCAGCAGCTTGTGCGTATAGCACTGATGCCCGACGTCCCACACGATCTGGTCGTCCGGGCAGTCAAAAACACGGTGCAAAGCAACCGTCAGCTCCACCGTCCCCAGGTTGGATGCCAGATGTCCCCCTGTTTTGGCGGTGGTCTGGATCAGCCGCTCCCTGATTTGTGTACACAACACATCCAGCTGCTCAAACGGAAGCTCTTTTACATCCTGCGGAGAGCAGATGGTATCCAATATGCTCGACTTCATCTGTACAGATACTCCTGTCCTCATTTAAAATACCGGCATCAGCATTGCCACAGCAATTCCCAGCAGCGCACCTGCCAACACCTCCAGCGGGGTGTGTCCCAGCAGCTCCTTAAGCAGTGCCTTGCCCTCTTCGCGTTTGCGTTCCTCCTCCGGGTCCTTCTCCATGTTTTTCCTTCGGATGAACAGATTGCGGATATCCGACTTCTTTTGCGGTGCAAACATCTCCCGGATGTTGTCCGAGGTCATTGCCACAATTTTGTTGAGCACCTTTGCCTGCTCTCCTGCGGCGCGGCGCACACCCATCGCATCATACATGACAACGGCGGCAAACACCAGCGACAGCGCAAACTCCGGCGAGGTAAAGCCCAGCTTGCGCGACAGCGCTACCGTCAGCGAGCACACCAGCGCTGAGTGGGAACTGGGCATCCCGCCTGCGCCCACCATCCTTTCCCAGACGAACTCCTTTGTCAGCAAAAAGTTGATCAACGTCTTGAGTACCTGTGCGATCAGCCACGCCAAAAAGGCGACGTCGATATAGTAATTGCTGAAAATGAACGGTATATTCTCCATTGTTCTCATCCCTCAACCTCTGATTCCGGTCAATTCTGCCGAATCAGGATATAGTCTGCCAGCTGGTACAAAAAGGCAGCTGCCTCCTCGTTTTTGCCTTTTCCCAGTCCCAGCAGCGCCTGTTTTGCCAGCAGGACCTGCTGCTGTGCCTGTTCGGCAGCTCCCTGTACGCCGTACACCGACACATAGGTGGTCTTGTGGTTTTCCTCGTCCGAGCCGGTCGGCTTGCCCAGCTGCTCGGCATCGCCCACGCAGTCCAGGATGTCGTCGGTGATTTGAAATGCCAACCCGATGCTGTGGGCATACTCCTGTGCTGCCTGCATCTGTTCGGCGGTTGCCTTTGCCGCAATGCAGCCCATCTGAGCTGCCGCACAGATCAGCTCCCCGGTTTTTAAGCGGTCGGTCCGGCGCACCCGCTCGATGTCGGCGCAGAAGGTTTCGTTCTCCAAATCCATCCGCTGTCCGCCGATCATCCCCTGATGTCCTGCCGCCTTTGCCAACAGCAAAACCGAATCTGCCCTCTGCTGTGCATCCAGTTCTTCACTTGCTGCCAGCACCTCAAACGCCTTGGTCAGCAGCCCGTCCCCTGCCAGCAGAGCGACCGCCTCTCCAAAGGCGATGTGGCAGGAGGGCTTGCCGCGGCGCATCTCATCGTCGTCCATACACGGCAGGTCGTCGTGGATGAGCGAATAGGCGTGTACCATCTCCAAAGCGCAGGCGCCGGTCAGCGCTCTTTTGGCATCGCCGCACAACACCCGGCAAAATTCCAGAGCTAGCGCTGCCCGCAGCCGTTTTCCGCCTGCCAGCAGGCTGTAGCGCATCGCTTCGGTCACCCGGTCGCCCTCCTGCGGCGGCAAAAGCTGCTCAAGGCACTCCTGGGTCCACTGTGCATACTGCTCCAGCTGCTGTTTAAAGCTGTTCATCCCCGTCCGCCTCCTTTGTGCCTGCCAGCGAGGGCAGGTCGATTTTTTCTATCTTCAGCTGGGCGCTTGTCAGCTTTTTCTGGCAGGAAACAATCAGCTTGCCCGCCTGCGCGTACAGCTCCATCGCTTCCTCCAGACCCGTCTCCCCTTTTTCCAGGGTGCGGGCAATCTGCTCCAAGCGCTCCATCGATTGTTCAAATGTCAATTTTTCGGTCATCGTGACTCCTCATTTTCGCTGACCTGCTCCACCACCGCCTGCACCGTTCCGTCACAGACGCGGATGGTCAGCACATCTCCCATCGAAACCTCCCGCACCGAGGATACGGTGCGACCCTGTTTGGTAATATAGCCGTATCCGCCGGACAGCTTTGCCAGCGGGTCGAGCGCCCGCAGCCGCGCGGTTTGCAGCTGCAAATGCTCCTCTCTTTTCATTATACCATTTTTTAGGGATAATTGTATCGTATTTGCAAGATTTTGTAATTTTTTTTCATCCTGCCGCAGCCTTTTTTGTGGAGAAAGGCGGGTAAGGCGCTCCGATTGCTCCAAAATCTGCCTTGTTTTAAAAGACAGCATCCGCTCTCCTGCTGCCAGAATGCGCTGTGCATAATCTTGCAGCTGTTCGGGCAGGTCGGACAGGTCGGGCGCTGCCAGCTCTGCCGCTGCCGACGGGGTGGGTGCGCGCAGGTCTGCCGCATAGTCGCACAGGGTAAAATCCGTTTCGTGCCCCACCGCGCTGATGAGCGGCACGGTGCATCGGGCGACCCTTCTGACCAGCTGCTCATCGTTAAAGCACCACAGGTCCTCCATCGAGCCGCCGCCTCTGCCCAGGATGATGACATCGCAGTTCCCCTGCTGCTCCAGCACATCCAGCGCCTGCACCATCGACTGCGCCGCCGCCTCGCCCTGCACCTGTGCAGGACAAAAGATCAGCGTTGCCAGCGGGCAGCGCCGGGAAAGAACGTTGACGATGTCCCAAAAAGCAGCACCCGAGGCGGAGGTCACCACCCCGATGCGTCTGGTGTCGGTTGGGATGGGCTGCTTATTCTGCTGCGAAAACAGTCCCTGCCGGTCCAGCTTGCGGTACAACTGTTCAAATGCGACCTGCAACGCTCCCCTGCCGTCCGGCTGCATATCATAGACATACAGCTGATAGCTCCCGTCCCGCTCGTACAGCGAGACCGCGCCGCGCAGGATAACCGCCATGCCGTTTTCCGGTTCAAACAGCAGGTCGTTTGCATAGCGGCTGAACATGACCGCCCGCACCGCGCAGTCGCCCTCCTTGAGGGTGAAATAACAGTGCCCGCTGCGCTGGTGACAGACAAAGTTGGAAATTTCCCCGCGCAGCAGCAAATCCTTGAGCAAGAAATCGCCGTCGAGCAGGCTTTTGACATAGCGGTTGAGCTGGGAAACGCTTAGAATATCAGCCAACGCGCACACCGTCCCTTACTGCGGCAAGGATAGCAATGCCGGCGGCGTTGTCCGAGGAAAACTCCGGCTTTGCAAAGTAGCCGCCGAACTGCTCGGAAATCTCCTTTTGGATGATGCTGTTGGACATCACCCCGCCCGAATACAGCAGCGGCAGGTTCGGGCAGCACTCCCGCACATTTTCGGTCATCCGTTTGACCACGGCGCACACCGAGTCGATGCAAAAGCGCGCCACATTTTCCCGGCTCTCTCCTTTTGCCAGCAGCTGCTCACACTGGTTCTGCACGCCGGACACGCAGCAATTGCCGTCCTTAAAGGTCAGCTTGACTTTAAACTGCTTGTCCGCCTGCTGCGCCAGCCGGTCCAGCTGCATCCCGGCAGGAAAGGGCAGTCCCAGCATCCCGCCGACCCGGTCGACCGCCTGCCCGCATTTTAAATCGAGCGAATGATACAGCAGCTTGGTGTCAAACACCCACTGGTCATCTGCGCCGACCTGCACACATTCGGTGGTGCCGCCCGAAAAATGAAAGGCGACAAACTCGCTGCCAATCAGCCGCAGCTGCTGTGCGGAATATAAAGCGGCAGCAATGTGCCCGCACTGGTGGGAAAACGGATACAGCGGGATGCCGTTTGTCGCGCTGATGGCATCCGCTGCCAGTCTGCCGGTCAAAAAGCAGGGCATATAGGAGTCCTGTGCATTTCTCGGGCGGACAGATACCCCCACCGCCGCCAGCTGGTTCTGCGCCTGTGGTACAGCAAAAAACAGCTCCTCAAGAATCTGTGGGAGCTGTTTTACATGAGCGAACACCGCGTCGCTCTGCTTTAATCCCAGGGCGCCCTTAGCGACCGGCAACAGCTTCTTTTTGTGGACAACACAGCCCGTGCTGCTGTCAAAGACCGCCGCCGAAGTTGTATAATTACTGGTATCGATACCCAGATAATATGGCATTTTATTCACCCTGTCTATGTCTTCTATTTTGCCTTTTTGTCCTTCACCTGTGGGTCCATGTCGCGGATAACAGCGCCGAGCACCCCGTTGATGAAGGCATATTCATCCTCGCCTGCATACTGCTTGGCAAGCTCCACCGCCTCGTCCACGGTTACATTGATCGGGACCTGCGGCACATACATCAGCTCGTATGCTGCCATGCGCAAAATTGCCAGCGACACCTTGGAGATGCGCGAAAGCTTCCAGTTTTTCAGCTTCGGCTCGATTAGCGCATCAAGCTCCTCGACATGGTCCACTGTTCCCTGTGCCAGCTGCATGGTAAACTCATTTGGCTGCAAATCTCTGGTTTCGGTGGCTCCTTCGATGATTTCCTCCAGTGTCATGTCGCTAAAGCTTTTTTCGAACAGCAGGCAGAATGCCTCCTGACGGGATTGATGTCTTGTCATCATATTTTGTCCTTTCCGGCTTCATGCCGGTGGCACAAAACCTGATTATTTCTTTGTCAAATTGCAAAAAGGGTTACTGCTCTGCGCCGGATGGCACAACAGCCGGCGAGGTCTGTGGGAAAACGATTCCGGCAACGTGTACGTTGACCTTGGATACGGTGATGCCGGTCATGTTCTGCACAGCATCCTTAACGGTCTTTTGCAGGGTTTCGGCAACCTCCGGGATGTTGGCTCCGTACTTGAGATTGACGCTGATGTCGATGACCGCTACGTCGTCATTGAGGCTGATCTGGATGGGGCGTGCAATGCTGCCCTTCTTCAGAAAATTCTTGATAGGGGTGTAGGTATTTGCCAGGGAAACGACTCCGTCGATCTCCTCCGAGGCAAAGTTTGCGATGGTCGCCAAAACCTCCTGAGAAATTTTCAGGCTGCCTGCCGGCTGTTTATTATGTTCTACGTTCATAGTGATTCCTCCTGTGATCAAGATACCGGAACGCTGCCAAAAGGAAAAAAGCGTCCCTTTCGGAAAATCATTTTCTGATACATAACACATTATATCACATTCTGCAAATCTTTACAACCGATAGTCCCCCGCTGATTTTGAATTTCCTTTTAACAAAATCCGTTTTATGCAATATAAATCCCCAGCATCATCAGCACCGCGGCAAACAGCACCAACGGGCGACCGTTGAGACCCACCGGCAAAAACAGGGCAATCAGCCGCTTTTTCAGCCGCTGTGCGCTGCTGGACAGGCAGGAGGCCAGCAGCATCTGGTGCCGGCGCTGGCGCTCCAGCAAAAACTTTGCGGTGTCCAGCAGCGTCTGGGCATACTGCTCGACAAAACGGCGGTCCCTTCCCTTGATGACGCTGCGGTCGCAGGCACTTTCCAAATCCTCGGTGGCGCTGTCAACCATCAGATAGAGAAACGGATTAAACCAGTGTACCGACAGGGTGAACAGCAAAAACAGCCGGTACCAGCTGTCCCGCCGGCGGTAGTGCATCAGCTCATGGCGAAAGATCATCCGCAGGTTTTCCTTTGGCAGCATACAATCGGGAAAGACCACCTTTGGTCGCAAAAATCCCAACAGCATCGGTCCGGCTGCCTGCGACGAGATGCACAGCTGCACCGGCGCTGCAATCTTCAGGGTACTTTTGATTTCATAAAACACCCGCCGAATCTCCTGCTGCTCGGCGTGGCTTAAAGAAAGATGGCGCTCCCCGCGGCTGAGCCGCCTGCTCAAACGATAGTATGCCAGCAGATGAAGGGCAAAAAACGCTGCCATTCCCGCCAGCCACACCCTGCCCAGCAGCTGCCATTTTGCCTGTGCAAAGCTGTCCCCGAAATAGACGATCCCCACCGGCAGCGGCACCAGCAGACGGGCGGACAGGATAAACCACAGGGTACTGCGGCAGCGGGGTGAATATTTTGCCAGCCTGCCCTCCCCCAGCATCATCAAAGCATATAAAACGCTGGCAACCAGCGACGATTCCAATACAGAAAAGCAAATTCGTTCTAACATCATTTTCCCAACTCTCTTTGTTTGATGGACAACCCCTTCCACGATTCTTTTGCGAACCGGCGGCTGTCATTTCTGTCCTGTTATATTATAAGTGACGATTTGCCTGCTGTATTGTTACCTGCCTTTTGCGGTTTTAGTCCTTTTTCTCAAAATTCATCGATAGACAGTTGTATTTTTACAGAAAAACTGTGCAAAAAAACGACGCCCTGCACAGCTTTTGTCTGCACAAGGCGTCGATTCGGTCATATTGATTGCAGATATTCAATCAGCGCATCTGCGATGGCGTTGGCAGTCTGGTACATCGAATCGGGTGTACACAGCTGGTCGTACTCAATCGGGTTGCTGATAAAGCCCATCTCAATAAGCATCGACGGACACAGGGTATTGCGGGTGACATAAAAGTTGCCGTAAATCACGCTGCGGGCATCCCGCTCGTTGTAGGCGCTTATCTTTTCCAGGATGGAATCCGCCAGCAGCTTGGAGTTGTTTTCATAATAATAGATCTCGGTCCCGCTGGGTTTGAGTCCGTTGGCGTTAGCATCAATGCTGTTGCAGTGCAGCGAAACATAAAAGTCCGCCCGCTGCTCCTTTGCCAGCGCTACACGGTCGGTCATCTCCACCTTCGAAGAATTGTCCTGCTGCGGGCTGACCGCCAGCACCACCTGTGCGCCCAGCGATTCCAGACGGTTCTTCAATACCAGCGCGTGCGCCATGGTGATATCCTTTTCCATCGGACCGTTTCCGTTTAAAACACCCAGCGCACCGCTGTCCAGTCCGCCGTGTCCCGGGTCCACCACTATGGTCATCTGCGAAAGCGGCTGGTCGCTGCTGCCAAGGTCTGCCTTGCGGTTAAAAAAGACGGTGGTCCTTCCCTTGCCGTCGTAGCTGACGTCGTAGCCGACGGTGTCCACCCCCTGTTTTTTGTAAAACTCCAGGATGGTGTCCTCGCCGACGGTGCTGACCTCCACCGAAGAAAACAGCTCACTGTAGATTTCGTCCAGCTCGATGCCGCTGGTATTGTAAAAGCGCAGGGCAATCTTTTCGCCGGTGCTGTACGCCTTGAATGCCGGAGCCGCCTTGCCGTCGAGCACCAACGATTCCCCATTCTTCAGGATGGTGTAGGTGGTTTTGCTCACCTCTTCCTCCCACTGGCTCTGCTCAGGCAGCAAATCCACATAGGATTTGGCAATCCAGCCGCCCATGCTCAGCTGAAAGTAGCTGTCGTTGGAATCGACGATGGCATCCACCGCGCCCGGACTCAGCAGCGAAAGGTGGTTGGCTTTGCTTTCCCCTTCCTCATACAGGATGGCGGCGTTCTGGTTGACCTTTGCCAGCAGATGCGCTCCTTTGCCGACCAGATACAGCGAGCCTTGCGAGGTGGCGTTGGTGGTCTTGCCGTCGAAGGTCAGCTGATAGGAAAGTTTTCCCAGCGGCTCCACCTTTCCCTCTTCCGCCTGCGGCAGGGTAATCTTAGCGGAATAGTAGGCTTCCATCCCGGTGGTTGCCACCGCCTCCTGCTTGAGCGGGTAGCTTTTTTCTCCCAGGGTTGCGGTGACCTCTCCGTTTGCCGGAGCGGTGCAGCGGATGGTATATTCCTCCCCCGCCTGGACCACGTCGTCGCTGGAAGGCTGCATCCGGCGCAGGTTGGTGATGGTGGTAACCTCTTCGCTCGTCTGTGCCTTGGTGCGGGTGATGGTCAGCGTCTGGCTGTCGTCGCCGTTTTCAAAGCGGAAGGTGTTTTCCCCCATCGCAAGCTCGGCATAGATGCCAAAGCTGCCGTATACGCCGCGGCTTTCCACCTCCTCACCGTTGCAGCTAAGCGGGCTGTCCGGGTCGGAGGAACCGGTGATATAATAGTTGGATGCTGTGGTGGAAATATCTTCCGACGGGTTTGCCAGCTTGAGGGTGTACTCGGTGTCCAGGGTAAAGCCGGTGTCCAGCACCTGCTCGCGGTCGGTGTATTCACGGGCGGCAGTCTCCATCGAAAGCCCGCCTGCACCTGCCATGACCGACATTCCCAGCGCCAGTGTCAAACTCAGCAGACGCATCCTGCTTTTGTGCATAAGCCATTCCTCCTTGGTTATATTCGATTGCCTCTTGCGATTCTATCTTCCTTTAAAGGTAAAAATATTATAGCACACCCATGTGACAAAATCCATCGGACAGTATGACAAATATCGCTGGAAAATCAAGCCATTTCCTACAAAGCAAAAACTCCCTGTCCTTCTGCCGCAGCGGGCAGGAAGACAGGGAGCTGTTCTTTTAGCTTTTTTTCACAAATTCGTGGCGGCACTTCGGGCAGGTGATTTGGATGTTGCCTTTTCCTCTGGGCACGCGGATCTTCTGCTTGCACTGCGGGCAGCGAAAATGCCGGTGGGTGCGCAAATCCAGCAGTCCGGCTGTCTTGGCAGAGAAAAAGCTGCGCACCGGCGCGGTCATCTGCAAAAACTTCTGGTTTTCTTCATAGCGCTTGCTGACATTTTTAGAAAAAATCCGAAAGATGGAAAGGATTGCCAGCGCAAACGACAGGATGTACAACGCATCCCACCCGGTAAAAGCGAACACCATATTCAAAATGAGCATCAGCAGCAGGGTAAAAAATCCCAGCTGGTCGGTGCCATATCTTCCATACATCATCCTTGCAAGCCAATTCACGTCAAATTCCTCCTGTTGATTGTAAACTTCTGTCCTTGATTATAGAACAAATTCTTGAAGAGATTGTGACCTTTTTACAGCAGGATTGAAAACATCACGAAACAGCTGTCATCCTTTCTTTTTCTCCTTCGCTTTCATCACCCCGCAAAACTTCGCACGATTTTTCACAGATTCGCGAAAATTATTGTCTATTTTGCTGTTTTTTATTGCGAAGTCCTTGTACTTTATCACAGTGACTTGCTCCCAAACGGGTAGGATGGTATAATAAAATCCGTTTGTGAAAAAGCCGCGCAGCAAAAGCCTTGCCGGCAGAAAAGAGGATACGAATTTGGAAAAGAAATTAAAGATGATTGGTTTTATGATTCTCGGAAACGCTATTCTTGCGATGGGCACCGCTGCCTTTGTCGTCCCCAACGGACTGATTTCCGGCGGTGTGACCGGTATCGGTCTGATTCTTCAGCGGCTGTTCGGGCTGCCGGTAGACATCGGTGTCTTTGTAGCGGACGGCGTACTGTTTTTGCTGGGTGCGGCGGTGATGGGAAAAGCCTTTGCCGCTACCATCATTTTGAGCACGATTGTCTACCCGACCTTCTTCTCGCTGTTTGGAAAAATCCCTTTCCTGACCAATCTGACCGATGACAAGCTGATGGCTGCCATCTATGCCGGGCTGCTGATGGGCGCGGGCATCGGGCTGGTCATCAAAGTCGGCGGCTCTACCGGCGGCATGGACATTCCTCCCATCATCCTGCACAAGCTGTTCGGTCTGTCCATCCCGGTGATGATTTCGGTGGGTGACATCCTCCTGCTGCTGGTGCAGGCGTTCTACTCCTCCACCGAGCAGGTGCTCTATGGCATTCTGGTGGTCATGCTGACCAGCATCGTCATCGACAAGGTGCTGATTATGGGACAAAAGCAGACACAGGTCATGGTCATCAGTCCTGAATACGAGCGCATCAACCAGGCAATCCACCAGAAGATTGACCGCGGCTCCACCCTCATCCACGCCACCAGCGGTCTGGAAAAGCAGGAGCAAAAGGTGGTGCTCAGCGTCATCTCCAACCGCCAGCTGAACGACCTCAACGAGCTGATTCTGCAAATCGACCCGCAGGCGTTTGTCATTGCCAACGAGGTCAATGAGGTCAAGGGCAGAGGTTTTACCTTGAGCAAACTTTCCAAATAATTTTTCTTGCAGTATTTGTTGCATAACCTTTCTGACAAGCCGGCTGAATTCCCTTCAGCCGGCTTGTTTTCTGGATAATTTTACAGTTTTTTTGCCCTTCTTTCCTTCTTTTAAGGAGGTATGCCCAGACAGGCGATTGAAATTTTCTATCTTTTGCGTTATACTGATATTATTCAACAATATCATATAGGGGGTATCTCTTTTATGCTCGCCAAGAAAAAAGCCAAAGACCTTGTCCTGGATGCGCTGTTCTTCATCGCAGGCAGCTTTTTGTTTGCCGTATCCATCGACACCTTCACCGCGCCCAACCAGATTGCCGCAGGCGGTCTGACCGGTGTTGCAACGATGCTCAACCATCTGTTCGGCATCCCGATTGGTACTGCCAATATGCTGATGAACGTCCCGCTGCTCATTTGGGCATACATTGAAATGGGCTACCAGATTATCATTAAAACCATCATTGCCACCTTGCTTTCCTCTGCTATGATCGACATTATGGTCCCCTATCTGCCGCAGTATCAGGGCGACCCGCTGATCACCATCGTCTTTGGCGGCTGTCTGGCGGGACTGGGACTTGCCCTCATCCTGATGCGCGGCGGCACCACCGGCGGCACCGAGCTGGCTGCCAACCTGCTGACCCTGCACATCCATGGCTTTTCCCTTGGAAAATTTATCATGGCAATCGACCTGATCATCGTACTGGTTTCCGCTGTGGTTTACCACGACTATGAAAGCCCGCTATATGCGATTCTGGTCATCTATATCACCTCAAAGGTCATTGACGCGGTCATCTACGGCTCCGACAGCGGCACCGGCAAGATGATGTTTATTATCTCCCCTAAGAACAATGAGATTGCCCGGCGCATCATGGATGATTTGGAGCGCGGCGTCACCGAGCTGAAATCCCGCGGCGCATACAGCGGCAACGAAGGCACCGTCCTCTTCTGTGCCGTTGGCAGGCAGGAGGTCCATAAGACTTACGACATCATCCACGAGATCGACCCGGATGCCTTCATCGTGGTAGATGATGCCAGCGAAATCACCGGACTGGGCTTCCGCGATTTCCACCAGTACCGTCAGTCCAAGCAATCCAAAAAATCGAAAAAGGACAAATCCTCTCAGTAACCCCTATTAAAAAGGAAGATACCACTGCAAATCGGTGGTATCTTCCTTTTTTTATCGATTCCGGCAAATCCTTCTGTTAACGGATGCCGTATTTTTCAATCACATAGTCCATATCCTTGTCGCCTCTGCCGGAAAGGTTGATGAGGATGGAGCCTTTGCCCATCTTCTCGGCAAGCTTTAAGGCGTAGGCAACCGCGTGCGAGCTTTCGATTGCCGGGATGATTCCCTCCATGCGCGACAGCTTGAAGAAGGCGTCGATGGTGTCGTCGTCGCCGATGACATCGTATTTCACCCTGCCCAAATCGTGCAGGAAAGCGTGTTCCGGTCCGCTGGATGGGTAGTCCAGACCGCTTGCGACCGAGTAGACCGGAGCCGGCTGACCGTTTTCATCCTTGAGCATGATGCTGTTGAAGCCGTGCATGACTCCTTCGCTGCCGTACTGCAAGCTGGCTGCGTGGTCACCCAAGTCGGTTCCTCTGCCCAGCGGCTCCACGCCGTAGATTTCCACCGGGTCATTTAAGAAGCCCGAGAAGATTCCCATGGCGTTCGAGCCGCCGCCCACACAGGCAACCACCGCATCCGGCAGTTCACCGGTCATCTGCAAAAACTGCTCTCTGGCTTCGATGCCCACTACGCTCTGGAAATCGCGCACCATCATCGGGAAAGGATGCGGACCCACCACCGAGCCGATGCAGTAGATGGCGTCCTTGTACTCGCGGCTGTATGCGGCAAAGGCTGCGTCCACCGCTTCCTTCAAGGTGGCAAGACCGTCGGTCACCTCGATGACCCGCGCGCCCAGAATCTTCATGCGGGCAACGTTGGGCGCCTGCTTTTTGATGTCCACCGAGCCCATGTAGATGTCGCACTCCAGTCCGAAGTAGGCGGCAGCGGTGGCAAGTGCAACTCCGTGCTGTCCAGCTCCGGTTTCGGCAATCACCTTTTTCTTGCCCATATATTTTGCCAGCAGCGCCTCACCCATGCAGTGGTTGAGTTTGTGCGCACCGGTATGGTTGAGGTCCTCACGCTTGACATACAGCTGAACGCCGTTGCCCAGGCTCTGGGACAAACGGTCCAGATGGGAAACCGGTGTCGGTCTGCCCTGAAAGTCCTTGCGGATGCGGCGCAGCTCGGCGATAAATTTTGCAGACTTGCAGATGGTCTGGTAGGCATCGCGGATTTCAACCATCGCTGCTTTAAGCTCCTCCGGGATGTAAGCTCCGCCGTATTTTCCAAAATAGCCGTCGTTGGTTGGGTAGTTTTTAAAGTAGGTATCAAAATCAACGTTATTAAATTTCATCTTTCTTCCTCCATCATAAAAAGCATCTTCATTTGGTTGGTTTTCGGTTTTTCATCAATCCATCTTTCCTGACGCCATCGTTTGGTCTGCAACATTCGGTTTTCCTCCCTGCTTTGCCTTAGCGTCTGTCAACAGCTCTTTGTGATGTTGGGAAACAACAAAAACGCCCTTGACAGAATCCTCTTGTTCTGTCAAGGGCGAATAAAATTCTTTATCCGTGGTGCCACCTTGATTCACCCGCCGTACAGCCGGTGCGCTTTTACAGGATACCAACATATCCCCGACAACTAACGTATGCCTGACACGTCGCAGAATACTTTGAATGGGACCTTCCCTTTCATTTGACTGCGCCCTCAGCGGTCCATTTGACGACTTGTTTCTCCCCCGACTCTCAGCAACACGGGTTCTCTGTACAGGCATCATCGCCGTTATCTCCGCTTCAACGGTTTGTTTATGAACTTGACTTGATTCTATCACAGCACAGGGCAACTGTCAATCCCTTTTTACAAAATTTCTTTGATAGTTTTTTGTCAATATACACCACTTTTCCTCCTTTGTCCCACACCTGCTGTTGTACAGATTGACATTATTGTCAAAAAGAATACAATGGAAATAGAACGACACGGAGGAAAAACAAATGGAACAGACCAATAAACTCAACTGGATTAAAAAAGTCACCCCGCTGCTGTACAACCTTTCGCTGGCGGGCATCTGCCTGTACATTGCATTGCGCTGCCGCAGCTGGGCAAACCTGCTGCTGCCCTGGGAAACCGGCTTTGTCTTTTTCCCGCTGGCGGCTGTGTACTACCTGTCCAACCAGCTGCTGTGCAAAAAATATCTGGTAGCAGAAAACCGCGCCCTCACCTATTGGGTCAGCGTTGCCACCTTTGTGGTCATCTACCTGTCGATGTCGATTTTGTGCGCTGACCTGCTGCAATGGCTGCTGCACTTCTTTTTAACCGATGCCGCCCGGCAAACGCTGTTCATCCTGTGCGGTTTTGCCTGCCTTGCCTTCACCCTTTTCTTTGCCTGCTATGGCTGCTACAAAACCACCAAAATCGTAACCGTTCAATATCCGCTTGCCAGCGAAAAGCTTGCCCGCCCTTTGCGCATCGTACAGCTCAGCGACCTGCACATCGGCTTTTTTGTGGGCGAACAGCACATCCGCAAGACGGTGGAGGCAGTCAACCGGCTTCAACCGGATATGGTGGTCATCTCCGGCGATATGATCAACGCTGCCAATACCCTGGAATGTCCCGAAATCGAAGCGGTCGAACGGCTGCTGGCACAGCTGCACTCGGTCAAGGGGACCTATGCGGTTGTGGGCAACCACGACCCGGAGGTGTCCGACCCGGACTTTCAGGATTTTTTAAAGGCATCTGACATCCACCTGCTCAACGATTCGGTCTTTGCCGACAACGATTTGCAGCTGGTCGGACGCACCACCTGCACCAAACCCCACCTTCCCCTCTCCGCTTTGATGCAAAATCTGGATTCACAGCGGCTGACGGTGGTGCTCGACCACGACCCCATCGGCATCCCGCAGGCGGTCGAAGCCCACGCCGACCTGGTGCTGTGCGGTCACACCCACCGCGGACAGGTCTTTCCGCTGGCGTGGTTTGTCCGCTTTTTATACAGCAAACAGCAGCTGTGGGGAATTTCCCGCAGCGGTGACACCACCTCCATCGTCAGCGCCGGCACCGGTTTCTTCACCATGCCGATGCGCATCGGCTCCGACTGCGAGGTGGTCTGCATCGACATCCGCCCTTCTGCCAACGAGCAACTGTAATTGGGAGGTTCTGCTATGAAATGGATTCTACTTTTCATCTATCTGCTGATGATTCTCGGCGTCATCTTTTTGGAGCGCAAACAGCCGACCGAAGCGCTGCTGTGGGTGGTGGTCCTGGTCTGCCTGCCGTACCTGGGTGCGGTGCTGTATCTGGTGTTCGGCAGCACCATGGCAATCAAGCTGACCGCCTACCTGCGCAAAAAACGTCTGGACGAGCATCACCTCTCCATCCCGCAGCAAACTGCCCTCCCCGAGCTTGCCGTATCCGACGAGGACCGCCAGGTCATCCAGTTTAACCAAAGCTACAACCGCAGCCGTCTGACCAGCTGTGACGATGTGCAAATCTATACCAACGGAGAAGGGCACTATCGCCAGCTGTTTGCGGACATCCAAAACGCCAATGAGTGCATCTACATCGAATTTTACACCATCCACCACGACCTGATGGGCGAAGCGCTGGTCAAAGCCCTCAGCGAAAAGGCAAAGCAAGGGGTCAAGGTGCTGGTGATGTGCGATTTTGTCGCCAACCTTTCCACCCCTGCCAGTATGTTCCGTCCGCTTTGTCAGGCAGGCGGCAAGGTCATCCGCATCAAGCCCTTCTTCACCCACTACCGCAGCCACCGCAAGATCGTGGTCATCGACCACAGCATCTCCTACATCGGCGGCATGAACATCGGCAAGCAGTATGCCAACCTTGCCAAGGTCAAAAACCCGTGGCGGGACACCCAGGTCCGCATGACCGGCGGGTGCAGCCATGTGCTGGATGAATATTTCCTGACCGACTGGCTGTGCTCGGTACGCCGCAAGGACTGGAAGGAAACGGTGGCGTATGTCGATTCGCTGCCGCAGGTGCAGGAAACCCTCTCTGCGCAGCTGTGCCAGTTTATCGTCGGCGGCGTGGACACCAACAAGGAATCGGTCAAGATGTGCTATCTGAGCATGATCCGAAGCGCCAAGCACAAAATCCGCATCCAAAGCCCGTACTTCATCCCGGACGCCTCCATCATGGACGCGCTCAAGACCGCCGCTGCCGCCGGTGTGCAGATTGAGCTGATGATTCCCGGCATCAAAGCCAGCTTCTTCCTCGACCCGGTCACCACCTACTACTGCGGACAGCTGATGGAATACGGCGCAAAGGTCTACAAATACCACGGCTACATCCACGCCAAGACCATGGTCATCGACAACGAGCTGTGCTGCATCGGCTCGGTCAACATGGATATGCGCAGCCTACAGGTGGACGACGAGGTGTGCGGTGTATTCTATGCAAACGACATCGTTTCCCGCTACGACCGCATCTACGACCAGGACATCGAAAGCTGCGACCCTTACACCTGGGAGCAGTTTAGCAACCGCGGGACGAAGGAACGTCTGAGCGAAAGCATCTTTTTGCTGTTTGCTCCGCTGATGTAAACAAAAAAACAGCAACAGCACCGGCAGCAAATGCAAAAACGCTGCAAAGAAGTTCCCGCTCTCCCCTGCCGGCATCTGCGACAGGGACTTTCGTAGATTGCAGCCCTCTCCCGCTTCTTCTCGACAAAAAACAGGTTCGTGTATCAAAAGATACACGAACCTGTTTGCATTGGACTGTTGCAGTTATACCTTCTGCATAACGCCTTTGTTCATCTTGTAGTGGACCATGTTCGGACGCAGGCAGGAAAGGTCGTGGGTGCTGATAAGCACCGCCTTGCCGGAATCCGCCTGACGCTGGAAATGCTCCATAATCAGCGCGGTGTTCTCCTCGTCCAAATCGCTGGTCGGCTCGTCGGCGATGACCAGTTTCGGCTGATGGACCACCGCTCTGGCTACTGCGACGCGGCGGCGTTCACCGCCGGAAAGGTTGGTCGGATAATCCTGCGCCATCGCTTCCATGCCGAATTCCTCCAGCAGCTGCATTGCCTGCTTTTCCAAATCGGGGTATTCCCCGCACAGGCGGTGCGGCAGGCAGATGTTTTCCAGCACGGTGAAGTTTGGCAGCAGGCTGTCCCCCTGCAGCACATAGCTGATCTGTGTTGCACGCAGGTGGGTCCATTCCTTTGCAGAAAGCTTGCACAGGTCCTTGCCCTCAAAGAGGATTTCGCCACTGTCTGCGTGGGTCAGACCGGAAATCAGGTGGAAAAAGGTACTTTTTCCGCAGCCGGACGGTCCGGTCAAAGCGCACAGCTGACCGGCATCCAGCGAAAAGTTCACCTCATGCACCGCATCAAACTTTGTTTGCTGACGGTCATAGGTCTTTGTCAGTTTTTTGGTAACCAGCATTACATTTCCTCCCCACGGAGCAATCCGTCCAAATCGTTTCGGCTTACCTTCCATGCGGAATACAGCGATGCAACGACCGAAACCAGCAGAGCCAGCAGCATACACTTGAGTCCCAGCACCAGCAGATAGGACAGGGTGGTGTTCAGCTCTGGGATATGCAGAACGATCATCAGGGTGTTTTTAAAGATGAGCAGCGCGGTGGTTCCAACGGCAGCGCCCAAAAATCCGCCCAGCAATCCGATCAGCACACCTTCGGTCAGGACCATGCCGGCAAGCTTGCCGCTGTCCGCACCCAGACAAGCCAGGATACCGAATTCTTTGGTTCGCTCGTTGATGGTGATGGTGAAGATGCACAACAGAGCCACAACAACCAAAACAGCAATCAATGCTACCAGAATGGCGCTGTAACTGCCCATACTCTGGGTGGACTGGATGGCTTCGGACATGATTGCGTTGGTGGTGTAGGCTGCCAACGGCGAATCCTCCGCCAAACGGAAGTTGATGGTTCTTGCCAGCGCCTTGACGTCAGTTCCTTCCTCGGCACGAATCATCAGAGAGGACACCAGCTGGCTGCTGTCCGGTCTTTCGCGGAAGGTTTCGTACCATTTTTCGCTGCTCATGATTTCCTGCGCGGTTTCATAGGTCATAAAGACGCAGGTGTCGTAGTTGGTACCGGAGCGTTCCAGATGACCAACCACCTTGAACGGCTCGTTAAAAAAGATGACCTCGTCCTCTTTTTCCGGCGTAATCTGCGAACCGATAATCATTTCACCGCGTTCCGGCATCTTGATTTTGCTCTCTGCCAGCCACGCACTGACCACAAAGTCGGTTTCCGGCTCAAACGCAATCATCTGCACCTGCGCCGAGCAGCAGCCGGCAGCCAGCGACTGCATATACAGCTGCGGAGAGCAGGATTCCACTCCCTCCAGCGAAGCGACATCCTCGACCCATTTTTTGTCGAAAGTAAAGTCGCACTTTTCGCCCAAAAACAGCGAATCCGCCATGCTGCGCTCGTACTCTTTCGGAACTACGATGATGTCTGCGCCCAGACGGTCGGTGGTTTTCTCCAATCGGTCCTTCATACTGTCCACCAAAACGGTGCTGAGCATCAGCGAAAAGGAAAGCATGAATACAAAGAAAATCATGCTCCAGCTGCGCACCGGTCTGCGGGTCAGGTTTTTGACCGCCATCTTCTGGATGATAAACTGCTTCAAGGATTATCTCTCCTTTTCCTTGTTTACAAAAAAGAGGATGCCCTGCAAAACGATGCCGATAGCCGACAGGGTGTGGGTAACCGGGAAGGTCAGCACATTGCAAGCCATATCTGGCTTCATGCAGCTGCCAATCAGAACGGTTGGGAACAGGATGGACATGACACAGACAACCGCACCGGTGATAGCCAGCAGACGTTTGGACTCCTCTTGTTTTGCCAGCAGCTGCAATGCACCGACAACTGCCAGAATTACACCGACCGCAATCAGAGCTTTTGCGGTGTAGAAGCATTTCATCGGCTTGTCGCCTACCGGACATACCTTGAACAGAAACTGTGGTCCCGCCGCCAGCAGAACACCTGCTACGATGGTACCAATGGACATGAGTTTGTTTTTCATAATCCTTTTCTCCTTCTTCTTTTTACATCTCTTAAAAAATGCCGCGTCAGCAGGTCCGTTTAACCCGGGCTTAAACAGACAGACGCGATTTCCTTCACTCAGCAGTATACTAAAATATTATATCAGAGTCAAATTGATATTCCTTATCATTGGGTTAATTCTGATAGATTTTGTCTAAAAATTAAGCATTTTATCTAAGATGCTTGTAAATTTATCTTGTTTTTTATCTTTTAAAGATGTATTTTGCACAATTTTCTTCTTTCCTTTTTCTTATATCTTTTGCAAGTAAATATATAAAGCCATAAAAAAACATCCATAAAGAACGAACATGAAGCAGAAAGTAGTTTGCCTTCCGCAATCACCCTATCTGCATCAATAAAGCAGTAGAAATTTTATGACCATCGTGATATAATATAAATGAAAGTAACCGGTATTTCCTGCTATATATCAATAAAATTCAACCTGCTGCAAGTCGAAGGAGGGTTTTTGATGCGCTATTCTTATCCTGCCTACTTTATCAAGAAAGAGTCCGGGTATTTGGTCTTCTTTCCCGACCTTGACAACATCGCAACCTGTGGCTGCAATTTCGCACAAGCAACCCACATGGCAATGGACTGTCTGGCGCTGTACCTGTGTTCTTGTCTGGAAGATGGTAAAATGCTTCCGCCGCCCTCCCCTATCGAATCGCTCCACCTTTCTGATTTTCTCCAAAACGAACTAAATGACATCCCCTATTCCGATGCCTTCTGTCAGATGATTTGCGTCGACACCGACGAATATGAGCAAGCCCTTCACGCTGGGACCGCTCAGGTTTTGGTGGAGTTGCCTGACTTTCTTCTGCGTGAAATCGACGACAACAATCTGGATTTAAATGAGCAGATTTTCTTTGCTTTGGAGGAAAGATTGTATAAAAACAAATCCCCCAATGCACAAACCCTTGCTGCAATCGAGGATGTAAACAATAACCGCAACCTGTTTGGACCCTTTAAAAATGTAGAAGATATGATGAATGAATTGAATGGGAGGTCCTCACACATGGAAACAACGGAAATCAAGGATATTAAACTGTCCCCTAAAAAGTGAGGACACGCTTATGTCGCCGGCTATTCGGTTAATCTGGGCAGCGCAGAGGTTCGCTCCTGCGGTTTCCCTGATAAAAACGCTTTGCTCGATACAATAAAATTAACAGGAAGGATTTTATATGCTCTTATATCACGGAAGTAAAACCATCGTTGAATCTCCTGAAATTAGGATTCAGAAATATAATAAGGATTTTTATTTGGGGTTTTACTGTACCCTGCTTCCAGAACAAGCGATCCGCTGGGCTACACGATTTGATGGCATCGGCTATTTGAATGAATATCTCTATACCCCTAATGATACATTAAGGGTAAAGCATTTCCCAGAGATGTCAGAGGAATGGCTGGATTTTATCGTTTCCTGTCGTTTGGGTTATCCCCATGACTACGATATCGTGGAAGGTCCTATGGCTGATGATACCATTTTTAACTATGTCCAGAACTTTGTAGATGGTAAAATCAGTCGAGAAGCTTTCTGGGAACTCGCAAAATTTAAAAAACCAACCCACCAAATCAGCTTCCATACGGTTCGTGCCCTGACCACTCTATCTTTCGTGAAAGGAAGTGAGGTTCATGATGAAGAATAACAGTGCCTTATTTTATACCTGCAGTCTGATTGAGTTTATCGGAAGAGAAAGAAAACTAAAGCGTTCTGAACTAGTTCAGTTTTTGGGGAAAAAGGTAATTGAACGCATCTATCGCTATGCAGATGTATTCCACTGTGAACCAATCGAAAAGACCGCCGATGACTTCATCACGAACCTTAATATCCCAACAGGTTCTTTTGATAATGTGTCCTCCTGCCGTTACAATGTCCCGGATTATTGGACCATCGGCGAGGTGTACGAACGATTGATTGAAGATGTTCCCGGTGATAACACAGACCATCTCATTGATATCTTGATAGAGGTCTACACTTCTTGGATTGATGATGCCATCTCCAACTACAATACAGATTTTTATTACCAATCTCGAGAATACATTTTCGAATGTTATCGGGAAGGCAAAGTTTGTGCATAGTTATAGGAAAACACTCCCTTCTGAAAGCAGCAGAAAGGAGTGTTTTTTCATTTTATTCTGATTATCGTTTGCCGATAGCTTTCGTCCTGCTGTTTGGCAGCGAATCAAACTCCGGGTTAAAGGCATAGAAGTTTTTGCTGTCCAGCTGCTCCTGAGCAATGCGCAGCATTTCACCGAAGCGCTGGAAGTGGACGATTTCCCGCTCCCGCAAGAATTTGATTGGGTCGCGCACATCCGGGTCATCCACCAGGCGCAGGATATTGTCGTAGGTCACCCTCGCCTTCTGTTCTGCTGCAAGGTCCTCTGTCAAATCGCAGATGATGTCCCCCGTTGATTGCAAGGTTGCAGTAGAAAACGGCATACCGGATGCCGCCTGCGGATAGATACCGGTGGTGTGGTCCACAAAATAAGCCTCCATGCCTCCCTCTTTGATTTGTTCAACCGTCAAGCCTTTGGTCAGCTGGTACAAAATTGCACTGACAATCTCGATATGTGCCAGCTCCTCGGTGCCGATGTCGGTCAAACCCGCCTTGACCTGTCCCCAGGGCGCTGTGTAGCGCTGGCTGAGGTAACGGGTCGCCGCACCCATCTCACCGTCTGGGCCTCCAAATATTGATAAGATATAAACCTGCAACTTTGGCAAGCAATATTTTTTACTATTGCTTACTGATTTTATCCATTTTCTTTGGATGTTTTAGTATTAACCATGCCAGTACCCCAAATACCGATGTTATCATACCTATACCTATCACCCACGAAATTATAGGTTGTGATTTCGATAAATTTAATAGCCAACCTCCTGAATTAGAATAATCAACATAATGGAGCCATGATGCGACCGACAAAATCAACAAAAAAATATAATTACACCATATAATAAACGGATACTTTTCACTGAGACTTGCGTCTTCCCTTTCTGTTGCCTTCATAGAAAGTTTTGTAAATTTCGATATAAACAGCATAAAAACAAATACTAAATTACAAATAAACAAGCTCCAGATTGAACCTATAATCATTAAAATTAAAATCGGAAAATCTTTCGCACCATTAAATATATTATCTAATGAACTTATTCCTCCGAAAACGATAAATGAAAGTGCTGTAAAAATAGCAATCAAAGAAATAAATTGCATATTCATTTCATGTGTAAATTCCGATTTAAAGGGAATCAAGTTTTTTTCGAATCGATCGGAAAATGTGTCTTCTGAGTCATGCAGCTGCTCTACTTGCGCAATAGCAAGATTTGAATGATCCCATAATTTTTCAATGCATGCCTTTGTGGTTAGGTTTTGTTCATCTTGTAGTTCATTCAAATATTCTAGTAATGTATTTAAATTAGATATGTATGTTGTTCTATCCTTTGCATCTAAAGAAAACAAATAGTTACTAATCACAGAGTACAGCCATCGCTTATGTTCACACAAATAAGACTTTATATCTTCGTATACCTGTTGTTTATCAAATTTAAGTACAGTAAGTTTCGAGCAAATATTTCTTATTACTATCTGTCGATGTTCGTTGGGATCATTTGTTGTTTTTATAATCGCTTCTTCCGAGAGCTGGTCTTGCTTTATAAGATCAACTTTTATAGTGCTCATCTTAAACTACTCCTTAAAGTAATTATAAATAGATTTATTCGATATTTTATTATTAAATCCCTTTCTATACGCCTCTTTCCAAGGCGCTTGATTATGTGTAATCCTAACAAGTTCTGAAGCAGTATATCCAAAGGTTTCTGTTATAATATTATCAATTCTTGCTTTGTCTTCTTCTGCTATTGTATCATAATATGGCTTGAGTATATCATTATTGTTCGATGGAATTATTCCGCTTCCGTAGATTTTATATTGGCGATATACGCTCGGTACAACAGGTCCAAAGTCCCACGCTTCGATTGAATCTGAAAAACATGGTCTATGATCATATGTTCCTACAAGAAACTCTGCTTGAACAAAATATAACACCTTTTGTAATTTGAGATTAGATATTCCTCTTTCATGCCTGTTATAATAATCTATTACATAACGTGCAACTGATAATGCATTATACATAAAGTGCCTCTCCTTCTTTAGTCTCTTTTGCTTAAAGGAATCCATGCATCACAACATTGACTATTTGTCAAGTATATCTTATTCCATTTTTGATTTTTTGTCCATATCCTTTTTTGGGCGAATTATTAAAATCATCTAAAAATATCTCTCTAAATCACTCACAGAACAATTCTTACACAAAATAGCCCTCCCCAACATCATGTCAAGGAGGGCTCATTCTTTTATTTTTCTTTTCTCCAATTTTTATACTTGCCGCTGGTAACTCTTCGGTCAACATATTCCTCTTCCGAATCAATCACCCAGTTTCGACCAATCTTCCTGGCAGTCTTAAATTCGCCGTTGATGCACTTTCTCCGCAGATTTGCAGCATCTTTCCCGTGCTGCTGTGCATATTCGGCTAAACTGATCAGCATCCTACTTCTCATCCTTCCATTTCTTCAAAATCATAGAAATAACAACAACATCTAAAATAATTACTATAATATCCAAAATCATTTTTACTATATCCATAGTTTTCCCTCCTTCTTTTTATGTTTCTGTTGACAAAAAACAGGAAAGAGACTATCCTTTAAAGAGAAGGGGCTTTCGCCCCCTCCCTCACTCTTTCAGGATTTTGATTAAATCAATAATCGCTTGAACGAGTTGTAGGATTGCGGTGATAAGAAGGACTTTTTCGACTGGTGCTTTCTTATCACCTTTTTTCTTTTTCCTGCTCAATTCTCCACCTCCTTTCCATGTTTCTATTATAACACTATATCGTGTATTTGTCAATGCAAAATAATACTTTTTACACAAAAAATCGCCCTCCCCAGTATCACACTGAGGAGGGCTTTTGATGTTCCCTTTGGCTTCGGCACACCTCGAATTTTGAGGGGTCTGATGCTAAGAGCAAGATTATGTTTATTTATTTTACCGCATAACAATGTGGTACTTTACTTTTAACTTAGAGCAGCGGTTCTGCGGAATAACACCGTCATACTGCAATCTACCTGCCACTACTCCTGGATGAATCCCTATTTTCTTAGCAAAGCTAACAATCTCCTCGTCTGTCACATACTTATTAGGGTGCCATTTTTCATATTCATTTAGTGGAATCAAATAATTTGATGCAAATGCATCTGCATCTTCCTCTAATTGATTATCCATATCAGAAAAATCATCATTGTTTCCGCTAATAAATACTTTTGTTACTTTCTGCTGTAATACATGTTTTATTTCATGGAACAATGAAAACCAGAATGTATCAGCATTACATCTTCTATCATTTAAAGCAAGAACAACCTGATTGTTTCCAAACCACTTAACTGCACCGTTAATTCCTGAATTCTTTAAATGTGGCAATAATACAAATGCCACTCCACAACCGGAAAAAATCTCTCTTAAGCGTGGAATAAACTGGTTGGGTTCTTGTAATGTCATACTGCGTATTTCCGGCAAAAATCCCTTCAATTTATTTGCATCAAAAGAATCAACGTTCATTTGTTTAGCGCAATTTAATGCAATTTGTAACCAAGCTTGGGAATTTACAATGTTCTTCTCCTGAACATTTTTAATACCTGTTCTATAGTTGACCAAAAAATCCTGCTGGGTCAAAATGCGAAGGTCTGATATCATCAAACATGCACACAAATTTTTAATTTTTTCGGACATATTTTTGGCTGGAGGCAATCCAATATTATTTTTGAAATAAGAATAATCTATCATTTTCATAATTTTGCCTTGCTCATCCAGCGACTCTCGTTCTTTTATCTCTATCAATTTTTCATCGTATTTCTGCTGCAAATTAAGCCATACTCCAACACTGCTACCGAGCATTGTTGACAAATTCTTTGCCAGATCATTTGAAAGATTGATATGACCATTAACTAATTTACTTAATGTTTTTTCTGTTGTTCCCATTCTCTTAGCAAATTCAGCTTGTGTTATTTCCATATCATCAATTATTTCTGAGATATAGTAGCCCGGATGGAATGCGAACAGGTCATTATATTCTATTTTGTTACTCATAATGATTCGACACCTCCGTAACTTTAATTATTTTAATAGATTTGCATTGAGAAATAATATCACCTTGAGTAATTTCCTTCTCGTTATCATCACATGGAATAAACGTTACCCTGTAACCTGTATTTCCAAGTGATAAACTCCACTCATTCTTCCTATCACCTATAAGGCTGTGCATTCTATAAGGCTTATAGGTATATATATCTTTCAACGATTCTGCACTTTGAATATAATTTTCCATAGCCTTAATCTTCATTTGTACATTCGAAGGATATTTCCATTTTTTGCTATATTCAGAACAAAATTGACTTCTCGCACTTTTATTTTCGTACAATATCTTCACTCTGCATCGCTCACCACTTTTTATTACCTTTTTGGTAATTTTATTATAGCATAGTGTTTTTTATCTGTAAACATATTATCACCAAATTCAAAAAATCTTTCAAATATATTATCTTGTTTTTCACAATATACGTTAATTAAAAACATAAAAATCACATTTGCCCTCCCCGGATACTTCCGAGGAGGGCTTTTTTAGTCCTAGATAGTCATAGTTTTAGTCATAGTTTTAGTCTTTGGCTTCCACCTCTTCCTGCTCCTGCTGCTCTTGCATTACTGCCATTTTGTCGCGGACCGGCAGCTCTTTTAAATCCTCCATCAGCTTGGTAACGGTGCCGTTGCCGCCCAGACGGTGGTATTCATCGTACATTTTCTGCGCTGCCTCCAGCCCATGCAGGCTGATCCAGCCGCGCTCATAATAGTGATAGTATGCGTGTACCAGTTCTGCCCGCAGCAGGGCGATGATTGCTTCCTTTACTGCTGTTTGCCGCACTTCTTCTTCCTGCTGTTTCTTCCAGAGGCGGCGGATCAGATACCCGCCGCCTGCCAGAACCCCGGAAAAGAGCACCTCCAGCCAATACTTTGCCAACCACTCCAGCAAATCTATCGCCTACTCTCTAAAATAATCCTGCACAGCTTTGCACACCGCCTTTTCTGCGCCCTCTGCTTTTGGCAGATGCAGGTGCAGCATCGGCACCTTGCTTGTGTAAAACCACGGGATGTCCTTAACCTCTCTGAGCGGGATTTCCTCGGCTCCCAGCAGGATTGGGTCGATGCCGATCATCTTGAGCTGGTGCTTGTAGTAACTCTGTGCCTGTCTGCTCTCCTCAGTGTCGCGGCGGACGTTGTGTCCCAGGCGATCGCCCAGCAGACCCTCGACCTTGGTGATTTTGACTTTGCACTGTGCGGACTCATAGACAAACAGCACATAGTCCGGTTCCAGCTGTGCCAGGGTGTAGTAATCCGGGTATGCCTTTGGAGCATCCAGCTCCACGACACCCTTCATGCCCTGTGCTTTCATTTCCTCCACGATTCTCTTTGCCATTGGATTGCCGTTTACACCTACTACTGCGATTTTCTTCTTGCTCCAATAAATGTTTGCCATAAAACACTCTTCCTTTCTGTTACTCATTCACAAAATTTTTGATGTTCGGATTATTTTTGATTTGCTCGCGCATCAGCTCCAGCGCCTCATCTACCCATGTACTAAATACGGCAAATGGCACCAGGTACTTGATGGGCGGAAACGCCTCGACTGCTAAATCGTAAACGTATCGCAATTTGAGCGCACCGGTGCCGCTGCCTAAGTACTGCTCTGCCTGCGTTACTGCCCAAAGCAGCCACTCTTTGACGTTTCCCCGCATCCGCAGGTAGCCGATCAAGAGCAGCAGCAAAAGGGCACCCACCGTGCAGATGATACTCATGATTTGCTCCATAACCTTACACCTCCTTCCCTTCTAAATTGTATTCACAAACCCGCCAAAGCCCTTTTTCTTGAGGTCGCCGGCGGTTTTTTGTGCTTCTTCCTGTGTCGCAAATTTGCCGACACATACTTTTGCAAGGGCATCGTTTTTGAAAAAGACGAAGTAGCCCATATCATCGAGCTTGGCATACAGGTCGGCAGCGCTTTTTGCCGATGCAAATGCTCCCACCTGTACGGTGTACAGCAGGTTTTTGTCTGCCTGCGGCTTGTCCATTTTGGCAATGATGGCAGGATAGTCCTTGTACGCAATGTCCCGGTCCACGCTGCCGCTGATGCCACCCACCCTGCCGGTGCCGGTGTACTGCCAGATGCCGTATGGATGCTTGCAGGTGCATTTGCCTGCATACTGTGCAATCCATTTGTCATAGGCGGTCAGCTGTGCAGGGTAGAGGTAGCTATCCAAAAAGTCCTTGGAACAGTACAGCATGGCATAGTAGCCCGCCTGCTCCACTTCCTCCAGAAACGCTTTGCAAATCTCGGTGTTGGTCTGCTTGCTGCCGCCGGTGTAGATGCTCTCATACTCGATGTCAAAGGCGATTGGGTAGGTCAGCTTGTACGGCTTGACCGCTTTGATGACCTCCTGCGCCGCCCTGCGTGCTGCCTGTACAGTGGTGGCATAGCTGTACAGATAGACGCCGACGTCCAGTCCTGCCGCCAGCGCACCCTTGATGTGCTGGGTAAAGGCACTGTCGAGTTTGAGCGCACCGTTGTTGTAGCAGAAGCCGACACGGATGATTGCAAAGTCTATCCCGTCCGCCTTGACCTTCTTCCAGTCAATCTGGGGTTGCCATTTTGATACATCAATTCCCTGTTTCATCTTCCTCTTCCTTTCCGTCAAATCCTTTTTTCAGCGCTCCTGCTCGGCTGTGCTGCTTGATGAGCTGATTGAGGCAGATTGCAGCCGCCGCCAGCACATACCCCTGTCCGATGCTCACCGCCGCCAGAATCACCCACTGCATCCAGCCCACCGGCTCGCAGGCAGCCACACTCACCAGCGCCGACAGCAGCACCCCCACCAGGCACAGGATGCCCGGTATCAGGGTATCGTCGATGCGGATGGAGCGCTTGATGATGCTGCCCAGTGCATACAGGCAAGGTACCAGCCACACCGTTTCCGGTGATATGTACTCCTTCACCAGCGCCGAGATTTCGCTTAACTCGTTCATCTTTTAAATCACCTCCTTTCATATAAAACTCCAAAGCAAAAGGGAAATTGCCCTAAAAAGAGCAACTTCCCTT
>ENA-ORUF01000416-ORUF01000416.1-human-gut-metagenome-genome-assembly--contig:-NODE-416-length-61740-cov-4.523304_pt1 | contig 61740 bp, 59 predicted proteins | sample MGYA00242077_ERZ509203 | MGnify/ENA primary metagenome ERZ509203 (study PRJEB26280, sample SAMEA2338834) | human gut metagenome | biome: human gut; feature: human-associated habitat; material: faeces... | reverse complement strand
AACGGCTCAGCCGTTCCGCACGCTTTTTGTCTCAAATACTGCCCTTTGATGATTCAGATCTCAAAGTTCAGATGCGCCTGAACCTCAAAGCAGATCTTTAACAAGTTTGGTCCAATCCTCAGAGGGTCTGGCGCCAGTATACTCATGGCCATTCGATGCCTCGATGACCTCATAGTAGTACCAGGCAGTCTGGGGGTTATCCGGCCAGACCTTGAAATTCAGCAGCTCGCTCTTCTCGTTCACACCGCGGTTCAGAACAGAATTCAGGATGGTCATGGCCTCCGCACGGGTGATCGTCTGGTCAGGTGCGAATGTGCCGTCCGTATAACCGGCGATCCAGCCTGCATCTGTGGCCATGGCAATAAACCGATAGGCCCAGTGATTCTGGGATACATCGTGGAAAGAGCACTCTGCGTCTTTCAGACCGATGAACCGCACCAGCATGGTTACGAACTCGGCACGGGTGATCTGTTTGCTGCCGCCGAAGGTACCGTCAGGATAGCCGACGATGTAACCGCCGTTGGCCATGGTGGAAACAGGACGCACGAACCAATCCGAGGAGGAAACGTCGCCGAAGCTGTTGACCTCTGTGTCGATCTCCGCCCGTCTGGCATCAGTCAGCAGACGATAAATCATGGTGGCTGTCTCCGCACGGGTGATCGGCGCATCTGGGCGTACCGTGCCGTCCGGGTAACCTGACACATACGATACATGGTCCTTGCTGTTCAGATCTGCAGGCGTGTAGTCGTGCCGCCAGCCGGCATAGACGGTCTTATCACTGGTCATCTGGATGCTGCTGATTTTATCTGTGAGCTTTCGGTCTGCATACCAGCCGGTAAAGGTGTAGCCTTTGCGCTCAGGTGTCTTGTCCAGCTTGACCACAGTGTTGCGACGGTACTCCTCATCCCTATACTCGGTGCCGCCGTTGGAGTCGTAGCAGAGGGTGTAGCGGACGCTGCTGCCGCCGCCACCGCCGCCACCGCCGCCGCGCTTGCTCCAGTGGGCGGTCAGGGTGATGCTGCTGGTGACTGGTGAGCTGAAATCGTATTTTTCATCCCCCAGGTACCAGCCCTCGAAATCATAGCCGCTGCGGGTGGGATCCGCGGGCTCGGAGGCCGTTTGTCCCTCGGTAACGGTCTGGTTGGGGACCTGGGTACCACCATCGCTATCAAAGGTGACAGTATATTGCTTCTGCTTCCAGGTCAGCGCCATCGCGCCGATGGAGTAGTTGTCTCTCTGAGTCTCAGGAGGCGGATTGACCTTAAAGACGATCCCGGCAGGTGTGTTTTCAATGTTAAACCGTGTAACAGTACTATTTTCGATGTTTGTAAACACATTTTCTCCGTAATCCTGCTCGGTATAGGTGCGGTTTAGTCCGCCGAAGTGGTACAGGGCAAACTCGGTGCTCTCGTCGGTTCCGGCTGGATAGGGCACATAGATCTGGTACTCGCTCTGGGCACAGACCAACAGGTTGCTGTCATTGGCATCGATGAGATCCAGATACTTCATAGCGTACCGCCGGGTGCTGTCCTGTGTGACGCCTTCCTTTTCCAGCCTGGCGATCAGCGCGTCGGTACAAGTGTCCTGACCGGGGACGGACAGCAGCTCGTCGTGGAGGAGGCGGACGTCCGGCTCAGGGTTGAGTCCTTGGCCTTCGATATTGTTGACCAGATAGGTCATATCCTCGGGCATCACGGCCACAGCCTCAGTAATCTTTTGCGTGGGTGCTGTTTCGGTTACCTGGCTGGCAAGCTTTCCGATATCATCGCCCACCTGATCCACCTTCTCCACCTTGCGGATGCGAAGGAGGCTCAGCGCTGTTTTGACCGCACTTCCATCAATCGTAATGTCAGCCATCTTGATCCCGACATTTGGCTCCACCCGTGCAATGTAGCTGCCAGCCTCATAGTCATTTTCAATCGGAACTTTGAAATGCTCATCTGTGATACCATCTGGGAAGTCTTTCAGATCATAGTTTTCCGGCAGGGGATAGTACATGATCTGGAAAGGATACTGGCCCTTGTGCGCATCCTTGTCCCAAATTTCTCCTGCGACCTTGATTTCTGTATTCTCGCCACAGCCCTCAAAGCAGGGATCGGGGAAGCAGTTTTCGTCCTTCTCATGGTCGTGGTCGCCCGCCATATATTTGGTCAGTTCCAAGGGCTTGAGGGTGAACAGCTGCTCCACATACCACTCATGTTGGACCGCATCACCAGAAACGACATGGTTTTTGGTGAAATAGCCGCTCTGGTTGCCCTCTTTACTCACCATAAATTCGGGCTGGGAACCCTGCGTGAACCCAGTCTGGGACTTTAGGAAAACATCACCCTTTTCATAACCGTCTGTGGGAATGTACATGGCCCCATCCTGTACAGTCACCTGGCCGCCGGCGACTAGTTCGGCAGCCTTGGGCATGGTCAGGGTACCTGCGCCGCTGAAATTACCGGAGATCCCGTTTGTTTGCAAAAGTGCCAAAGTACCGCCGGACTCAATTGTGACATTTTTCACATCCTTAAAGAGCGGTTTATTATTGGTGGGCGCATACTCCCGCTGCTCCTGAAGCACACCCCCATCTTTGATTGTGATCTGAGGCGCGCCATAAATCGTAGTTGCCACAAAGGTACCATCAGAAACAACAACCTCAGTATTTTCATAATACACAGGAGTACCGGTTACATTTCCAGCCCAGTTGATATAGGATGCGTCAGCATTCAGTATATTCTCAGTAAAAACAGTGTCTTTTAAGGCTCCGCCGCCGCTTTGCAGGTTGATCGTCACTTTTCCCCCGACAGTCCCATTTTTGCCCAGTGAACAGACCGTTGCTTGTACGCCTTTCAACGTAATATCGACCGCTCCCGCTATATGAGGGCGCTTGCTACTCGTAGAGCCTTCTCCACCGCCATAAATACTGGGGCTTGAGTTCTGATTGTCGCCGCTAACCTCAATGCTGACATTGCCGTCAACATTCGCCTGATATCCACCGCCGTATACATAGCCGAAGCTATATCCATCTTCGACCTTGATGCTGATGTCTCCGCTCACCTTTGCATTGTCCATGTTAGAGGAGGAACCAGCTCCGCCGCCGTATACGGTCCCGTTGTTGTGGGACATATCGTTGGACTTTGATGTGATTGACACGCTGCCGCCCACAGTGGCAGTGTAACTTTTGCTTGTGCATACTCCACCGCCGTATACTTGTACGCGGCCGCTTTTTGTATTTTCAAAATGGACCTTTGTGTTTCCGGCTACATTTGCATTGGCGCTCGGGAATTGGCCTGCCCATCCACCGCCGCACATGAAATTTTTAATATCTGTTCGCAAGACAGTGATATTTGTGCTTCCGATAACATTCGAATCCTTTTGGTCCGCCTCTCCGCCGCCGACAACGTATTGAACGGTAGAATCCTCCATCCAGATCTTCGTGTCGCCTGTAAGAGTGCCATCATAGCATCCGCCTACAACGTATGTAACAGGCAGTGCAGTACAAATCTTGATACTGGTGTTCCCTTCAAGATCCTTTCCAAGTGACCCGCCGATGATATGAGCCACATTCGTTCGGCTCGTATCATAGATATACTTCGCACCTGCCGTGATCTCCAAAGGGTGGCCGTTGGCAACAATGGTAAACGTTCCGGTTGGGGGCATACTACTCACCAGTCCAGGCTTTGTATAATGGACATTCAGCTTGATCCGGTCTATGGTCAGGGCTCCCTGCATATCAATGTTTGCTTCATAGTCACCTGCGGAACAATATTCAAATAAAAGCTCAGATTCCTCATCCTGGCCAACGACCGTTGTATCAACAGTTGGAGAGTCCCAATCTTCAACGGATACAGATCCAATGACCGTGATTGTCACCGGCCCCGCCTGTTCGTTTGCCAGCGTGGTTGCGTGGGCGAGTGTGGTAGCCTTATCCGCGGAGGTTCCGTCGGCATCCTTATTGCCGCTTTGGGACACATAAATGACATTTTCCCCAGCAGGGGCCCGCTGAGCAGTCAAATCCTCCGTTCCCTCCATTGATTCCGCAGAAGGGGCCGTATACAGGGGACACTCCGGGTCATGGACCTCACCCCCACAACCGGGAAGCCCTGCGCAGGCCATATCTTCCGTGTCCAACTCCTCCGTGTGCACAGCAGGAGTTTCCAGTGCTCCATCTGTAACTGTGGCAGGATCTACATGCGTCTGCTTTTCCACCGCTGACACATGCACCGGGGACAGGGATAAAACCAGTGCCAAAGATAAGAACGTTGCCAATATCCGTTTTTTCATCTCTCATTTCCTCCCATTGCAATTACTTTTTGGGCCGGGAATTGGCTGACCAGCCCTACCTTATTCCATTTCCGCCAGCGTCTCTGACAGGATTTCATCTATTAGAGGCTGGCTCTGCCAGCGCAGGCGAAGCAGGCGAGCCCTGCGGCCCCGCTCTGGAATAAATGACTGCTTTCCAGATATGCCTGACGGACCACGGTCCCACAACCATCCACTCTGTCTCATGTGTTTCTGTGCAGCAGCAAAATTGAACGATTTGCAAATCCACCACCCCCTCTAAATACAAAGCCAACACTTCTCGTTAAAATCTGGAATTATTAATCCAAAAAAATATATATAAGGAAATAATACCATATATATCCTTTTGATGCCATATTTTAATCCAGATTTTAACTTAAAATATAAACTTTCTTAAAAATATAATCTATATACTGTTTTTTATTTTTCTGGATGATTTTAGGTATTATGTGATGAACGATTCATCGTAAAAGCAGATATAGATAGTCTCCAGTTGAAGTGGCACAATCCACAGCACACACTTAAGACCAGAGGGTGAAGAAACACATTTCGCTATGGCAGCTGCGCCGCTCCTCTCACCGGAAGGCAGCTCTATAAGTTCAGATATAACGACATGTTCAGCCATGGCAGTTCCTCCTCTCTAATTGTCCAATCTGCCCATGACACAACATAAATAAAGCCAACGGCGGAAGGTTCCGCTGCTGGCTTTTTTGTTTGGCTGCACTGATAGATTTCCATGCAGAATGTGATGTGATTCGTGTGGCCGATCCCCCTCTTCTTCTCCATCCGCCTTCTCCCCCTGCTTCGATCCTCACACCCTCTGCTGGTCCAGACCCATTTCTGGAGCAAGCCCACAGCAGTACACACGCTTACTTCATTGTTAAAATTCAAAATTGCAAATATGGGGATTGCATCGGAGAAAAAAAGCGAGTACAATGAGGAGAAACTGTTATAAACGAGGTGTAAATCCATGAATCGAAAAGCCTTAGCCGCCGCTTTTCCGGCGACGGTTCCGGTTTTGATGGGGTACCTGGCCATTGGAATGGCCTTCGGTCTGATGTTAGAGACAGCTGGCTACGGTGTAGGCTGGGCTCTGCTGATGGGCTTGACCATTTATGCAGGCTCAGGACAATACCTGGGCGTCTCTCTGTTGGCCACCGGGGCTCCTCTAAGCCAGGTGGCATTTTTGACGTTGATGATCAATTTCCGTCATCTGGTATACGGCCTTTCTATGCTGGAAAAGTTCCGTGGAATGGGCATTCGGAAGTTTTATATGATCTTCTCCCTGACTGACGAGACCTACGCCCTGCTCAGTTCCGCCCAGGCGCCAGCGGGAGTTGAGGAACATGACTACTACTTTGCAGTGTCCATACTGGACCACAGCTATTGGATTCTAGGTTCTGTCCTGGGCTCTGTTCTTGGTTCTGCGTTGGGAGTGGATACCACTGGAGTTGACTTTGCCATGACCGCATTATTCTTAGTCATTGCCGTCGGCCAGTGGAAAAAATCCGGAAGCCATCTCCCCGCCCTGCTGGGAAGTGCAGCCACTCTGCTCAGCCTGATCCTGGTAGGTGCAGAGGAGATGCTCCTCCCTGCCCTGGGAATGATCGTCCTAATGATGACCGCCCTGCGTCCTAAGTTAGATGACTGCTGCGAAGAAAAAAAGGAGGAAGCGCCATGCATTTGACCACTACAGAGGCACTGGCCTCCATCGCTGTGATGTCTGCTGTGACCTTTTTGACTCGGGCGCTCCCTTTTCTGCTGTTTGACCGCGGGGAACATCCCCCAAAAATCGTGCTGTATCTTGGAAAGGTTCTGCCCCCTGCGATCATCGCTATGCTGATCGTCTATTGTATGAAAGGAGTCACCTTCTCCACCCCGGCAGGCTGGGTCCCTACTTTACTGGCCGGCGCAGCTGCAGTGCTTTTACATCTCTGGAAGGGCAATGACCTGATTTCTATTTTTGGGGCCACTGGACTCTACATGGTTCTGATCCAGGGCGTATTCGCATAAATGTAAACATTAAAAGGAGCGTCCTGACCACAGTCAGGGCGCTCCCTCTTCTTTATATTATATATCAGAGACTTAAATTTTCTTCCACACCGCACCACCGGGCACGTCGGTAACCTCGATTCCCTTCTCCTTCAGCTCATCCCGAATCCGGTCTGCCTCGGCAAAATTCTTGGCCTTCTTGGCCTCGCCCCGAGCCAGAACCAGGGCATCGATCTCAGGATCGCCCTCTCCAGTAACGGTGTAGCCTCCAGCGGTCCGGGCAGACTTAGCCTTAGCCTGCTCCTCCCGCACCTTAGCTGCCTTAGCCAGCAGATCCAGAGACAGCACCTGATCAAAGCTGTCCAGAATGGCCAGTTTTGTGGCCCCGGTGGTCTTGGCCTTCAAAGCGTCGTACAGAGCAGTCACAGCCATGGAAGTGTTCAGGTCGTTGCCTACCTGATTGGCAAATTTCTCTTTATATTCCTTCAAGACTGCCTCGTCAACATTACCATCTTTCGGATCCACCGCAGCAATCTTCGCCACTAGCTTCTGATATGCCCCCGCAGCATTATCCAGATTTTCCCAAGAGAATACCAGACCCTTGCGGTAGTGACTCTGGAGGCAGAAGAAACGGTAGGCCAGGGGATCATATCCCTTCTCCTCCAGAAGAGAGACCGTCAGGAACTCCCCCTTGGACTTGGACATCTTGCCGGAGTTGGTATTCAGGTGGTGGACATGGAACCACTGCTTACACCAGGGGTGGCCCAGATAGCTCTCCGACTGGGCGATCTCGTTGGTGTGGTGGGGGAAGGCGTTGTCGATGCCGCCGCAATGAAGATCCAGATACTCCCCGTTGTACTTCAGGGAAATGCCGGAACACTCGATATGCCAGCCGGGATAGCCCACACCCCATGGGGAATCCCACTTCAGAGCCTGGTCCTCAAACTTGGACTTAGTGAACCAGAGGACAAAGTCATTCTTATTGCGCTTGTTGGTGTCCTCCTCCACGCCCTCTCGGACGCCCACAGCCAGATCCTCCTCGTCGTGGTCGTTGAACACATAGTACCGCTCCAGCTTGGAGGTATCAAAGTACACGTTGCCCCCCGCCAGATAGGCATAGCCCTTGTCCAGCAGGCCGGAAACGATTTTGATAAAGTCATCGATCAGGCCGGTGGCAGGCTGGACCACATCGGGCGTCTTGATATTCAGCTTGGAACAGTCGGAGAAAAATGCGTCCGTGTAGAACTGAGCGATCTCCATGACGGTCTTATGTTCCCGACGAGCACCCTTGAGCATCTTGTCCTCTCCGGTGTCTGCATCAGAACTGAGATGCCCTACGTCGGTGATGTTCATCACACGATTCACATCATAGCCCGACCAGCGAAGGAATTTCTCCAGCACATCCTCCATAATGTAGGAGCGCAGATTTCCTATATGGGCAAAGTGATACACCGTGGGTCCACAGGTATACATCTCCACATGGCCCGGAGTATGTGTAGTAAAGGTCTCTTTTTTGTGGGTTGCAGAATTATATAACAGCATAACAGAAAACCTCCTTTGTTTTTTCTTTCGTAAGGGCGCACAGTGTGTGCACCCACAGGGATCGTTCTGATTTTAGAACGGGTGTGCGGCGAATAGCTGCCCGCAGATGAGCAAGCTTACAAGTTCTGCTCCTAACACTTCTCATCCATCAGCCGCTCCAGACGCTCCAGGCGCTGGGACAGGGCCGCTACACGCTCCAGCATGGGATCCTCCACACTGGTCTGATCCACCTCGTCGGCGTAATGGGTGGCACGTCCTGCAATACGGACGATCTGGGCCGGGATACCCACAGCGGTGGCATCCGGCGGGACCTCACTGAGCACCACCGCATTGGAGGCGATCCGGGCGTTGTCCCCAATCCGAAAGGGACCCAGCACTTTGGCGCCTGCGCCTACCAGCACGTTGTTGCCTAGAGTGGGGTGGCGCTTTCCCTGGTCTTTTCCTGTACCTCCCAGTGTAACACCGTGGTAGATCAGGCAGTCATCCCCCACCTCAGCAGTCTCTCCAATGACGATACCCATGCCGTGGTCGATGACCAGACGGCGGCCGATCTTCGCTCCGGGGTGAATCTCGATCCCAGTCCAAAAGCGGCTCCACTGTGAAACACATCGGGCCAGGAACTTCCGGTTATGGCGGTACAGCCAGTGTGCCAACCGATGATACAGAATCGCATGGACGCCTTGGTACAGCAGGAAAATTTCCAGCTTGGAGCGGGCAGCTGGGTCCCGGCGCTGGTATGCCTCCAGCGTCTCATTTAATGCTTGAAACATGACAGGCAACCTCCCATAATGTGGGTGCTGTGAACAGCCAGGGTAAAAGAAAAACCCCCTACGCCGTCCACGCGGCATAAGAGGCGATCTCTCGCGGTTCCACTCTCATTTCTCACTTGTCTGACCGATAACGGGGTCAAGTCGGACGGCATTACCCGTCGCGCTCCCGGACGCACTTCACACCCTCCGCCGCAGGCCCCCTTTCAGCCGGTGAAGGACCCTCTCTATTCTTTGGATCAGGTGCTACTTTTCCGTTCTCTGCGCTTTTTGTTCCACAAGACAGTATATTATCATTCCCGCCGCGCCGTGTCAAGCGCGGCGGGATTTTTTCCGCTGATCGACCGGCAGACGTCAATACGTCCGCCGGTGAAGGAAGCATATCCTCGCTTCCGATATTCAAATCTTAGCCGCCAGTTCCAATGCAGCATCGATGTTGGGGCAGAACCACTTCTCCCCAACCGCCTCATAAAAGCCTGACTTGCGCATCACAGACATGGGCTGCTCAGTTACATGTGATAGAATGAGCTGCATATCATGCCGTTGACACTCCTTCCACAGACGGGCCAGACCGTTCAGAGCAGTAATATCCAGGGCTGGAACACTGCCCATTCTCAAGATCATCACACGGTGAGTCTCTTTGGGGTCGATATGGGGGATCTGATCCGCCGCACCGAAGAACATAGGACCGTCGATCTCATAGACCATCACATGCTCCGGCACATGACGGAATCGTCCCTGTGCATCCTTCTGGTCCTCCACATACTTCCACTCTTTGATTACTGCCACATTGGCCATCCGAGTCATAAACAGCAAACAGGCCAGGGACAGTCCCACGCCAATGGCCACCACCAAATCGAAGATCACCGTGAGGAAAAAGGTAAGCAGCAGCACCGCTGCATCGCTCTTGGGGGAGCGGCGGACCACCTGAAGAAACGTCCGCCAGCCGCTCATATTATAGGCCACCATCAGCAGGATAGCAGCAATACAGGGCATTGGGATCAGAGCCGCAAGGGGCATGAGGAATACCAGCGTTATCAAAACAACCACTGCGTGTACCATGCCGGCCACGGGGGAATTTCCGCCATTTTTAATGTTAGCTGCTGTCCGGGCAATGGCGCCAGTGGCAGGGATCCCGCCGAACAGGGCCGAGGCGGTATTGCCGATACCCTGGGCTACCAGTTCCATGTTTGAGTTATGCCGCCCGCCGATCATCTCATCGGCCACCACGCAGGATAACAGGGACTCGATGGCTGCCAGGATAGCAATGGTAAATGCGTCCGGAAGAACCGCCGCTACCGTTTCATAAGACAAGGCAGGCAAAGCAAAGTGGGGCAAACCACCAGAAATCGTGTACAGGTCCCCGATGGTGTTCACCGGCAGCTTCAGAAGGCGCACCATAGCCGCCGTTGCAACCACCGCCACCAGAGACGCAGGCACTCGCTTAAAGAAGCGGGGCCAAACGATCTGAATCACCAGAGCGATGCACCCAATCACCAAAGCCCACAGATTGACGGTGTCAAAGCAGGAAATAAATTCCTTCATCTTCTCCACAGTCTCAATTGGTGCGTTCTGGAACGTCACCCCAAAGAAATCCTTCAGCTGTCCCACCACAATAGTCACGGCAATACCAGAGGTAAAGCCGGTTGTGATCGTATAGGGGATGAATTTGATCATGCTGCCCATGCGGAGAAGCCCCATAAGCACCAACAGGATTCCAGCCAGAATGGTAGCCACCGCCAGACCATCCATCCCGTTTCGGGCTACGATCCCTGCTACAATGGCGGCAAAGGCCGCCGTTGGCCCCGCAATTTGCACCTTGCTCCCGCCTAAGGCAGATACTAAAAAGCCCGCCACGATGGCGGTGTACAGGCCCTGCTCTGGGGACACCCCAGAAGCCAGGGCCAGCGCAATGGATAGGGGTAATGCGATGATTGCCACAATGACGCCGGCAATCAGGTCCTTCATCAGCTTTTCCCTGGAGTAGTCCGCCAGGGAGCGCAGCAGCTGCGGACGCAGTTTTTCCACGTTCTCTCTCTCCTTTTTCTTCTTCGGGCAGACCGCCGAGGGGCAGACTCCCCGTGGACCGCACTTTCTTAACGGTCTCTTTACACACAACACCTATCATACGGGATACCAAAGAAAAAAGCAAGTAAAACTGCAAAATAACCATTCCTTTCTGATCGATATGCAGGATGGACGCCAAATATAGTTTCTCACTTCCATGATTTGATGTCCCAATATCAGCATTAAACTGTGTTTCTATTCCATCAATATAAATGCGGGATGTGAAACACATCCCGCATTTATATTGATTATGTTGAAATAAGCCACAGATATCTCTGGAATGTTATCGGACAGTAGGCCCCGCCATAGGCATCTCCCGCTTCCACCGCTGGAGTTGCCGCAGGTAAAAGGCTACCCCCAAGCTGCCCGTAATAATCTCTGAAAGTGGATAGGCAAACCAGGTCGCCCCCAGGCTAATTTTGGAAAAGAGCCAAAACAGAGGGATCAGGCAGAAAATCTGCCGCACCACCGACAGCAGCAGGCTGGGGCCTGCCGCTCCGATTGCCTGGAAAAATACCGGCGGCATCAAGGAGAGCACAGCAGGAATAAAACTTAGTCCGATGATACGGAAGGCTGGCACCCCGATGGCCAACACTGCAGCCTCCTGGGAAAACAGGCCAATCAGTCGGTCCGGGATACACTCAAAGCTGACTACACCCACCAACATAAAAATCAGAGAAATCCCGCAGGAGTCATACAGGATTCTCTTGCAGCGGTCATAGGCCAGGCAGGCGAAATTATAGCTGAGGATAGGTACAATACAAGTCTGAAGACCATTGAGTGGAATAAAGAAAAAGGACTGTAGTTTATAATATAAGCCCAGCACAGTCACTGCGTCATCCGAAAAGCCCGCTAAAATCATATTCAGCGCCATAATATATATGGTATACAGCATCTGCATAAAAATAGATGGATACCCCAGGCGATAAATCTGTTGGATATACTTTTGCATCACGATCAGCTTGGGGGGACGCCGGAAGCCCACAATCCCAGTGATAGCCGCCGCCACACATTGTCCCACCACAGTAGCGGCAGCTGCTCCGGCGATACCCATACCAGGCGCAGGACCCAGCCCAAAAATTAGGATGGGGTCCAGCACAATGTTCGTCAAGGCTCCTGCGATCTGCGCCAGCATGGGAAGGCGCATATTGCCTCCCGCCTGAAGCACCTTGGTCCAGATGCTCTCCAGAAAGATTCCAATACTGCCCACACATACAATATTCCCATAGAGCACTGCATCAGCTACTGCATCCGAAGAGGTAGCCGAGGTGCGCACATAGGGCTCCATCATAAAGAGCATGGCCGCCGCAAATCCTGCCCAGCTGATGATGGCCAGCACCATTCCCGTTCCGGCCGTACAATCGGCCGCCCGCTTCTTTCCAAACGCATACATCCGGGCCATATAGGTATTCACACCCACACCTGTCCCAACCGCAATGGCAGTGATGATCAGCTGGACTGGAAAAATGACAGACAGGGCCGTCAAGCCGCTGTTGGAGTACTGACCCACAAAGTAACTATCCACAATATTATAGAGGGCCTGAATCAACTGGGCCAGCATCACCGGAGGGGCAATACGCAGCAGGATCTTCCAGACGCGCTCCGTCTGAAAATAGCGGTCATCCACAGCTGTCTGACTCATTCTGTTCTCCCTTCCCGACTCATTCAAAATCCCGGCTCCCGCCTGGCAATATGCCGCGGGAGCCGACAAATTATGATACCATTTCGAGAAAGAACTTCAAGAGGTAAAATGGGTAAATCCTGCTGGTTTTCCACTGATTTTATCGGCTTTCTGACAACAACTACATTCTATGCCCCAGGTCATACGAAGTAAATGGATCCAAGTCCTGAGATCTCATCCTTCTGTCTATACTGATTTTACACAGACACCACTGGTGAGAGACCGAAGCGCCTTCGACCTGATCCACCTCATCAGCACATGGCACCCTTGCTAGCCGCCTGCTCGTCTCACTTAAAAAGCTTCGCTTTTGAGACCCCAGTTTCTTACATTCCGCTTGGAGTAACAATTGCCTTCCAGCAAAAAAATTCCCGGCCGCAGCCGGGAATTTTGGGAACGCGCCTTCCAGCGCGGCTCTATTTTGCTCACAAAGGAGTTTGGAGATCATCCACCGCTCCTTCAACCTATCCCTTCAATTTAGAAATCGCAGCCTTGGCAGCCATTTGCTCGGCCTCTTTTTTGCTGTGTCCTTTGCCGCAGCCGGCCACTTTCCCGTTCAGATCCACCTCTACGAAGAAGCGCTTGTCGTGGTCAGGGCCTTCCTCGCCAGTCAGGCGATATTTCAAAACCTGGCCGCTCTCCCGCTGAACCAACTCCTGAAGGGCCGTCTTATAGTCCCGCGGACTGGTCAAACCCTCTACCTCCCGGCAGAGGATATATTGCTGTATGATCTTTCGGGCTGAACCGATCCCACCATCCAGGTAGACTGCGGCCAGTACTGCCTCCACAGCATCCGCCTGGATAGAAGGACGCTTCCGGCCACCGCCAGCTTCCTCGCCCTTACCAAGATGCAGATACTCGCCCAAATGCAGGGCCTCCGCTACCTCTACCAAACTCTCCTCACATACCAAGGCCGCCCGAGTCCGGGTCAATTCTCCTTCCGGCAGATCCGGGTGGTTGCGGTACAGGTGGTCAGCCACTACCATTCCCAGAATAGAATCACCCAGGAACTCCAGCCGCTCATTGCTCTGGAGACGTCCCCGGCTCTCATTGGCACAGGAACTGTGGGTCAGTGCATTTTCCAGCAGGGCAGAATCCTGAAATTCATAGCCCAGCTTCTCTTCCAACGTGGTCATCAGAACCACTCCTCGTTCTTTGGTTCGACAGGCAAGCAAAACTCCGCCGGTTGGCGGAGTTCTGCGATGTATGTCGTTTGGATCAGTCGATCTTGTTCTGGAGGAACCGGACCAGATCACCCACCGACTTGATGGAGGATGCTTCCTCCTCGGTCAGTTCATCAATATCAAATTCCTCTTCCAAAGCCATGGACAGATCCACAATATCCACAGAATCTGCGTTCAGATCATCTTCAAAGGAGGTATCCATGGTAATGGAATCCGCATCCACATTGAACTGCTCCGCGATCAGTGCGCATACCTTTTCAAAAATCATAGCTGACTGCTCCTTTTGCTGTGCTCCAGCATAGTTTCTTTTCCTACTATATGCAGAAACTCTCTGCCTGTCAATAGGGAATCCGGAATTTCTGTATATTCACCGGAAAATTGTTATTCTGCCTCCAAGATGTCCAGCCGCATCTCATCGATATGATCCGATATATTTTCAATGATCCCGGCAGAGGCGAATTGATTGGCCTGTCGGATGGCATTTTTGATGGCATAGGCATCAGAGGAACCATGCGCTTTGATCACCGGCTTGGAAATACCCAGCAGAGCGGTCCCGCCCACCTCACTGGAACTCATCATCTTTTTAAACTTTTTCAGCCCGTCAGAGACCATGGCGGCCGCCAGCTTCGTCATCAGGTTTTTCATAAAAATGCCCTTGATTTCCTTGGCCAGGAACAGTCCTGTCCCCTCCATGGTTTTTAGGAAAATATTTCCTGAGTAGCCGTCGGCTACGATGACGTCCACCGCGCCCTCCACTGCCTCCCGGGCCTCGACATTGCCCACAAAACAGATGCGGCCCTCTTCCCCCGCCTTTTTCAGCAGGGGGTATACCGTAGTCTGAAGTTCCGTACCTTTGGATGGCTCCACCCCAATGTTCAGCAACCCCACCTTAGGCTGAGGACGGCCCAGAACATACTCAGCATAGTAGGAACCCATATAGGCAAACTGGATCAGATACTCCGGCGGACATTTCACGTTGGCTCCCGCATCAATCAGCACTGCACCCCCGTTTCCAGTCGGCACAACTGGAGCCAGGGCAGCACGGCGAATTCCCCGGATCCGCTTAATCAGCAAGGTGGCCGCACCCAACAGGGCACCAGTGGAACCGGCGGACACAAAAGCATCCCCCTCCCCCGCCTTGAGCAGATTCAGCCCCACCGTTAGAGAAGAGTCCTTCTTCTCCCGAAAGGCCGTAGCCGGGTTATCACAAATCTCCACCACCTCAGAGGCGTGGGCGATTTCCACTCCAGCGGGCAGTTCACGAATGCCATTTTCCTCCAGAATTTTCAGAATATCCTCTCCCCGGCCCACCAGGGTGATGGCCACTCCATACTCTTTGTTCGCCTGAATGGCTCCCATGACAGGCGCCTGTGGGGCGTTGTCTCCGCCCATGGCATCCACGATGATCTTCATTGCTACATCACTCTTCTTTCTTATGACAGGCCAGCAGCCTTGCTCTGAGCAGCTGGAGCGTTGCTTCAAGCCAGGTCCAGCTGCCCCAGGGCCTCCAGAGCTCGCTTCGACAACTCTGCATTTTTGTTTCGCTTGCCTTTGACCCGATAACCCAGCTGTGGGATCAGGCCAAAGTTCACATTCATTGGTTGAAAGTTTACCACACTTGGGTCACTGATGTAAAGGGCCAGCGCCCCCATAGCGGTCTCCCGTGGGAAATCGATGTGGCTCTTCCCCTCCAACTCCCGGGCCAGTTCCATTGCCGCCAAACAGCCAGAGGCTGTAGATTCCACATAGCCCTCCACTCCAGTAATCTGTCCGGCAAAGCGGATACGCGGCTCTGTTCGTACTCGGAAATAGCGGTCCAGCAGCCTGGGAGAGTCCAGGAATGTATTCCGGTGCATCACCCCATAGCGCACATACTCTGCATTCCTCAAAGCGGGAATCATGGAGAATACCCGCTTTTGCTCCGGCCATTTCAAGTGAGTTTGGAATCCCACAATATTATAGATAGTACCTTGGGCGTTGTCTTTGCGCAGCTGTACCACAGCAAAGGGCTCCCGTCCGGTTTTGGGGTCCTTTAATCCCACCGGTTTTAGCGGCCCGTAACATAGGGTATCCCGTCCCCGGCGGGCCATCACCTCCACAGGCATACATCCCTCAAAAACCCCGGCATCCTCAAAGCCGTGGACCTCTGCTTCCTTAGCAGTGATCAAAGCCTCCCAAAAGCTTTGGTACTCATCCTCTGTCATGGGGCAGTTGATGTAGTCCGGCGTCCCCCGGTCGTACCGTGAGGCAAACCAGGCGCTTTCCATATCCACACTTTCGAAAGTGACCAGCGGAGCTGCTGCGTCAAAGAAATGCAGATAACCGTTCTGTGGATATCGCCGGGAGATCGCCTCTGCCAGAGGGTCGGAGGTCAGCGGCCCGCTGGCCACGATGACCTGTCCCTCCGCCGGAAGATCTGTGACCTCACCCTCCTCCACGGTAATCATGGGGTGGCTCCGGATCTTCTCCGTAATGGCTTCGGCGAAGGCATGGCGGTCTACCGCCAGCGCCCCCCCCGCCTCTACCCGGTGATCATCCGCACAGGCCATGATGAGGGAGCCGCAGCGGCGCAGTTCTTCCTTCAGCAGTCCAACCGCATTCTCCAACTGATCGGAGCGCAGGGAGTTAGAACACACCAGTTCGCCGAAAGCCGGACTGTGGTGGGCTGGGGTCATCTTTTTGGGCTTCATCTCCCGGAGCGTCACGGGGATCCCCCGCCGAGCCAGCTGCCAGGCAGCCTCGCTGCCCGCCAGGCCCGCTCCGATCACAATTACAGGTTCCATGTGTCCCTCCTGATTCTGATTTTCCTTGCGTGTTTCACGGCTCGTCACCGCGCGTCTGTTCGTTCCACAGATAGTCGATGGTCACATCATAAAAATCGGCCATTTACCACAGGGCAGGCGCATCTGGCTCACGCCTCTCCGTCTGTACTCCCTCCATCCGTCTTCTTGGCAGAAGTTTTCTTGGTGGTGGTTTTCTTTGCCGTACTCTTTTTGGTGGCAGCCTTTTTTGCTGTACTTTTAGACGCAGCAGTTTTCTCAGCCGACGTCTTGGACGCAGTCTTTTTGGTGCCTGTCTTGGAGGCTGCCGTCTTTTTAGCGGCGGTCTTTTTTCCAGCGGCCTTCTTTGCCTCGGGCTGCTTCTCCTCCGGGACAGTCCCGGCCCCGCCTTCCGCCTCCCCGGCGGCGTCCGACGTCTTTTTCTTCCAGCCGCCCCGCTTCTCCTCCGGGGTGAAGTTGGGGCAGCCCTCGTGGATGCAGAAGGGCTTTTTAAAGCCCCGTCCGGACTTCTTGAACATGGTCCAGCCGCACTCCGGACAGTTGTCCTTCACCGGCACATCCCAGGTCATAAAGTCGCACCTTCTAGTTTCATCCTTGCTGTTGAGATGCTCGCAGCAGTAATAAGTGTACTGCTTGTTTGTCTTTTTGCTCTTTCCCGTGCGCTTGAGCAGGCGGCCGCCGCACTTGGGGCACTTGCCGGGCATCTCCACCACCAGGGGCATGGTGAAGTCGCACTCCGGCCAACCGGGGCAGGCCAGGAATCGGCCAAACCTGCCAGACTTGATGACCAGATTCCGGCCGCACTGAGGACAGATCTCCTCCGAGACCTCATCTGGCACCTTGATACGCTCTCCATCCAGCTCCTGCTCCGCCTTATGGAGCTCGGCCTCAAAGTCCTCATAAAATTCGGACAGCACCCGCTTCCAGTCCACGCTGCCCTCCTCCACCTTGTCCAGTTTTTCCTCCATCTGGGCAGTAAAGGTTGGGTCCACGATGTCCTGGAACTTGTCCTTCATGAGGCCGGTAACCACCTCACCCAGAGGCGTGGGCCGGAGGGCCCGGCCCTCCTTCACTACATACTCCCGGTTGAGGATGGTGGAGATGGTGGGTGCGTAGGTGGAGGGACGTCCAATTCCTTTCTCCTCCAGCGCACGGATCAGAGTGGCCTCGGAGTATCGGGCGGGGGGCTGGGTGAAGTGCTGCTCCTTCCGGGTCTCCTTCAGCTCCAAAGGCTCTCCCTCACGCAGGTCAGGTAGAGGAGACTGAGGCGCCTCCTCCTCATCGTCCCTGCCCTCCTCATAGACGGCGGTGAAACCAGAGAATTTCAGTTCTGAGTGGCTGGCTCGGAAGGTATACCCGGCGGACTGCGCCTCGATGGAGACGCTGTCATATACCGCACTGGCCATTTGACAGGCCAGGAAGCGGCTCCAAATCAGCTTGTAGAGACGAAATTGCTCGCTGGTCAAATCCTTCTTAATCTCATCCGGTACCAGATTCACATCGGAGGGCCGGATAGCCTCGTGGGCGTCCTGAGCGTTGCCCTTCGCCTTGTAGTGCCGGGCCTGGGGTGGATAATACTCCCGGCCATAGCGGTGCTCAATAAAGCCCTTTGCCGCAGCGATGGCCTCCTCCGACAGGCGGAGGGAGTCGGTACGCATATAGGTGATCAGACCCACCGTGCCCTCGCCTGTGATGTCAACCCCCTCATAGAGCTGCTGGGCGATGGACATAGTGCGGGCAGGGGTCATATTCAGCTTGCGGGAGGCCTCCTGCTGAAGGGTGGATGTGGTGAAGGGGGGCGCTGGGTTGCGCAGCTTGTCCTGCCGCTTCACTCTGGAGACGGTGAAGGGCTGGCCTGACACCGCCTGGATCACAGCATCCGCCTCCGCCTCGCTGTGCAGCTCCATCTTCTTCTCCCGACCGTGGAACATCGCCTGGAACCCACCCAAATTGGGACGCACCCGGCCCAAGTCGGCCTGGATCGACCAGTATTCTTGGGGCTGGAAGGCACGGATCTCCTCCTCTCGCTCCACAACTAGGCGGGTAGCTACCGACTGCACTCGGCCAGCAGACAGCCCACGCCGGATTTTCTTCCACAGCAAGGGAGAGAGTTCATAGCCCACGATCCGGTCCAAGATGCGTCGGGCCTGCTGCGCGTCCACCAGGTTCTGGTCGATGGCCCGAGGGCTGGCGATGGACTCGTTGACTACCTTTTTGGTGATCTCATTGAACGTCACCCGATAGGTTTTGTCATCGGGGATGCCCAGCAGTTCCTTCAGATGCCAGGAGATGGCCTCCCCCTCTCGGTCGGGGTCGGTAGCCAGATAGACCCGGTCGCTCTTTTTGGCTGCTTTTTTCAGGTCGCTGATCACATCCTCCTTCCCTTTGATAGGCTGGTAGTTGGGAATAAACCCGCCTTCAATGTCCACACTCATTTTGCTCTTGGGCAAATCACGGACATGGCCCATAGATGCTTTCACTTCATATCCCGGGCCAAGGTACTTCCCGATGGTCTTTGCCTTGGACGGGGACTCTACGATCACCAGATCAGTTTTTGATGCCATTCTGCAATGACCTCCGAATTAGAAATATGAAACGCGGCGCTGCCGCACAAAAGAAATGATACTGGAGCGGAACCTTAGACCGCATCTTACTCCTCTAATTCCACCAGAGGGGAGAACCGCTTCCCAGGATGCTCCCGGGCAGCTCCGTCCACCTGGAGCATGGTGAGGGCGGACAGCACCCGGCGGGCCGGGATCTGGGTCTCCTCTACCAGCTCGTCCGCGGTACACGGTTTCTTCCGTCCCGCCATGGCCCGGAGCAGGGTCAGCTGGTCGTCGGTGAAGCGGGAGCGCTGCTCCCGCTTAGGGACCCGCTCCAGGTCTGGCCCCTTGTCCTCTTTCTGGCCGCTGGGCACAGGATCTTCTGTCCGATCCTTCTCCGGCCTGGTCTCCTCCAGGGCCCTTCGGCTCCGCAGCTGCTCCAACCGCTGCTGGGCCGCCTCCGGCGGCAGCGGGGCGGACTGGGACAGTTTATGGGGAAAGCGGAGCCAGTACTCTTCCAGGATGTCTTGGGTACAGGTCACCGGATGCGCTCCCTGACGGATCAGCCAGTTAGGTCCCTCGCTTCTGGGGGCGTCGATGTTCCCCGGCACCGCAAAAATATCCCGATCCTGATCCATGGCGTGCTCCACGGTTTTCATGGTCCCACTGAACCGGGCGCACTCCACCGCCACCACACCCAGGGACAGCCCGCTGATAAGGCGGTTGCGCACCGGGAAGTGCTCCGCCTTGTGGCGTGTGCCAGGCGGGTACTCGCTGATGAGCGCTCCGGCCGCCGCCACATCCTCATACAGAAAGCGGTTCTGACTTGGATAGGGCACGTCCACCCCGCCTGCCAGTACAGAGACCACAGGTCCGCCTCCCTTAAGCGCCCCCTTCAGAGCGGCAGAGTCGATCCCCTGGGCAATACCGGAGACTAACAAAGCCCCGCCCCGTGCCAGTTCCAGGCCCAGCTGAGCAGCTACCCGCTCCCCGTAGGGTGAGGGCTCCCGGCTGCCCACCACGCCGATGGCCGCTTCTTCATCAAAGCGGAACACCCGGCCTCGGATATACAGTACCGCAGGCGGTGCAGCAATCTCCCGCAGGCGGCTGGGATAGTCCCCGTCTTGCAGCGTCATCACCCGCAGACCCAAACGGTCACACTCCCCCAGGATCCGGTCTGGCTCCTCCATCCCCTTCTCCCGGAGAGACATCCGGGCTGCGGCGGGCAATTCTGGGATCTGATCGTACTGCTCCGGATCAGCATAAAACGCCCGCTCCGGCGTGCCGAAGTACTCCAGCACCCGAAGCACACCTTTTGGGCCCAGCGCCTTTCTTGTGGCCAGCCAGATCCACTCCTGAAGCATGGAGTGCCCTCCTCTCATAGAATATCTTTACAACCGCCGTCGTTCTGTGATACGCTTATGGCACGAAATGGGGGGATTTCTGTGAGAATTGCCAGTCGCGCTCCGATCCAACGTACCAGCATCCGGGCCTGGTTGGTCTGCTTGGGCTGTGGGCTAGCTCTATTTACCGTGATGGGGTTGGGGGTCAATGCCTTTACGGTCTATCAACCTCATCTTCTCCACATCCACGGCTTCACCAACGCCCAGGGCTCCTGGATCACCACAGTCCGCAGCCTATTCGCCCTGCTGTCCATGCTCACCGTAGACCGGTTATGCCGTCGGCTTGGTCTGCGGAATACTATGCTCTTGGGGATGGGCTGCTTTGTGATTTCCTATCTTCTCTTTGGCTTTGCACACAGCTTCCCCGCCTACTGTGGTGGGGCAGTCTTATCCGGCCTAGCCTATGGCTACGGGGGGATGATCCCCCTCACGCTTGTCATTTCCCGTTGGTTCGCCACTGGTCGAGGCTTTGCCCTTGGGATGGCCGCCGCAGGAAGTGGGATTTCCACCATCTTTGCCCCGCCTCTCATTACCAGAGCCATCCAGACCATGGGACTGCCTGCCGCCTTTCTTTGGGAAGCAGCTTCCGGAGTACTGCTCACTCTGCTGGTATTCCTTTTGGTACGGGACTCCCCTGATTGCCCAGAATCTCAGAATACAGCGGCGCCTGTATCCGGCATCCAAGGAACCAGGCTAGGACATCCATTCCTTTGGATGATGCTTTTGGCCGCCTTTCTCACCGGCGGGCCCTGTGGGCCTGGCTTCTCCCATCTCACGGTACTGTACACCTCCGCCGGCTTTTCCAGCGGAACAGCAGCTCTTCTCATGTCCTACCTGGGGCTTGTCCTCATCGTCGCTAAGGTACTCTATGGATGGCTCAGCGACCGTCTGGGCAGCCGGATGGCCAACAACCTCATCTTTGGCGTTTTTCTGGCCGGCTTCGCCCTGTGCTGTCTGGCCCCCACCCAGAGTCTCCCACTGGCCGCCGCCGCCATCACCCTGACCGGTCTTGGGATGCCCCTCTCTTCCGTCACACTCTCTGTGTGGGCAGGAGATCTGAGCGCATCGGAGGACTATGACCGGCTGGTCAAGTGGCTGTCCTCCGCCTATATGCTGGGTTCCCTGGTTACAGGGCCAGTCCCCGGCCTGCTGGCCGATCGCTTTGGAGGCAGTTACGTTCCCGCCTATGTCCTGTTCCTGCTCTTTCTTCTGGTCTCCATGCTGCTCATTCAGACCGTCTACCGGCAGGCCAATGTAGGCGGCAGGCCCCAAAACTGAACGATCCGGTGCGTCCGGCTCCCAGAGCCCGGGCGCGCCGTTTGTTTACTCCTCCAGCCCACCCTGGCAGACCATCTCCCACAAAACAATCGAAGCCGCAGCAGCTGCGTTGAGGGATTCGCAGCGGCTCCTCATGGGAATGCGGATCGTTTGTCCGCATCGGTCCAGCAGAGCCTGAGAGACCCCCTGCCCCTCGCTGCCGATGATCACTGCGCACTGGTTCAGATCTGCCCGCTCCAGTGAGACCGTATCTGCCCGCAGGGCAGTGGCGTACAGCGGCAGACCAGACCGCTCCAACAGCGCACACAGCTCCTCTGATCCGATTTCCCATACTGGGAGCCGGAAGCAGGCTCCCATAGAAGCCCGCACCGTCTTAGGCCCATAGGGATCAGCGCAGCCATTTACCAACAGAAGCCCATCCGCCCCCATGGCGTCGGCGGTTCGCCAGATGGTCCCCACATTCCCCGGGTCCTGCACCCCATCCAACACCAGATACCGCCGACCCTCCAGCTGATCCGGTGGAGCAGTCTTGGGCAGGCGTGCCAGAAATAGGGCGCCCTGAGGAGCATTCATGGGGGAGATGGTTTCCATCACATCCCTGGGCACCTGAATGGCCCGAACGCCTTGAGGCAACTCCGGCACCTCTTCGCCTTCTGACACTACAACTGTGGTCAGTGGGGCTTGCCAGCGCAGAGCTTCCTCTAACAGCTTGACACCATCCCCCAAGTACTCGCCAGCTTCCCTGCGGGCCTTGACACTGCCCGAGGACAGCTTCCTTATTTTCATTAAAAGTGGGTTCTTCCTGCTGGTGATCCGCTCCATCGTAAACCGCTCCAGTCGCACATTTCTTTGGGCGCCAAACTTCTGTTCCAGCATAGCGTGTCCGCCCAACTTTGACTCCTGCGCAGAAAAGCATACCAATGGTAATAACTTCCATTGGTATGCCTTTCCGAATCATCAGTTTAAGGGTCTCATATTGGAGATCTCCCGTTTCATTGCGTTCAAATCTACTCTGCCTCCGGCCCTTTCCTGGCTCAATACAGCTTGGCGCCTGCGGGGATCCGGTCATCCACCATCAGCAGATTCAGGCCCTCATGGCCGTCCTCTTCATGCACGGCAGAAATCAGCATTCCCTCTGAGGCAATACCCATCATCTTGCGGGGCGGCAAGTTAACAATGGCAATCGCCGTCTTACCAACCAACTCCTCGGGCTCATAATACTCATGGATCCCGCTGAGGATCACGCGATCCTTTCCAGATCCGTCATCCAGCACGAACTTCAACAGTTTCTTGCTCTTAGGAACAGCGGAGCACTCCTTGATTTTCACGGCCCGATAATCGGATTTTGCAAAGGTCTCAAAATCCACAAATTCCTCAAACAGAGGCTCGATCTTTACCTTGGAGAAATCGATGGCCGCATCCTTCTTCTCTTCTTGAATAGCGGGGGCCTTAGCCTTAGCGGGGATATCTGTAGGCTTCATAGTCGGGAATAGAATTTCCGGCTTCTGCAAAGTGTTATAAGTTTCTGTATTCCGCATTTTGAGGTGTCCTCTCGAACTTTTGGATTTATAACTTGGTATAAGTTTCTACCGTTTCATCACCAATGGGGGTAAAAATGGGGGTAAATCAACTGATTCGGATTTTGCCCTCCAGATTCGCAAAACTTGCTACTTTCTTTTCCTTGGTTGCCTCATTATAAACATTCATCGTCGTCGTGATATCTGCATGTCCCATAATCTCCTGTATAACTTTCAGGTCACGTTCATTTTCACAGAATCTGGTGCAGAAAGTGTGTCTTAAATTGTGGCAAGAAAAATGTGGCAGCAGCTCTGGACACCGTTTTTCCATTTTGGCCTTTTGCTTTTCCTCGGCATTATAATCCCTGCAGATACGCTCAATCGCTCGGTTAACACAATGTGGGTTAAGTACATCTCCATAGCGTGTCGAGAAAATAAAGCCCGAATAGCCGTCAATGACACAATCATTGAAGCCCTCTTCCATCTGGCGCAACCGTTCCTGCAGGAGCGCGTGCTTTACTTCTGCGAGCATCGGGATTATCCTGATTCCCGCTCTCGTTTTCGGTGTGTTCACATGAAATCCAACTTTTCCGGTGCTTTCCCGTTTGCGGTACACAAGATTGTGGTTAATGGATATAATTCCCTGCGAAAAGTCACAATCCTGCCAGCGCAGCCCCACCACTTCGCCGATCCTGCAGCCTGTCCCCAGCAACACTGTAAATACCGACAGCCAATGCCTGTAAGTCGGCGATGAAGAAACATAACTAATAAAAGCAGATTGTTGCGCTTCTGTCAAGGCTTTTCTTTTCGGCTTCTCCCAGTTATGGGTCCTTTTGATTTCGTTCATTACGCCATCGGTCGGATTCAACCGAATGATGCCGTCTCGAACTGCTGTAGAAAAAACCGGATGAAGAATTGTGTGTATGACTTCCATACTGTTTGGTTTGAATCCCTTGTCGTGAATCAAGGACAAATAAAACTTCTTGATATCACTATATTTGATATTCGACAACTTCATCTGTCCGATTTCTTCCCGTACATACTTATCATACATGTATTTATAGTTTTCTCTGGTAGACTCCTTGATCTCAATCTTCTGCGCAATATATCTATCATAATGGTAATTCAGCGTCGTCCGGTCTGCTTCGTGTGTTTTGATTCCATCTTCCAGATCTCTTCGGATTCGCTTTTCCATTGAACGCAGTGATTCAGCGTCTCGTTTCCCAGGCGGGATCCTATCTGTGTCGACCAGTCTCCAACTATATACGCTGTGCCTACCTCCTTTTTCATCATAGTACCTATACTCGTATTTGCCATCCTCTCGTTGTCGTTCCCCTTGTTTCAGGAGACGCCCTTTGGAATCGCGTCTTTTGTCGGACACAATATCCTCCTTCCAAGAGAATGCCCACACACATATATAATAATATGAACATCCCATGTTTTCAATAAGTTTTCTGTAATTTCCCTGTTGCAAAGCCGGGATACAGCATCCGCTGCATCCCGGCTTCCATCCAAAATTGGTTACACTGTATCCACGTCTTCCAAGTATCTCTCGAATTTTTTTCGTTTGATCAACCGCTTAGCCCCGACCCGAATCACAAACTCGCAATCTGGGTTGCTGGTTATCTCCCGCAATTTGTTGGTTCCGATCCCGAAGTAGGCAGCCGCTTCATCTATCGTCAAATTTGCCTTTTCCCAAATGGGAACCTCTTGTTTTTCCATGTTTCATCTCCCTTTCTGTCTGAATCCAAAAAGCAACGGGCGGCGGCTGGCTAAGCCGCTCCGCGAGACTTACTCCCCGAGCTATTGGCACTTCCCGTAACCTGCGGCGGATTGGTTACCGCTCGGATCACAGCCGAAGTGGTGTATCATGATCAACGAATATGGGTCATGGCCTCCAAGCCGCCACAGCTTGTCTGCACACAACATCCGGCTCCCCCCTGCCTCCTTTCCAAATTTGGGATCACGGCCCAGTCTGCTTGTACGGCTCTCCATATTCGCAATGTACCCGTTGCCGCATATGAGGCGCATACCGCCTATTTGTCAAGGTGCAGCAGGATGCCTTCCCTGAAGATCTTGGTGTCTTCTCCTCATTCCCCGTTTCAGAGAAAGAAATTTGCCATAGAAAAAGCCGCCACCAACCTATTTCAAGGTGTGGTGGCGACTCCTATATTTCTCCAGAATGTGCGCGGGCACGATTTCAGTAAACACCGAAACAGAAAGGAAGCCGGTACAGAAGGCCCCCGCACCTGCTTAATCCTCTTTAGAAACAATCACTATAATGCCGATGTCAGTAAAGTTGACTCCGACATTCTGTTCGAAACTTGAAGCATCATTTTTATATCATCGCTTCTGCCCAAGAAAAAACGGGGGATCTGGAGCGTATTCGCTTCACATCCCCCGTTTTCTGGTTGATTGAGATACTGTACTAATCAGGATATAGCCGCCATCTCGTTGCTTGGCAGCACAAGGAACGGGAACGCCTTAAAGGAACCCTCCCGTGAGACTTTCACTTGTCCGTCCAACGAGTCCAGATACTGGGCGCCGCCTTTGGACTTGGAAATGTAGAGGGCGTACCTCATCCGCACAAAGTCAGATGCAGCGCACTGCTCTTCATAGCAAATCGCCAAGACTGGGGTAGCCAGCATCTGCATCGCCTTCTTCCGTACCAGAGAGATAAACATCTGTTTGATAACAGCGGTTTCCGAGTAATTCGCATTCTTGAAGTAGGGACGCTCCAAGAACAGGGTCAGCTGGTCTGCAGGCCGCTCATCCTCATATCGTTTCTCGGGTGGTTTAGTCAGATCGGCGAACTCCAAGGTCGGAGCATCGACATCATCTCGCAGATAATCCCGGCCCTTGGTCAGCCGGATCACAGCCCGCCCTATGACCTTACCATTCTTCTTGGCTAGTAGGATTTTCTTATTTGAGTCAAAACTGGAGAGCAGGCATTCCCGGTATTGACCATCCACATAAGATAAGCATGTGGAGTATGGCAACCTCCCCAGACGCAGGGTAGAGTAGTAATCATCCACTTCCTCCACCAGAATGCCGTAGGTCTCCATAGCGGTGTTCGTCTGCCAAAGCAACTGCTGCTGTTTTGTGGTTGGGAAACTGATTTCCCTATTCAGGTCATTGGGATAGTATTTGAGTGTTTTAAATTCGCCCATCAGTTCTGCCAGGATGATACGGCGGAATGCCTCCTTATTCTCAGTGTACTCATAATAGAGCCGGGTCATCTCCGCCCCCTCCCCCATAATGAAGCGGACGATGTGTTGCTCATTGTCTTGAAGGAATTTCTCGTCAAGTTCCAATTCTTTCGCCAATGCAACCCAGTCTTGATCCACATAAATGAGATCGTTGCGCATCTGAGTCCAGCTCTGATAGCCTCGCATCCGATCTGCGTTCCGGCTGGCAAAGAGTGCATCTTCCCAGGTGAGTAGTTCAGGGATCAATAACTTGATCTTGTCATAGACCAGCAGGACGCGCACAGCGTCAGTGGCGGACAGGCCGGCAATATGGCCCAACTCTTTCTGTCGCCACACACTCAGCGGTTTCTGGGACAGAAGCGCGGCCAGGCCACACAGGTCCTCCTCAGCAATCTGCATGTTCAACAGATCTCCCTTGAGCAGTTCCCGCATAACAACGAGTTTCCGATCCACGCCGATATCCGCCAGCATCCCATAGAACTGGATGTAGACCGGCTTGGCATAGCACAGCAATTTGAGTTCCTGAAAAGTATACTCCCTCTGTTCCAGCAGATCAAGGTTGTTCCTCTGTCCGGCCTCGCCAGCGCACGCGAGGAAATCCTTGCCGTTCAGCGCATTCAAATTGCAGCGGGTGTAGAAACTCTCTTCCAGCAGGAAGGATTCCCGACCTAGTTTGCAGAAGTCCTCAAAATGCTCCGAAACCATGTGGAGAAACCGTTTCTTCTTGTGGGCGATGGCGTAGATCAGTACATCGTACTGAATGGGTCTGATGGATGCAAAAGGCACCTCCAAACTCCCGGAATACAGGGCGTTCAAGTATCCGACCCAGGTATCCAGCACCTGATGCTTTTCCTCGTCTGTAAGTGGCTCGCGCCGTTGAGCGAACCACTGCAGATCATGGCGCAGACCGTGGTTAGAGAGCCACCAGTCCAGAAACCGCTCCATCCATCCAGGGTCAGAACCCAGATTGGAGTATGTCTGGCGCACAAGTTCAAGATCCTTAGCCTCCAGATGGGAGAGCGAAGTCAACTCATCCTCTGTGAAAGAATGCTCCACTTGTTCACGGAACAGGAAATCCAGGACCGCCCGCATCGTCTCATTGGAGGAAAGCACAGAGAGGCTGGTTGAAATGGTACGTCCGGAAACATCGATGAAAGAGGCAAAATAAGGGAGCTTCAGCATCTCCCGCTCCTGCGGTTTCAAATCGGATAAAGTCACGGCGTTCTGCGCATAGAAAGCGTTCAGGTTATCTACCAATGCGGGCCACAATGCTTCATCCGCTAAGTCGTGTTCGAAATACTTCAGACACTCGTATTGACAGCAGGAGCCGTTGACCCCGGAGCCGTACATTTGAACCATCTGTTCAACGGTATAACGCCCCATCAGAGATTCCCCGAAACGATCCGCAGACTCCAGCCAGTCATTGATGAAATGGTGGGGCACTTTACAATCCACCAGTTTCTTGTAGTAGCCTGCAAATTGTTCGTTGCAGATCAGTTCTTGCTGGATACGTTCGGGCAAAACAGAGGAAAGTAGTCCTGTTAAACCTTGCTCTTCAATCCGTTCGCAGGTTGTGAGCAGTGTGGGAACACTATACTGATGTGTATGCTTTTTGCTCAAGCCACAGGTACTCATGCGCTCCAGCGCTTTAATACGGTTAACAGTTTGTAGCATTTGCACGCTCCTCCTTGATAACAATTTCTATAAGAGAGTACAGCGTTTTTCGTGGGATGGCATCCGTATCAATAGCTCTTCCGCATAAATAGAGCAACACACCGGCCTGCTCTGATGTTATGGGATAACTAAATTGGGAGGCGGCAAGATGCAGGGGCTCATCAATCAGGCTCAAGGCATCTCTGCGATCCTCTACACTGTAATAGCTATCCAAAAAATCCTTCAGCGATTGAACACTCCCATCAAACTTGGCATCCAATCTCTCCTTTTTTGTGGCAAGCGAGTTAGCCCGGCGCTCCTGTCTGATCCGCTCCCACTCTGCCTGTTGCTGCTCTTTCTCTGCATCCAGCTCTTCCTGCGTATACAAATCCTGTTTCAAACTGTTCACACTATGAATATTGTAACGTGTTGCGATCAGGGCTTTCAGAACTTCCCGGAGCGTCTCTTTATCATAGAGCGCACGGACACAGTCATTCCATAGTGCCGCTTCCACAAAGTTATAATAACTTTGTGGTTCAAGACAGAATTGTGAGGTATCGATCCACTCAAAAAGTTGACGCTGTTCGTCCGAAGACAGAAAGTCCCGCTTAAAATCCAGTTTGCCGAGATCGCTATAGTAATAGCGGATAGATTTCATATAATCGCGGTGGAAGCCCGAATGACTCTCGAACAGGTCTGGATACTCAGTCACATCGTATGTTTCTAATAACTTCTTATTAAAGTCAAACGCCTTCCTGGTCCGAGAACCTGCGGTATATTCCTGCACATAGCACAACGCCTGTTTTTCTTTCGGCTCCGACTCATAATTGAGGTGTGACTGAAAAAAGGACCATAAATCAATGGTGTCAGCATCCACAAGCAACGCGAAATTCTTGTTATACCAGCCATTCTCTTGTTGAAACGCCTCCATATAGTCCAAGCCCGTCAGTTCCTGATAACGCTCCATATACCGACGGATCTCCTTTTTGTCGGGCGCCTCCAGACGGTCGACCTGTTCAATGAAGAGATTCCGGTAATCCAGTGGCTCCAACTGTTCTGCCAAGATATCCCATTGCGGATCAAATACATCGAACCGATAAGAGAACTGTAAATTGGCTTTCTGGATCATCCACAATACTGTTTTAGGGTTGGTCGGATTGACCTGTGTGGAGACAGCAGGCCATATCCCCTCATGCCCTTCGTAACGGATGTGAAATTTACGATACATGGAGTAGAGTCTCTCCATGTGGGTGAAAGCCTCGTCCGGCAGCTCCTCGTCCTGATTGAGTGCAGCGATACAAAATTGGGCAGCCGCCTTCTCAGCAGGAATGCCGTTGGGATTAAGCCCAACTGGATTTTGGCAGGGCCAAATCATCCAGGAGTTGGCATACCTGATCTCCAGCGTACTATATCCTGAGTCGATCAACGTCTTGTACAGAGCGGAGCCCTCCTTGCAGAACTGGCCGGGCAACTTCAGCAACGCCCGCAGGACTGCATTGTCTTTCTTCCTGCACTCGGCGATGACCGGCTTATAGTTGCATAGAAGCCAGTCCAGCATACGGCCATTGCCGAGCAGCGGTATGGTCCGATCAACGCCCCACAACCGAGCGATCTGGGGGCGCATTGCAGGAAACTCATCTTCCTGAGGGTCAAATAGGGAGAGGACAAACATAGCATCCTCCGTCCGTTGATACGTATCGCCAGCCAGTTGGGACCGTAACTGCTTACGCTCCATCGGGTCGGTGGTCAGGAGGTAGCGGGCTCCCTGCAGATACAGGTCGTTCCCAGCCTCTTTATCCAGCCTACGTATGAAGTCTTCTCGCTGAGTCCCAACAAACATGGAGTCTGTGAGAAATGGCAGGGCAAATCCAAGAGCCAGCGCCAGCGCACGGAATATTTCTGGTCTGGAGCCGATGCGTTCCTCGAATCGCTCCGTAATCTCGCCGATATAGCGAAGTTCATGCTGGGCAAAATAGGCCCCCGGGTCGTTGCACCTGGAAGCCCATAGGGACTTCTGACTGATAAAACGCGAGTACTCCAGCATAGCGTCCTTGTTGTCGGACATCTTGACCACAAGGGCCAGAAGTGCATTAAAAAGATCTAAGTCGAGGATCTTCTCATAGGCGTCGCAGTGGCTTTGTTCCTTGTCATGACTGCTCATAACTATGTTCTCTCCTTTCTCTGTGCCACCGCTGATACGGCGGCCATTTTTGTGTGCGGTACCGGGCAGTCATGCACCGGCGCACCGTGTCTGTACGCTTGTCCTGTTGTGATCATTGACTCCCTCCTTTTTCTTGATTTGTGGTATTCACGCAGTAGATGCCTGCGGTACCTGAGAGAAATATGGTCGCCGCCACATACTGCATGGCGGCAGACAAAGAAAAAAGCGCCTGAAGATGTTCCTCAGACGCAATTTCACGCATTGGTACTGTAACTAGGCTGCGCAGACATATCTTTTTTTGGCAAAACGTAAAAAGCGTCCAAAGGCAACATGCCTTCAGACGCTTTGAAACACAGAATACTGTAATCGCCAGGGCGATTTCGGATACTTTATGTCAGTATTATACCGCACCTACGGATTGTTTGCAAGGGATTTTCGAACTGAGTCACCAACGTAAAATGCCACATGGCCTTTCTTCCTGCTCCACGGCTTGGGAATCGTGAACCCGATATGTTTCAGAACATCAGCTGCCACCGGCGGGTGGTGATTTTTAATGCTTGTTTTTTCTCAAAGGAAACGCTATAATATGCTCACATAGTATCTGCGGCAGCCTAAGGCAGTCTTAGTTTCCGTGTTGCATAGCGTCCAGAGGTCTTTCTGACCTTTGGGCGCTTTTTTGTTTTCTGGACAAACGAATGCCCCTCTTAAACAGATCTCGCCCATCCTGGGCAAAAGCGTGTGGACTATTCTGGGTTCCACACGTTTTTTTATATAGATATCCCTGCAGCGGAACACCGCAAAAATCAAAAAGGAGATGAAAAGTCATGCAATCACTCGAAAGAATCCCGACACGGCAGAGAGCATCGAAACACGGTGATCCGGAATGAATACCAATTGGATTGGCGTCGCTTTCGTCAGCGAAGAGGTTCCAAACCGAGAACAAGTTGAGGATCAACTTGCGGAGAGGACAGAGGCTCTACGTCAAGAGGCCCAAACTGCTCTGGATGCCTGGCTCAATGAACAAGGCCTGGAACAGGTAATGGGGGTTATCATCCTGAAAAAAACTATTTAAGTCAATCGAGGAGGAACAAACGTGGCTACTTTAATTATCGAGATGGATGGCGGACTGGTCAACGAGGTCTACTCCACCCTTTTGGAGCCGCTCAACATTCAAGTCTACGACACCGATGATAGGCGAGATCCTGAACACGCCTATCTGTATGCCGCCAGTATCTATGCTTTGCAGTTTGGTGGAATGAGGCCCCAATTCCGGAGGGGCCATGACTACTCTGACCGGATTTGGGGGGCGCTGGAGCGCCGGCCAGAGTCCGCTGCCCTAGTCTCAGACCTGCGGCGGGCCGCTTCCCAGGCAGGGATCCAGGCCCAGGCTCAAGATGCGGCTTTCCTTGCCGGCTATCTGGAGGCATTTGGTGAATTCAAGGAGTTCGTCGACTACCTCAGTGCAGAAAAGAAGGTAAACGCAGAATTCCGGCAACAGATCGACAGACTGCTCGACCGGCAGATGGAGAAGTATTTCACCTTCGCCGAGCAAATTAACACCCCGGAGCGGTACGACGGCGGCCATGATGAGACTGCCATCTCAGGGCGAACTCTGGACTGTGAGGGAGGGGCTAAGGATGGTGTTTGAAAATCAGATTTGCGACCGCTGTCATAGGCCTACAGTCACCCGGATCATGTCCATGTTCAATCTGGATACCATGATGCTCTACGAGGTCATCCGGTAATCCGCTACACAAGCCGGGATTGGAGCATCCAGTTCCGGCTCAAAAAAGGAGATTGTATATGAAGACAATCAGTACCGCCTATTATGAGAAAATGGCCGAAGCTAAGCAAACCTTCTGTGCCTTTTGCATGAGAGGGGCTATGCCGTTCCTGGAAGACTGCAAGGACTGCAAGATAAACCGGATGTTCAAGGCAGTTCAGGCAGTCATCAAGGAGGAAACCACACCACAGGATGAAGCTGCGGTTGAGAAGACCCGGAATGCCTACGATGGGATTGACCTTCCAAAAGAGATGATAGAGTCTCTTGGCAGGGGGCCGAGAAATCATGATGGTTTCCGCACAAGCCCAGCATTCCAGCTCTTTATCACCAATGGCGCTTACCCAGACGTGGAGGTACAGCTAATAGAGAGCAAGACTGGATTCCCTGATTTCTCTGGCTCTGAGGAGGAAACATCCAGTCGGTCAACGGTTCACTATTTGAACTACCTCGAAAAAGGAGTTGGCGTTCCGTCTTCCATCCAACTTTGGGACCTTACATATGATACGCTGAAAGACGAACTGAAATCCTTACTGGAGCGGATGTTCAACAGGAGCATCCATCAGTTCTGGGGGATTCAGGCGCTCCCATTCCCGGAGCGGTATTTTATCACAAGTCGGTCTGCAGAGGAACTGGCCGCAGATATGATGAGCGAGGTGGGGGGCTATCAGGCTTCGGACGTGGACGAATATGGCTGTGTGTACAGCCAGGAACACTATGTAGGCTGCCTCAGAAACAGCAATATCACACCACATGGACAGAACACAAGCGGAGAGGTCTACATGAGGCTAGGCAAGTTCCCACTGAAAAATTCCGAAAAATACTTCATCGAGACCCGGTGTACGATTTCTCCGATGTTCATCGACACCCAGCTCGTCAAAGGCAGGGCAGAGGACAGCATTACCAAAAAAATTTATAGCATCATCTGCTATATTGCAGCCCGCGAGATGATGGTGAAAGACACAAATCAAAATTGAAGGAGCGACAAATGACAAATATGATTGCAGTAAAAGTGACATACGATAAGGTGATTCAAATATGAATGAAAAACACTCTGCCGTCTGTTACATCTTCCGGGATGGTGCCTTTTCCCCGATACAGGAAGCCAAGTCGTTTCAAAACGAGTTTGGCTTGGATCTGTTCCAATATAAGGGAGCTATCTATGAAGGCAGGACAGGTTTGTGCCTTTGTAATTTGCAGCAGTCACAGGACCTATCAGGCTTTATGGAACGGCACGGCGGTCTGGAATCAATCGAAAAACAGATTACAAACAGTTTGGGCCGTACCGGCCTCTCTCCCCGCTACACCCGCCCGAACGAGAAGAAAAAGGATATATTCCCGCCAAAGGAGAGGGATGAAAACCGTGTTTTTTCCAAGGACTTGATGGGTAAAAGGCACTACTACTACCGTTTTTACAATGAAAACGGCATCGAGCTTTACACCTTGGAAAATAAGCGTGATTCATGGCCGACGATCTTTATCCCCTGCGACGGCTTTATGGTGGGCATCGACCAGCGGAGCCGGCTGGCGGAAGTCCTGAAGTGGCTGTCCACGCTGGAACACGGTATCCGGGCTGAGATTGAACGGGTCTTCAACCAGAGTATGGCGGCTCCAGATCGCTGGGCCGATCTTGGCTTTGCCAACCTCTTGGGGCGGCGCGAAGAGGCTGAGGCACACAACGCTCCCATTTGGGCAGAGCGCCAACGGCAAGCCAAACTGCGAGAGGCAGAACTGGAAGCCCAGGCGCGTCAGCGTGAACAAGAGTTACAAGACCGCTATACCTCCGCCATCCGAGAGGCGGAGCAAAACATTTTAGCCGGAAAAGAAGTTGTAAATCAAGATATCAACGGCAAGTCTCTGATCATGCAGCTTTTTCGGGAGCATGGGATTTCAGTTCCTCTAAAAACACAGGGCTGGATTATCAATACGCTACACAGTATTCGATATTCCCCACAGAGTGGTCAATGGAGTTACCGCTACCATAAAGGCAGCCGCAACAGTATGAAACTGCCCGAACTACTTTCCAAGTTGCTGGCTGCAATCCAGAGCAAGCCGCCGCATGTTGGAGATACCGCGGATATTCCGGCCATTCACGCCACTGGCAGCAGTACCCGTTGACCCTAAAGAGGCAACAATAAAATTAGCAAGAGCGAGGTCTAAATAATGCGGACATTACAAAAATTCAAACTCGGCACTTTCGAGGTGACACAGCCTAAATTGATTATTTCCGATCCCTGTTACGCGCCCGGTACCTGGTGCATGGGCATCGTTCCCAATGCCCAGCCGGGGATTTGGGAGGCAGAGATTGGCTTTTTCCATGAAGGGAAGCACGATGCGGCAGTAGCCTATCTGGCCGCGTTCCATCAGCATTGCCCACCCAAAAACCAGTTAATTGCACGGGAGGAACTCTTCAAGGTTGGCGTAGACAGCGGCCAAGCCGGTGTGTTCGACAAGCCGTTCTACCGTGCCGGTGCTGATGCAGGCCAGATACCCAGCGAAGATGCACTGGAAGCGTGGTACAACAGCTGTTGCAACCAGACCTTACATACAGACCACTATGCCGGTGTTATTCCACATGGCGTTGTATCCAATTCCGGGTATGGGGATGGCGGTTATATCTGTTACTCCTACCATCTGTCTAAAACACAGGGGCAGGATATCACATGAGGCGTCATGATCAATTTTGATGTGGTGCGCCTGACCCAAATCAATAGGCTTCTGCTCCAATAACACTCAGCGGGGAACCACCTAAACGGGCGGTTCCCCGCATTTCCTTTTAGAAGGAGGTATTCCGTTTGAACATTCTAAGCTGTGGTGCGGGGATGCAGAGTACCGCCCTGGCCCTGATCTCCTGCGACCAGACCAGAAGTAAGGTCGTACACCCGCAGGTACCCCGCTATGATGCCATCATCTATTGTGATCTTGGCTGTGAGCCTGCCTGGGTAGCGGATCAAGTGCGTTTTATTGAACGCGCCTGCGTTGATTGCAACATTCCTTTTTACATTCTCCAGAGTAATCTGTATCAGGACTATATGCAGCGGTTCGGGCGGCAGAGGGTTTCAGCCATGCCGTTCTGGACATTAGACGAGCAGGGAAAAGCAGGACGGATCGCCCGCCGCTCCTGCACCGTGGACTACAAGGTTTTGATGATCCAAAAGTTTGTCCGATATGAACTTCTGGGCTACCGGCCCTATCAGCGGCTTCGCCCAGAGGATATCGGCACCCATGAACTCCACATTGGCTTTTCCAGTGAAGAGGCTCATCGTTCCTTTTCCAGCCGACACGCTATGTTTCAAAACCGATTTCCGCTTATCGAGATGGGTTGGGAACGAAAGGACTGCTACGCCTATAATCTGGATGAGTGGGGCCTGGACAGCAAGGCCAGCGCCTGCCTGATCTGCCCTTTCCACCGCAACTATTTCTTTCATCACATAAAAAACAACTTCCCGGCGGACTATGCCTCAGTAGTCAATTTTGACAATATGCTGGCCAAATGGCAGCCAATGAGCAAAATCAAAAACCGGGTCTTCCTCTCCCGCTCCCGCAAGCGGATCATCGACCTCACTCCCGCTGATTGTGATGACGCACAAACCTTTGAATACTGCGGTCACCAAATCTGGAACGGGTTCTAGGCATTTAGACTGTCTCAACTGTACATATACCGTCTTGGCTAGTTGTTTTGCCTGCTTTGCCGAGAGGGGACAGCATCCGAAGTTCACAACTTCCCCTATAAACAAAAAGACACGCCCCCTCAGGAACGGTGCATTCCTGAGGGGGCGTGTCTTTTTATTGCACTTCCCCTTTTTATCTTACCCATGCCGCCCCAATGGTACCGGCCTCAAAACAGTCCCCACCCCATTCAAGGTATGGAGTGGGGACTGTTCTCACAGATTGAATATATCCAGATTTTTGAGCATATCATCCAGATCTTTCTCGCTTGGCCCGCTGGCATCTTCCGGCTGGCCCTGTTCAAGTTGGAGTTTTAAGGTAGTTTTCAGTTTTTCCAACGAGGCGTCTATCATACTTTGGATTTTTGCAAATGTCTGTTCATCTGTGGGCGTTGAATGAACTGAAATCACGATTTTTGCATCTTCCGTCATTACCTCGGGGTGATTCCCAATGTACTCCCAGACAGCTTGGACGACCAGATCACTTTTGCGGTTCTTCAATCTTTCCAGTAAATCTCCGACTGCAATCTTTTCCGCAGTATCCCGGCTCCATCCGAGAGAAAATCGGAACTTATCATCCCTCCGCAAAGAACTCCCCTCCGTGATTCTGCTGTGTCATCCGCCGCAACTGCGCCGTAGCCAGCATTCCATAGCCAATGGCATTGGCTTTAGAATCCAGCACAAAATCCGCCTGAGCCACTTGGGAGGACTCCTCAATGAAGTTTTGGAATAGAATGGACCCGCCTCCGATAAAAATGGCCGGATTGGCTCGTAGGTCTACCTGCAGTTCACGCAGTTTATCCAGAATTCCATTGGCATAACTGCGTACCGTGGCAAATACAACCTCCTGCACCTCAGCGGATAGGGTCGTGGACCGCCCTTGGATGATATCCACGATGTGGTCATCCTCAATCTTCATATCATACATAGCATTCACCCTGCCGATAATATCGTTGGACATATGAATCACTCCCATCTCCAAACTGCGGCAGAACTGCATGTCAGGTACAGAATTGCGAAGCAACATAACGTCTGTGGTAAAGCCTCCAATATCAATAATGAAAGTGCGCGGGATCTCCTTCAGGCGGGCTGCCTGCGGTACGACCGCTGCATAAGCCTGAGGATAGACCAGCACATGCCGGATCACGAGGCAGACCGGTGTTCCGTTAAAGACAAAGTTCACTGTGCCGCGCTTAAAATACTCTGCAAACCGCTGCCGCAGCGCATAATGCTCCGGGGGCAATCCTACGGCCAGATCCGTTTCCACCATTGGGCTCATAGTATCGCTCTTCTGCAGTTCCTTCGCAATGGCAAAAAGGGTCAGGATAAAATATCGGTCATCTTTCGTCTTGTCCCGCATATAAGAGATGCGTTTGCCGGACAGCGTCCAATACTTGCCGCCATATTCCAGAATGTCCGTATCAACGGGTGGACGGATCGGATAATCGGCCAGTCCGGAGGAAAACACGAAATTGACGGTTTTGATAGACGAGTTGCCATGATCAACTGGAAATAGCATGAGAAATCACTCCTTAGTCTTTCTGATATGTTATTACACAAATGAAAATGCGTTTTTACAACAAAATGCGTAAAAACAGCGGGACATGCTGCGCATGTCCCGCTGTCCACTTCTGTTACTTTGGAGGATTGCCCTTATTCATGCAAAACTCCCAGATGTAATCATCCAATCCGTTGTAATCCGGAACCCACAAATAGGTTCCAAATGTGACATTCTGCTTGGCCAACAGTTCAACAAGGTTCTGATAGGCACTTTCCACATGCCAGTTTTTCAGATAGTCCATATCGAAGCAGGTCATGATATGACGGACTCCCATGGGAATCAGATCCCTGAGGGCTGACTCCAAATGTTGCAACGAGGTCACCCCTGGAATAGCCAACATCGTTTGGCCTGTAAAGTGGTTGACGATGTCCGCTTTCATATATCCTTCAATCAGAAGAATCCTCTCTCGAACCGGCCCGACCATATGGCACCAGTTCTCACCCATGGCTCCGTCCAGCTCGTCCCTACTGGAAAAGGTCAGGAACTTACCGCCCTTTTTCATTTTATGATCAAGGCGAATTTGAAAACCTTGTATCTTCCCAAAGTAGGTTCCCGGAATCAGAATCCCCCTACGCCACACAGCCATTGTCCATCGCCCATCCTTGTCCCGATAAAATCCAGGGACGCCAAACAGCGTATATCCCTCGTCCAGCAAGGACTGGGCCAGTGCATGGAACCCCACAACAGGCGTAGACTTATAGCCCAGCCGTTCAATGGCTTCGTCGGTCAAACCGCGGCTGAGGAGATTTTCACGGTGGTCCGGCGCCAGGGTGAGCCGGTTGAGCAAAGCACGATAGACCCGGTCCCGTTCCTCCAGCGGCGCAAGGCTTGCCTGGGGCTTCATCGGCGGAGGCTGCAGTTTCTTTCTGGTAGCCGCTTTCCCTGCGGGATAGCTGATGTCTCTCTGCAGTCTCGCTGTAAGGTCCTCCAAGACCTTCTCCCGCGGGATGCCCATGTAGTAGGCATAGAGATCGAAGACACCACCCTGGAATTGTCCGCACTTGGGACACCGATACACATTCCGCTTGAGATTGATGTTCAGATGCTTCTCCCTTGAACCTGCACGGTCGCATAATGGGCACGGGATATTGTAGGCACTCTTTCCATTTGGAGGCTGTGGGATTGGGAGCAGCGGCAGAATATCCGTCATTTGATAGCGAAGTTCCATGGAAAGCTCCTCTCCGGGGGACGGTCTGGTGGCGACCGTCCCCCATGTTTATTCAGGCGCTCTCCTCCATGGACTGTTCGCAAATGAGTTTTGCGGCCGCAGAGATCTCAGGATCGCCCTGAAATTTATTCGCTACCCACACGAGGGCTTTTGGATCCTCCCTCAGTACATCCCCAAGCGTCTTGCCGCTGTATTTGCTGATAGGACAGGGTGTACTCATTGCTTTCTCCAATGGATCTACCGGCGGCTGGGCGGCTGGTGTGGGCATCGGCATTGTCATATGCATATTCGCGGAGGCCCCTCCAGGCTCTGGCAAATCCTGCGGAGATTCTTCCCCGCTCCAGACGATGCCGCTCAGTTCATCCACTGCTGGCATATCAAAGGCGTCGCCGGCCGCAGCGAACTGGAGTCCAAAGCCAGCGTACTGCAACGCCCGGCCGATTGCTGCTGTCTGTGCCCATTCCCGCGGGGAAACCGTCGGCTTGTCCGGCAAATAACCTCGTGACGCTGTGGCCTCCGCCAAATACTGATCTGATGGATTGGTATAATTGGCATAAATCCGTGCTGTGGCTATGAAGCACTCCTTGGCTGGAGTCACCGTGACAGCGACACGGCCTTCCGGATGCTTGAGCCAGAACCACGCGAGTTGTCCCATAACCGGCAGGCGAAGGCGCTTTTCATGGGTATTGAGGTCGGCGTATTCCACTGCCAACGGCGAGGGATCAAAACCATCCACCGCATTGATCTGCTGAATGGCTGCCAGTGCTGCCTGTTTCTCGTCTTTCATGATGCATTACCCTCCTTAGCCTTTTTAATCGGTACGAATGTGTTCCGAAACTGCAGCCATGCCGGCAGCAGTGTTGTAATAACCCGGTTAATTTCTTTCTTGTATGCCATGGCAGCCGTAGGCGAAAACGCTGAAAATCGCTTACGGTAGTCTTGGATCACACGTCCCAGGTTACTCTGAGCGGCTTCCCGCTCTTTCTGTGTATCCGGACCGCGGTCCGGCCCATAGCGACGTTCCAACGCAAGACTCTGCACATAGGCGTCCATCATCTGGTAATGCCCCAGCAGTTCGGGGGTATTCATCGAAACAGGCGCACTGCGCAGGTACATCTGACATGTCTCCAACACGCCGACCCGGTACACAATTTCGCCGTAATACCACAGGTCGACTGCGTTAATGGGTGCCTGTGCCATGCGCTGCTCCAGTTCGCCTCGGAGCGCATAGTAATTTTCCAGGACTGTGGCCATCTGTCTGGTCCTCCCTCTATTCTTTTATCAATTCGTTGATCCGTTCAGCCAGTGCCGTATTTCTGCGGTCAGTATCCGTCGTATTGATTGCACGCACAACAGCCTCCCAGTCTCCCACAACGATAACGCGGATCTTGGCGCGGGTTTCCGCCGTGTAGAACAACGCACGATTCAGCATTCTCCCGTGTATGTTCTGGACACTGATAAGCACGGAGGAATATTCTGCGCCCTGAGATTTGTGGATGGTGGTGGCATAAGCCAGTTCCAGTTGGCGGAGAGACTCCAAATCCTCATAGGCCACAATACGGTCATCCCCAAAATCCACTTCTACCAAAAAACCGTCTGCATCCCGGACGATGGTTCGGATATATCCGATATCACCATTACTGGCAAAATCCCGGTTTTTCATCTGCATCACTTTGTCACCCACGCGAAAGGTCCTCTGCCCGATTTCCAGTTCCGCCTTTTCCGGTGAGGGTGGGTTGGCAATATCGTGCAGGGCCGCGTTCATACTCTGAACGCCAGTTTCGGACTTTTTACGGAACGGGGTCAAAAGCGCCACATTGTCCACGCCGTGCCGAGCGATCTCATTCATGTAGAGACGCTCCAGCCATTGTGCTGACTGTGACACATCTGCCGAGGCCCAGAACTGAAAATCGTCCCCTAAGTCCAATCGCTCATTGCCGTGCCGGATACGCTGTGCATTCTCCGCTACGATGCTGCCCTCACTCTGGCGAAACACCTTGTCCAGGATGACCGAAGGTAGCTTCCCGCAGCCCAGCAGTTCGTGGAGTACGGCACCCGGCCCGACGGAGGGAAGTTGATCTGCATCTCCCACCAGAATCAAGCGGCAGCCGGGTGGCAGTGCGGCAAATAGGTGCCATGTGGTTATCATATCCATCATGCTGACTTCGTCGACAAGGACCAGATCTGCCTTCAGGGTTTCAGGCTCTCTCAGTTCGTGGATTTCACCCGCCTGTAGGTTCAGCGCCTTATGTACCGTAGATGCTGCAAAGCCAGTGCTCTGTTCCATACGCCGCGCCGCACGCCCGGTCGGTGCACAGCAGACAACAGCGGCATTGGGAAATGCCGCGTGATAGATATTGAGAATTGCCCGCTGGATGGAGGTCTTCCCCGTACCCGGACCTCCGGAAATGATGCAAATCGGCGATGTCAGCGAAGTCTTGATGGCGTTCCTCTGCTCCTGAGCGAAGGTGAACCCCATCTCTTTCTGCTGGGCATCAATCTCGTCATCCAGGTCGCCCATATAGGGCAATTTGTCCCGGTGCAGCATCTCGCAGACCTGTACAGCCACATCGTTCTCAGCCTGTGCTATGATAGGGCGATAGACATGGTCGCGGTAAATCGCAAGCCGATTGTCTTTGAGCATTTCAAATGCCCGCTGGGCAACAGCCTTCCACGTCACTGCCGGTGCGCGGAGTAAATTGACCGCCCTCTGCACAAGGCGTTCCTTGTGCATGGACAGATGCCCGCTGGATTCTGCTTGTTTCAGCGTACAGAGCAAGCCGGCATCCAGCCGTTCCGGCGCATCCATCGGGATCCCGTTGGCCTGCGCCAGCCTGTCTGCTGTTTCAAAATCAATCAGATCACGCTCAAATACCATGTATGGAAACTGAGCCAGTAATGTCTGCGCATCGAGACCCAGTTGCCTCCTCAGATGGATGGCCTGCATCGCGCTGATATCAAAGGGGGCAAGCATATTGATCAATTTGCGGGCGCTGCGGGTTTCCATATAGGCGTCACAGAACTGGTCTCTTTTCTTTTGACTGATGCCGGATACCTCCTCGATCCGTGTAGGATCACGGTCTAATACCTCCAGGGACTGCTCCCCGAAAGTATCGTAGATTCTTTCGGCCAATTTTTTCCCGATGCCAGGTATCATCCCCGACGAGAGGTAGGACACAATCCCGGCCTTACTGGATTCAACCAGTTCCTCATAAGACTCCATCTCAAACTGAAGTCCGTATCTGGCATCTTTCTTCCAATGTCCAGCCATATCGACCTTTACACTAGAAACGGTAGGCAGGTAGTGCCCCACCACCTTGATGCTGGAAAGTCTGTTTCCTTGTGCGTCCAGTACCTTTTCATGGGGCCTGAACAGTGCGATCATATAACTGCCGTCCCGCGCCTCCTCCACTGTCTTCGGGTAGAGCAGGCGGCTGAAACTGCATTTCATGAATTGATTCCTCCTTATAGCGGAATCGGAGTATCTTGAAATCCTCTCACAGAATACCCCGATCCAAAAGACATATTTTGCTCCGTAAAGACGGCCTTGCCCGTTTTTTGTATAAGCGCAGGGCTGCTCTACACATAAGCACACCCTGCGCCGCCCATCGTCATACAGGCTGGATGGTCACCTTGACCTTGCGGCTCTTTGATGCTTTCAGCGCCTCTTGATAGATGTCCGGATGTTCTTTTTTGAGATAGTCCGAGCTCACGCGCTTGGTTACCTCGGTCACAAAATCCACTAACAGCTTATCCGTGGTTGTGGTAAGGATCCCATGCTCATGATTCTTCATCAGTTCTGCAACTCGCACGCTGTGTGCTTTTATAGCCTCCTCATTTTTCTTGATTGCACTTTTTAACTCCACATTTTCCGCTTGAAGACTCGCGATTTTCCGCAGACGTGATTCAAATTTTTGCGGAAATTCAATTGTGGGCAGTCCTTTTTGACTGGCACCGTAAATTCGCGCCAGGGCCTCCATAGCCAGCTTCGGCTTCACATCCTCCATAGTCGGAGGCTGATCATGACGCAAACTCCAGATCCACCGGTCCAACTTCTCAAAAATGATATCCTCTTTGCCCTGTTCCCGCTCGATGTGGGGCATGGCCAAGTCGTGCTCCGGGTTGTTGCCCCAAAGCGCCGCGAAAGCCCCGTGCTTTTCATCCAATACCGCAAGATAGTAGCGAAGCTGAATTTCGTAGTAGATTGGGATAGCTCCGTCAGCCCAGTCTTCTGCCTTGTGATATGTCAGGGATTTGCACTCCAAAACACCGCCTTCGCCGTCATTCTTCCGCGTGTAGCGCCGGTCAATATTGGCGAGAGCGTATTTCAGATAAGCATGCTGATAGAGATAGTTGTCATCCGTGACGACATTACCCGTCCTCCTGGCGTAAAAGTACGCTGCAATCGGCTCCAACATATGTCCCATAGCCAGTTGGTCGGGGTTCGGGGGCGGCTTCGGCTTCATGCGCCCCTTTTTGATCATCCAAAGTTCCAGGGGTGTCGTCCACGGCGACAAACCGAAGATAACGGCAACATCGCTGCCGCCAACGGTATACTCAATATCTCCCTTAGGACCGTGCGCCCTGCATTCCAGCCATCGCGTTCTCGACATACCTGTGCAGTCGCACAGAATATTAGGTGCAGCCATTACCACTTCACCTCCCGGGCATAGTCATAGTCACGCCATTTGAGCGTGAGTGCCCGGGCCATATTTTCCTGCAGGGCCAACAGTTTGCTCTCCGGCGTCCCCTGGGTCTTGAGGATAAAGGGGATTTCCTGCATGGCTACAAACACATCATGGGCAGTGGCGCTGTCTTCCCCAATCGCCATCTCGAACATGTCGATGGCCTCCATCGCCGCCTTTTTCGGCAGCGCTAGGCGTTTGCAGATGGCCGTCATGGCATTGACCGGGTGATCTAGGTGGATAGACAGCAGGCCGCTCAATCTGGCAACCGAGTCCCCAAACTGAGCGAACAGCATATCAAGGCTCTCCACGAAGTCAGGGACCTTGGACTGCCGGCGGTGTTCCACGGAAATCATACCGCCAATATGGATGGGGTACTGTAACCCCACCAGCAACGCCGAAACCTTTGCCGAGGCCACCCCGGTGTCCGATGTAGAAAAGCGGATACCAGGCATCAACTTGGCGGCCATAGCGGTCTTCCCCTCTGCCGCCAACAATTTTGTGTAGGTATCCAGCAACTCTGTCTTTTGGTCAGGCAGTGTCCATGAGGCGCTTGTAATGGAATGATCTACATAACCGCCGGAAAACTGGTTGCCCGGGAACCGCTCGTCCATCTTGCTCTGTAAGCCGTCCAGTAACTGATCGATCTCCAACACGGAGTAGTCACGGGTATCTCCGGAATGAGCGGCCGAGACCTTCTCATCGCGGACGAGCAACAGGGCGCTGTCCTTATGGAGCGCCAGGCAGGAATTGATCAACTCCGCAAGTTTTTCACGCGGGAGTTTGGGTAGTGCAGAACCGCCGACTTTCGCCCGGTCCAGCAGGCTCTTATAAGCGGTATCGCGCAGCGGGAAGAATTTGTCCTTGACTTTGATGGCCAATTTCAGATTCTCTGCCGTGTCCTCGATTGCATCACGGGAGACAGAGGAATCGAAACTGGTCGTGTCGTTGAACAGGGGCGATGCCTTATCCAGCGCCGCCACCTCCAGATTTTTGACCTCGGTGCGCTCCCAGCGGCTGTCAGTTCGGATCTTCTCGTGGTAACTGAGCATGTCCGGGAATGCGCTGAACTGGGTGTGATAGCTGTCACAACAAGATTTCACCATGGTTTTGTTCTCCTTTCTTTTTGTAGCCGGAACTTCCTGATATGCAAAAACAGCGTTCCCTTTTGGGAACGCTGTCTATGCCGATAATGAAATGGCCAAAAAACAAAAAAAGTGCCATCTGCATTTCTGCAAATGGCACTTTGGAACACTGTAAACTATGCACGCCTTCGGCATGGCTCTGATACTGTATAGTTGAATTATATCATTCTCAGACCTTTTCGTCAACACGCTTATAACCACGCCTGCGCATACACTACCCTGTTAAGACTTCTTCGGCTCAGCACTATAGGCTGAAATACCCGTGTCCGGCTTTTGCGCCTCCGCCCAACCAAGAAAATCAGAAAAACTATGGATATTGGCTTGCACCTGCTCAATGTAAGCCGCTGGAACCGACTGACTTTCCAGTGACCTGCGCAGCATATCAAGCCGTTTCCGGCAGTATGCGGCACATGCAGCCAGTTTCTCCGGGCTGCATGTAAGTTCTCCGGACTGGATTGCACGCAGTTCGTCTTTAATCGACAGTTCTCTTTTCATCCGAAGCCTCCTAATGATATCGGCCTTCTGTGACTTAGTTTCATTTTCTCATCTTCATATCTGCCACAATTACAAGGGTATCCTCTCGATTTTGACATCTCTTTGAGCCGCATAGTGTAGGATTTGATCCAAGAGTTCTTCATTGATACAATAGCCGTCAATTAGATGCCCATCAGCGCCAAAAGTAAGGCACTCGTTCAGCGCAAAGTCGAAGATTTCATTTTCCACCCACTTGTTCCCGTCAGAATCAAAGGCAACAAGTTGATTATCCCTTATTTCAATACTGATATCTTCGATTTTCATGCTCATGAAGAGAGAATCCAGTGCATTTGCTTCCTCAATGAGGAGTTCTTCCTTGCTTTTTATTGTGCACCTTCTCCCTGCCGCTTCATCAATAGAGTCTGATCGCCCTGTTGTAGGCGTCTTGTGTGCTAAGTATTTCTGGATGATCTCACGGTTCTGTTCGGTATCCAAGTAAAGCCCATCCGGCACTTGTGGCATCCCGAATATGAGTTTGACCCCGTCACGTTCAGCCAATTTTGTAGCATAACTTTCATCTGCAAATTCTGTCCCTACCAAATCTCTAAACACACAGACATAGAGTGCGTGGGGTATGTGAAATTGCTCGTTTGTATCACAAGTGATTTCATATCCCTTTGTCAGTGGCCGCAGTTCCTGAATCGTGTCTTGAAATTCCGCAAATACAATCGCCATACTCTCGTCTTGCGGCACCCCAGTGTCCATATACTGTCCAATTTTTAGAATGAGATCGTTCACTAACTGTTCGCATCTTTCGAAGTCTAGCGTCCCCATTTGATAGTCGTTGATCAGTTTCCGCCTCACAGGGAAAAAGAGTTTATTTCGCAATTCAAAATACTCCATTGATATAAAACCTCCACTCTTCGTTGTTGTATTTCTGCCGGTTCATGCGTGTTTAACTAAACACCATATGCCACGATCTGCCTTTTCGAAGGTTCGGGGATTGATCTGCAGGGTCTGCCGCACCTTTTCCTTCCACCACTGCTGGCTCTGCGCCCGCTTATGTCCTTCCACACGCCGGTAAATCTCTTCCAGCGGTGCGCGGCCATTGCAATCTTCCAGTATGTCGGCAATGATATCCCGCCATGTGGCGCCGGGCATATCCCGAATATCGCTATTCACACGGTAGGTCATCAAAAATGGGATGACTAGCGGCGTTTCTTTCCGCAGCAGCAGAACATATTCATGGACGATGGGGATGAAACGGCCGCCGTAGGTCCTACGGTCGGACACGCAGTTGTGCTGGGCTTTAATAATGATATTTTCCACGCCTGAACAAACCCATCCCAGGTTGGGATCCGAGAGATGTCAAATAGCCTCGGATCATAGCCGTACTGCATCCTCACACTTCCGCAATAGACCGAAAATCGTTTTCTGGATCGCAGTTTAACCTGCTACCATCTGCCATTTGGATATAGCCCTCCACAACTTCCGTTTCCTTGAAAAAGTTGTTGGAGGAGATGCTCCCGTCCTGAAAATCCACAACAACCCCCAAAATGTCGGTGTGGCCGTCTCTATATACCAGCACAAGAGACGCCGGCACATTATCAGGAGCCAGCAATTCATCCTGGGCTACGCGCACACTGACGGAGTCCAAAATGTCATAGTCTTTGGCTTCATCCCGAGTGAAAAATACCTGGATATGCTCAGAAGGCAGGTCATTGATCAGATCCCCCCAGTTATAATCTCTGGATGCACAGCAGTTGCTCCGCCATCCATCCGGGGTCGCCAGCCAGGTTTGGACCCGACTGCGCAGGGTCTGCATCACAAATGTTTCAGTGGAGACAAATTGGGAGTTGCTTTCCTGGAATGCCTCTTTTTCAACGAGGACAAACAGGTTATCGGCCCAGATCTCGTTTTCACAGGGCCGCTCCCGGATCATCGTCAGAACGATGAACCCCTTTATATCTGCGTCTTCCGGGCTATCTCCAGGCCATTTCCATCCTTCGATGGGACCGGACGTTTCCTTTTGTCCATCTTTCAGCTCATCGTAGACAGCGCCGCAGCCGCAGCACTGAAATGGTCCAAAAGGTGTGTTGCTTTCATAGATGGATGCCTCGGCACCGCCGGGCATATTATCAAGAAATGCACCGGAATCATCCACTAGAATATCCAGATGGCAGACCTGATGGCCCACAAATACCTGCCCATCACAAAATCTACATTTCACAACTGATCTCTCCTTATCTTGTTCTTAGACGGATTGGGCGCAAAGGAAGCCCCCTTGCGCCCGATTCATTTAACTATTTGCCTGATCCGGTTGGCTATTGGGACGCTTGGTAAAATGGTCGAGCGTTATGGGATATTCATGCTCTCTTACCATACCCAGTTCTTTCAGTGCCGTCACAAATCCATATAACTGGTGTGCAGCGGTTTCCGCAGTTGTTGCCGGATAGTGCCTGTTCCCAATCTCCATGTTTAACCGCTGTTCAAAGCGGCCGACGTGCTGGGCAACCCAGCTCCGGCTTGAGGCGTAGAGCGGCTTATGGAAAAACCAAACTCCCTCGTCATCCGCATGGCTGGACACGATCTCACGGCCAAACAACTTTTCCAGCAGGCCGCAGGCCTGGTTCTGGTCAATGCTGTCACTATACAGAAAATGGTCTGTGCTAATGTCCCTCAAATCAAGGCGTTCACAGATATATTCGCTGTCTTTCTCGCTGATCTCACCGTTTTTGTGAAGGACTATATCCCAGTAATAAAAATCGCTTCGTTTCATATGAACCGTATATGCGGCGGACAACAGTGACCGAATCAGTTCATTTAATTGATTCTCCAGGTCTTCCCATTCCAAATGGACTGCCATATAGTGGGTTTCCGCATCTGTATTCAGCCGACGGGCCAACGCATCATAGCCTTCGACCAGCAGAACGCCGTATTCTTCCTCTGATAGGCCTAAGAAGGCTGGAAGCGCCATCTTGATGTCCCACGTATGCCAGAGTTCAATCCAATCTTCGATCATGTTGAAGGAACACTCTCTAGCCTGGAACCGTTCTTTGAATGTCATGATTTCCTCCTTTTTTACAGTAGAGACGCAGCGCAGATACCCGCTCTGTGTCTGCATCGCAGCAGCTGCTTGCTTTTTCCTGTTGTACAGTCTTGGCTAAACCTTTAGGGGCCGGATACTCTATCTCATCAGAGACAAACAGTTCTTCCTGCGCGAGAATATCCCGACCACCGCGAGTTCCGGTCTTACCGTTCATCATCTGTCCGGAAGTGTTCTCCGACATCCAGCCATGTTGCCATACACACTCCGCTATTTTCACATCCAAAGATGTCGCAGTATCCTGCCACTTCTGCCGGTGCTTCCCCAGGACCAGACTCGGCATCCTGGATTCTGTATCTTTTCCCGGCAGTACACATCAGCACACCGTCGACCACCAGATCCGAAATACAGAGATAAAACCCATTTGCGTCATTCTTTTTATTGCGCATAATATCGCTCCATTCTCCTTGATTCCCTGTTACAGCGGCCTATATCAACCGCCGTTTTTCACATCTTGCGAACCGACCTCAATCGGTTCATCGGACAAAACGTTGACATAACGGCTGAACATCTGGACCAGGCTTTCCTCGGTCAGATCTCGTTCTCTATCTGTGATTTCCCAGGGGTAGCAGGGCTGATAGATGAGATAAGTCGCACCACTGGAATCATCACAGGCAGTCAGACGTAGGCCTTCCGCCTCCTCAATGACCTGCTGTAAAATCGTGGCAAGGCCCAGATAGTAGACCTGGTCAAAATCCATATAGTCATCCCAGTCTGGTTCTGCAATATCTAACTCCGATAACCAGGCACGAATCTTCTGATCCAGTTCCGGCGCCAGTTTCAGCAGCGCCTGCAGCCGCTCTACGCTCTGCTCCTTGATATCGTCCACACGAATCCCGTATCCGTAGTTATGCCATGTACTATAACTCATTTTTGGTCCTCCTTCTGAATGGCTCTTTGTGTTTCTTTGAGTTTCCTGGCGCGCAGTTCCTGCTCACTGAGAAACAGCGTATTATTCTTCCAGATGTATTCCCGCGCATAGTAGGTCAGCGCACCGCCCAGGGCACCCAAGGTCTGCATAGCTGTTAAAGAAGTCTCCAGCGTCTTGTAGGTGCCAAGATGCCAGTCCTTCTGCGGCCCATCCGGGCGGATACGCCCAACAGCATAGCAGTCGAGATAGATCCCCTCATTTCCGCCCCAGTTCACCTGGGCAATGAAATAAAAGTCATCGCAGCTGATCTCCTGCGGAGTATCGTACCGTTCCGGGTTGAAGTAGTCCACAATGGCCTCCGCCGCGGCATAGTGTCCATCGGTCACAACCAACTGGTGGATGTTCTTCATCAGTGTCTCTCTGGTAATGCGGTCAATCTTGAGTTTCAATTCAGGGTCATCCTCCAGATACTCCTTGCAGTACTCGGCTGTTGATGAGCCTTCAAATCTGCGTCGGATTTGTGCGGAAGTATGTCCGCACCCCAGCGTCGGATCGTTGTCGGGTCCAGTAATATCCCGCCACACGCAGCACCAGCACATCGGTTTTTCCTGCTTCACTTTCTTGTGCCTCCTGTCGACTTTTTATTGCAGACTATTCATTTTGAATAGGGAAAGGGAGCAGGGAATCCCCTGCTCCTCTCTCCATGCGGCTATATCAAGCCGTCAGATAGTGAATATTGCGCCCCACCGCACGGGTAATTGTCATGTAATCCGGGACATAATCCTGTTTTTCAGCGTTATCTTCGGGATCATCATGTACGATGATGGCTTCTCCCGGCAATACAGTGGAATTACGGCTGGGGTCGTAAATACTCTCCGAAATATCAAATTCAACTTCAACCGCATAGCGCCCTTTCATATCTCGCATATAGACACACTTAGTATCCCTGCTGAACAGGTCAAGGCGCTGATTTTCTGCAGACACAATGCCTCCATCCTTGAGGTAAAGCGTGAGATTATACTGCTCGTCATGGGTGTTGATGATATTCAAGTCCTGAATGGCGGCTTCAAACGACTCACCGGAGCGAAGTTCAAATGCAATGGATCGCAGGCAGTCATAGTTCAGGGAAACTTTGTTGGAGAAACGAATTACCTTCTCAATCTCGTTCTGGTATTGACCGTCTAGTTTATCCGTAAGATACTGCCGGATCTCTTCCCCCGTAGGATAGCCGAAGCGGAAGTGATAATGGAAGCGGCCCGGCCGGTTCACCATATAGTCATTGAGCCCATGCAGGCTGTTGCAGGTGATAATAAAGAGTTTTTTCCCCTGCGATGTGCCGTCAAACAGGCTCAGAAATGTGGATTGTGGATCGGAATCATGATTGCTACCAAAGGTTTTGTCAAACTCGTCAAACAGGAATACAACCTCCTGTTCAATGGACTCAATGTAAGACGCAATGCCCGGGAAAGCCTGATCGACAATGATAACTGGGTATCCCGCCTCCACAGCTTTGGCAGACAGGAGGCGTGCGAAGAGTGATTTGCCGATGCCCTTATCGCCGCTCAGGATCACGCCCAGGTTCCGTTGGAATACCTTGAAGGACCGGAGCACTTTCTCCGCTTTTTCCGGGTGAACGCCATAGACCGGTTCCTTGACCACAAGGTCCGGACGCACCTTCAGGAAAAAGCCCGTCATTTGGCTAAAACAGACCGTATAGGTCTGGGCCGGGAGGCCGTCATAGGCCTTGAGTGTGTCATCGTAAATCTCATACCGAGAGCCGATGCTGATTGCTTTCATAACCATTTCTCGCTTTCGTATTCAAAGTTTATTTGCTGCTCATACAGCAATCTCAATTTCCTTTTCCCGCCCCCACTGTTTGAGAAAACGGTATTCCTGAGTGGTGAGCGGACGCCGGTTCATACCTTGAGCCTGGCAAATTTGCTTGCCGCTTAATTGCAGAGTGACTAGCGACTCTTCCGGAATATCGCGGTACCGCAGGAACAGGATATGGCACTCACCATTGGCCACACGTTCGATATACTGTCCGACACAGTGACTTAGATTGATACCTTCTTCTGCCAGTTCCTCAGGTTTAGTGGGAATCACAATACTGTATTTGCTCCCAGTGTAGGCCAGATCCTTGATCGCCTCGCTTTGTTCAGAAAAGTTTTCGCATGTAGCGATCAGTTTCGCCTGATTGACTTTCAGGGCCATAATATCGTGCTCTGTTTTGAAATGCGCCGGGTATTTCTCCTTGACTTTCCCGTAAAAGCCCTGCTGCATCTGCAGATAATCCATATACTCTTTGAAAAACGTGCGTTCCACTGAGGAGTAGCCCTGGGCATATAGATCAAATAGGATATAGTCGATAAACCGGCGCAGGTTAATGTTGTAGGGAGATTCCATGATTGTCTTAAATGATACTATCTCCTTGGATGATATCGCGTTGTTATCATAGTAGTTGGTGTAGTGACTGGAAAAATTCAGTTCTGTAATGCCGGACTGAACCAATTTCTCAGCGAAGTACATCGCCTCGTTCGCGCCGTGATGCCGCTCGATCCAGAAAATGACCGGAATGCTTGGCTGATATTTTTTCCGGTCAGACATATTGGGGAACATGTTATATAGGCGCATGAAAAGCTTGCTGTTCTGCTCCCAAAACGGCACATACCAGTGCGGGTAATGTGTACTCACCAGCACATTGTGGCGACACATATCCATCAGTTTCTCATCGGTGATCACATTCATAATGAAGTCTACAGACTCACGGAATACCGTGTGGAGCCAATGCACCTGATGGAGTGTGATACACCTCTCCTTCAGGTCCCGCAGGAAGGAAGACAGGTTGGTCTCTGTGAGCGGGTCAACATGATCGGTTTTGCAATCTTTGATGTAGAAGATGCCTTTGCTGACCAAAACCACCAGTTCACGGTCGGTCTTCAGTGTTCGCCGCTTGACGATGAAATCAGTGTTGTTTTCGAGCACAACCTCATAGTCAATGGTGACTTTCGCTGATACGCTATCCATATCAATGATGTAATCCTTCAGCATCACAGTCTTAGGATTTGTTTCGCTCTTCATTTGAGCAACCTCCTTAATTTAATAATTTTTGATGACAACTACCTCCTGCGGTTCAATAGGCGGCGGCGTAGTCTCCGGGCTATACAACTCGCCGTTGTCGATATGCTCCGTTGTGGCGGCCATGTGCCGAATTCTCTCTAACTCAGTATCCGGGACCCAACAGTAGAGGTTTACCTCACGGTTATACCGGATATGCGCCACCATAGGCCACTCACTGCCTACCCCCACCCGGTTGCAGACAGTGATCCCATTTCCCATACAGAAAAAGCCAAGATTCCACCGGTCTTTCTCCTCTTTTTGCGCCTGGGCTGTGCAGCCGAGACAGGCCTCGCACATACCGGTCGCCTGGGCTGTGGAAACAGCCCAGGCGGGATCATTGACACACCTCCTCACGGTTTATCCTCCTGTTTGTCCTCCTTCCAGAGACCTGCGGCAGCCTCATGCTCATAAAGCCTGCGGCCTGTCAGAGCCAGCAATACGCCGTCAGGATCCATTTGATCATACGCTTCCAACAACACACGAGCTTTCTTCTCATAAGGCCTGTTATCATAGATCGCATGACGCCTGATTTCAGAAATCAACCGCTCTAGGTTAGCGTGTGTTTGCGGGAAGGTCTGGCAGCGGCATTGTTCGGGTGTCTCATAACAAATCTGCCCACGCAGTTTAACCCACACTCCATCAACAAATTGGTGTCGCCAGTAAGTATTGTCTTCACCGATATAGGAAATGCAGCCTTCTTGCGTATAGGGCACAAGCATGTCCAACACATCCATAACCGTACGCTCGTCATAGTTACCGCTATAGGTCATTTCGATGAAGAAATCGTCCGTCTCCATGCCACGCTCAAGTTCGACAAAGCCGACATCGTTCAACACGGTTGTCAGCCACCAAAGCGGATCATCGTAGCGTTTCATTTGGCATTTTCGCCTTTGATATTCTCCTTGGACACTTTTTGCCATCTGCTCACCACATTGGCTCATTTCCTCGCTGCAGAGCCGGTCATATCTGCCCAGCAAATCATCGTATAACTGTCGCCGTGCGGTATCGGAAGGAATCCGCAACATGATAGAGCCCGAACCTGTTGTGTAATAACTCATCTTTCTATACCCTCATCACTGATTGGCTTGTGGTGCATACTGCACAGCAAGATAGTAGTCCCGCAGTTTGTCCAGCGCCGTCTGAAAACTGCATTTCTCAGCCCTTCTCACCGGTCTTTTGCCGTCCAGATAGAGAACGATGGCTTGCCGCTCTTGAGGCTCTAGCCGGGACAGCGCCTGCCGCAGGTGCAGTTCACTATCCTGCTGCTCCTCGAAAGATGCCTCTACTAAAGAGAATCCATATTCCTCTGCCAGTTCCAGCGACCAGACACTGGTGCCAAAACGGTCAAACGCAGCTAAGCCATGCGGCTTGTGCCTCTCCTTAATGTCCAAAATAGCGTACTGCAGTTTTGCCCAGATATGGACTTTGATAGAATTGGACCGACTGGGGTCGAAAGATTCGATGGCCCGCAGTGCGGCAATAGCCAGTTCCTGATAGACATCGTCGCGGTCCAGATGCAGTGCAAACAGCAACAGCCGATGACGGTGCATTGTCCGGTTGATCAGTTCCATATTCTCTATAAAGATGTTATTTCTAGTAATGGCATCCATGTTGACGCTCCTTCCTTAAATGGGCAGGGCAAGGCCTGGAAAGGCCTTGCCCTGCAACTGTTGTAAACAGATTTGATTGTTCCTTGCTATTGGCCGTTTCAGCCGTGTAAATTACGCAGAAATTTGCCCAGTGACCAGCGGAAGATCGCAGAACAGCCAATACAGTTCATCTGCCAGCGCCGGTGTAGACATCCCTTTGTAATACCAAAGCAGCCGCGGATTTTTTCCGTCCAACGCAATCACAACTGGTAGTTTGCTACACGGCTGGTATGGGAGCGGCATCACATCCGCATAGAGCCCGGCACCGTCGAGTGCCGTGTCCAGCAGCGACTTCAAGTATTGTGTGATGCTGCTTGTTTCATCGCTCACCGGCATGCGGCAACAGACTGTGGCGGCCGTGATGGCAGACCTGAATTGATTGCGCATTTCCTTTTCAGCCATCATTTTACTGCACCTCCTGCATAAAGTAAGGTTAAGGAGCGCTACGTTATGCAGCCCACTCCTTACTGTGGTTAAAAGCGGATAAACTGCTTAATGATGCCGGCCAATTTGATCGGCAGTTTTGTGAGGTCGGTGATGTCCAAATAAGCATCGCCGTAGATGCGCTCGATGTTCTCCTTGTCTGCCCCAATGGCCGCCGCAACGAAGATAATCCCTTTGCGCTGGTACTCATGCTTGATCCCGCGCAGATCTTCCTCTGCTGCGGTCCCATAGTAATTATAATCTGCGGGTTGTCCATCAGACACCAACATCAGCAACTTGATATCCTCTGGCCGACGCACTAGTTTTTCCGCCACATAGCGAAGCGCTGCTCCGTCGCGGTTGCTGCCCCGAGCCGAAATATCCATCATCCGGTACCGGTCATCCCGATCAATGGCCTCAAACTCCGCATAGGAGTATAAATCAACGCGGTCGGAGGTGGAATGTCCATACACGGTGATGGGAATGCCCAGTGCCTGACAGAAATCGTACAGAATGATTGCTGTTGATCTGGCATAGGTGGCCCGATCATTCCAGGACATGCTACCAGACTCGTCCAACAGCAGTCCTACGCACAGCGCAGGCATTTCGTTGGGGAGCGCATTTTTATAGAACACACGTGAATCTGTCCGGAACAGTGCGTGAGAGTCCAAACGCCGTCCCATCAGCAAACTTGTCTGTTTTCCCCCACGCCGGCTGTCCTGCATCTGCTGCAAGACGGACTTTTGTAATTGCCTGGAAATGTGCAGCAATTCACCGGCAATGGACTGGTACTTCTCTTTCATGTCATCGCTGACAGAAGCAATGCGGTGTACCGTCTTATTGACGCCATCGTGGATATCCCCATAGGAGATGCTCTGAGCGAGTTCCGTCAGTTCCTCAGTACGCTGGCGCTCTAAGTCAGTGGTAACGCTGTCCTCGGCGATACGGTTGAGCAGCCTCTCAATATCAGCAGCTGCTCCCGTATAGCCTGAACCCTCATAGTCGTCATCCCGCTCTGAGGTACCGCCCTCTGGAGCGGACACCTCGCTGGTTTCCTGTAGAGGGATGCGACCGCCTTCCTGGTCTGATACCTTCTGGTGTGAGGGTGTTGGACCGCCGCCCAACTGTACTGCCGTCTCGTCGCCCGCGCTCTGATCACTGTCGTCTGTTTCCCCTGCTGCGCCGCCGGCCGAAGTCTCTGTTTCCTCCTCGGACTCAGGTTCTTCGCCAGCGCCAGAGCCAGTTTGGGCATCCTCGCCTTCGTTTTCCTCACTGTCGTTGGAACTGGCGGCTAACGCTGCAGTTGCAGCGCGCTGCTGACCAGTCGCTGTTCCGCCAGGACTGGACGATGTGCTGCCAGCATCCACCGGGGCCGTGTCGCCGGATCCCTCCTCACTGCCCCCCATGAGAGAAGAGAGGAGTTTGCTCAGCAGGTTATCAGAATCTCCGGAACCACTGCCGCCAGGCGCGGTGTCTTCTGCCTGGTCCTTACAGAACTCCATGAAGTCCTTGATATAGGACCAGCACCGGATCAGGATCAGATTGGCAGTGCGGCATCTGTCCTTGTAGTCCCGGCTGGCCAAAGCCGTATCCAACTCGCTCAGAAGAGAGAACACCACCTGTATACGCTCATCAGAAAGTGGCGTCCCACCATACTTGAGTTCACCCCAGAGCATATAGGATAACATGGCGTTTCGGATGGTCATCCAGATATGCCCGCCATCCTCCTCGCGGTCGATCATATCCTCAATGGTAGGAAAATTTTCGAGTCTGTTTTTGCGCCACGCCCGCAGACTGCTGCCCAAGATGCCGGGGTAGTCCATCAGCATCCGATTTTCGATATAGCCATCCTCCAGGACGTTCAGGATGTCATGGGATATTCTCCCCAACAGGCCGACATTCTTTGGATCTGCTTTCTGGTAGGCTAACAAATCCGCTTCCGCATCTCGCTCTGCAGCATTTCGCAGGGGCGGATTCTCCGGGAACCACCTGCCGATCTCTTGAAAACTGTGATAGGACTGCGATGCAAGAAAGTCCGTATAGAGTACATGCCCAAGTTCATGGGCGAATAGTCCGCAGACTTGTTCGTACCGCGCCTGCCGCCCCTTCTGCCGTGTCACCTGAGGATTGCCGGCATTGATCTGGATCAGGGCATTATCCGTACAGGCCAGGCTCGGATTCTTGGGCTTCCAGATGATGCTGCACTTTACCCTGCGCCGATAGCCGTACCGCCGTGTCTGTGCGGCGGCAATATCCGCGAAGTGATTGGCCAGGATACGCGAGGTAAAAAACTGGCGGTCAGTGATTTTCGACTGCTTCTGTGCAATCAACTGCTTGATTTTCTTATGACTCACTCTTGCCAAGAGTAGCGGTCCTCCTTTCCTTTTTTCTTTCGATCAAACTGCCTTCTTTTGTTTGGGTGCGAAAATCGGCTCCAACACAGTGGTAAGCAGTGCGGACCGGTCTTCTTCATCCGATGTGGCCTTGCTCACGATGGTATAGCGCGCCGAGGTATAGGGGTCCCCTGTAATCTCTGTACTCATGATCCAGTCGATGAGACTGCGCATACCACAATTGCCGTCTGAGATCCCATTTTTCCGGCAATAGTCGGCCATATCGCATACCACCTGTACCATGCGTCCGACCAGGACATCATCTTCACAGCCGGTAATGCTCATGGCGCGCTGCGCCATGATTTCCGGCTCCGGCAATTCGATATCCTGAGTGAGATTCATGCGGTCAAGAACCGATTGGTTTACGCCGCGGCAGCCCTCGTAACTGACATTGGTAGTCACCACAACCACTGCGTCCGGATGACGATGGATCACCTCGCCGGTTGGCAGGGTAATGGACCCTTTTTGCTCTAAAAGAGAGTTGAGGCCAACCAACACACCAGGCTGAATAATCGTGGTGGGCTCCTGCAGTTCTACTAAATATCCATGCTTGAGCGCACGGATGAAGTCCGTTTCGATGTAGGTAAAGGTCTGCCTGCCGTCGGATGACTCCGGCTGCACTTTGCACAGTTGTTGCAGTTTATTGGTGACCATCTCCATAACAAGGCTCATACAGTCCTGTGACGTTGCATCGGGCTTTTCCATGCCGGAGAGTTTCTGGTATGTGCCGGCGGGGTCATAGTCCATGTCATCCAAATCGGGCAACCCCATGAGTTTTTTCACATTCTCATAGGTAATTCCGCCCATCTCTTTGAGCTGTTCCCGCTGTTGGTCCAAGTCAGCATCGCCAGTAGAAGGTCCATCTGTGTCAGGAAACACCTGTCCGACAAGGTCAAATATCTCCGTGCCGGCAGAGCAGGTGTACTTCATATACGGCAGGTTCAGCCCGGCCGCAATTGCCCGGGCCCCCTCTGTCTTTCCTGTACCAGCAGGGCCGCGCAGCAGGAAGTTTCGCATGGGCAACGACCGCCCAGTAGATGCTTTCGCGTGTTTACAGATCGTAATGACCTCCTCCGGCAACACATACCAAGGCTCCAAAACAGGTACAAGCGCCTGTTCATGAGGCGTAAGAATGCGTGCCGGATTCAAGACATATTTGCCAATGAAATCGCTGTGCGGCGTGGCCTCCTTAATCTCCAATTTTACGGGAGCGCTGGAAGTGGCCAGAATTGTGAACATACCAGCCAGCACGCTGTCCGGCCGGAAGTTCCCCGCATCAATATGAGTAGTGGAAACCCGCATCAGGTTCCCCGACCCGTCGATATTGACCGGCAGATGCGCACCGCAACTGCTATCGCTGACCCGCCGGTAGGCGTTATCACAGAGAATGGCCAGATCATTCGTCGACTGATTGATATCAGGGAATCCCAGTTGATATTGTTTTTCGAGTTCCATCAGGTGCTCTTTGAACTCGTCATCCACCATCAGGGCCGGGAGCATCGCCATGAGAACCGCCGCGCCATCCCGACCATTATTCCGAATAGCGTAGGTTTCGATCATCTCCGTATCCTTGTTATAGAGACTGGCAAGGACGGAGCCAGAAGCAGGCTCGTAGACGGCCAAATGGTAGTCATCAGGGCCGGAATCAGACTTATATTCCGCCACGCCTTTGGAACCGCAGAGCCCAACGGCGCCGGGTTCTACGCCATACTTACACTTGAAATAGGCCAAGACCGCCTTAGCCACAGTGCAGCAGAGCGTGGACTCCGTCCCATCTCCATACTTGGAGGATACCTTGACCTTCCGCTTGACCTTATCAAAAGGCTCGGGTAAGGGTCTGGAAAAGGAAAACAGTTTTGAACTCATTGAGATCACGCTCCTTATTTTATTTTGATTTGTACCTGAATGCCATCCGCCAGAGGCTCAGCTGAGGCAAATCCGTTGCGCAGCAATTCCTTGCAGATGAGCGGCCAACTATCACCGTGGGGCAGTTGGCTGGCAAAAATGCGGAAGGTGTCTTTGCCTTGCGCAATTACCTCATTGCACTGTGCATTCAGATTTTGCAGATTTGCGTCCACCCATTCAAATGCTAAGAGTCCATAATCTACAGTTTCCTGCCGTGGCTTCGGCGCATCATCCTCCTCTGATTCCAGTTCTGTCTCAGGTACAGGCGGTGGCGTTTGCTCCGCTGCCGTATAGTCAAGGCCGCAAAACTGCAAGTGGTTTACCAGAACCATTGCCATTCGATAGCCTCCGGCGCGGTTGAGCAGGATAATCAGTTCTCCGCCCTTTTCAAAACGCTCCCGGGCATCTGCTGCTGCCCAAATCCATTTGGCGTCAGGGTACCGGGCAACGATCTGCTCAGTGATCCGCCTCTGCAGTAGCGAAAATGCGTCGGCCAGTACCGTTTCCTCCGAAACTGGTGCAGGCAGACCCAAAAGCAGCGGCGATGGCGGTTCGGGTTGCTTTTCCAGATGGAACAGCAGCCATAGCGCATAGGCAAATACGCCGATCATCATCAACAGCAGAATCGGCCACAGCCGGGTGGTAAATACCAGCAGCGCCATCAGCCCCATGATCGTCAGCACCTCATTTCTCTTTTGCTTCTTTTGCTCGCGGGTCATCCCGCATTACCTCCTTCTGTTTTGGCAGATAGAAATATACCGTGCTCTCTATCTTCCCTAGGACTTGCCGACAGACGAGTGTTGCCAGCAGCGCATTTTCAGTGGTCTCTTTGCCATCCAAGAGTGTAAGAACCATCTTTTTCTCCTCAACGTCTTGAGATGGAGCTACCGCACTCCTGAAAGTCTGTTTAGAGGAGCATACCTGCATCTGATACTGCCGTCTGTATCCCAGAACGGACTGCAATTGCCGTGTCTGCTCCACAGTCATTGTACCGCGGGTCAGCCGGCGCAGAACCATCTCCAGTTTCTTGGCTTTGCTCTTTGCGCTTTTCTTCCGAAATAACCGGTTATTCAGCCCCACCCCTCCTAAAATGCAAAAAAGAGCGCACATGGAGTGGATGGTTCCGACTTCATGTGCGCTCTTTGACGCTTATAGTTATATTTTATTGGCTCTGCCAGTTGCATACTCAGCCTGGGAAATAGGGATTGTTCCCGCCACTGAAACTCTCGTAGCCCGTAAAGCCTTGAGGCATGGCACCAGACGAAGCAGGAGGGGCCGCCGGCGGTTGAGACTGTCCAGTTGCAGGATAGGATGACGGCTGGGACTGCCCAGTTGGGTAGTCCTGCTGCGTGCCTTGTCCGGTTCCATCCTGCGCTCCGCCGTTCTGCCCTTTTTTCTGGCCGCTTCCACTGTAGGAATACTGGATGTCATCCAAATTGATAACCGGACTGGAGCGTTTTTCCTTGCTTTCCTTGTCTGTCCAGCGCTCCTCGTCATAGTCACCAAATATTGTGACGACCGATCCTTCTTTGAGTTTCATCTTTTTGATGCGTTCACAGATCTCACCAAAAGCCTTGATCTTCAGGTTGACCCACCGGTGATTGTTCTCCTCACGGCTATCATATTTGCGGTTTCCGACTTGGAAAACAGCAAACTCGCCGCCGTTCTCGCTATTGAAGAAGCGGATCGCCGGTGCGCCGTCATATCCTTTGGACACAACGGCATCTGAAATAAAGATCTTCATCATGGTGTTTTTTCTCCTTTCCGCAGGTCATGCCCTGCATTCAAACGATTTTATTTCAAACCCGTGTTTTACGGGTAGAAAACAAAAAAGTGCCAAACAGCGCAATCGCGCTATCTGGCACTGTGCAACACGGGAACTTTGATTTCTCAACGAAAACACGGTTACTATTGACTTGATTATATCACGGCAAATAGTAAAGGTCAATATTCTCCCGCGCATGTTCCTCTATCCTGTTTCCAGAATCCATCGAATCTTCACGCCTGTGGGATACTTTTCAGGAGTTCGCCGCGGGCGGTTACGGCAATTCCACCCCAATGGCCGGGCCGATGTGAGCCCATCCCGCAGAAACCCGACTGCCCGCAAACTGCTTCCTGATTCCTGCGGCAGCGTATAGGTCACAAACCGATGGTATCCCATCTCCTTCCCTACACGAATGGTAGCTGCGCAGAGTTTGCTGGCGGCGTGGCGGTACACAGGGTCACAACATATTCGATTCAACTCTAATGTACGTCCATCGTTTAGCGCTCTTGCCTTTGGAATACTGGCAATGGCAACGCCAATTCTCGCTCCGTCGCCGGCAACTAGGCCGATGGAGAATTTATGCCCTTGCGGGGCGGAACAGTGGCGATGGTTCTGGCGAACAAATTCCATCGCTTCCTTGATAGACACCGGAGTAATATCCATCGGGGTAATCAGACTGAACCGATCTCCATCGGCATAGCAAAACCTTGGCCAATCATCGTCAGGCTGGCAAATCAGAAAACGCCCCAGCCTGTGAACCACCGGCCAACTGATTTCCCGCTGCTTATCATATACAGAAGTACGTTTTTCCTGTGGAGAAACCGCTAAAGCCATTGGATCAAGCGAAAGAACCGGCCGCTTGACTACTATCGCATTCGTCAGATCGTAGTATTTTCGGTCAGGACTCCCATAGTGGTATATCTGCATATGGACCGGCAGTTTCCAGTCCAATGCCTCCATGATCCGCTCAAACTGTGCTTCTGAATAGGTGGCGCTATCCCGGTACCACTTCCCCTGGATGCGGTAGTTGAAGATATGATAGATCATACCTGTTACGTCACCTTTCCCCGTATCGCTGGCACAACGGCCAGATAGGAATGCAGCCGATGGATACCACGCCACTCATAAAGCGGCGCGGTATCTGCAATATAAAGAGTTAGTGCATCTCCCTCTCGCACTGAGATATGCCGGTTGCGAAGTACGACCAGCAGAGCTTTCCCCTCGACTTCCATCAACATCGCCTTAGGCCGCAGACGCAACGGCGTACGCTCTAACTTCAACACCGTGCCTTCGAGCACAAGATACTGCCCGCGTCGCCCGATGTTATAAAGTCGGAAGGCACTGAATGCCAGTAAAACCGCACACAACAGGAACGGTACGGAGACTGTTATGGAAAAGAAAAGCATCGCCAGGGCAGCCAACACAAGTGTCAGCACAGAAAGCGCCGCCTGTATCAGCATCTGGTGCTGAAGTGCAAGTGGGATATTACAAGCATCCTGTTTCACACCCATTTCCTCCTCTACACCAAAAAAAGCCTGCCCATGCGCAGGAGACGGAGCAACGACATCACAAGGGCGTCCCGTGCCGGGGACCATTCCATCTCTGATTCAAGCGTTCCATCCCAGATCAACTCTTTAGAAGAATAGATTTGCTCAGTGAGTTCCTGGCGGCCCTGTTCTCCCAGCAGCGCAGGCACCGGCTTTGTGCCCTGCTCCTCCAGCCGGATCAATTCGCTGGCGGTCAGCCGCAGTCCTGCCTGTTCAATCCAAGTCCAAATGCGACCGTCATAACCCGTCTGTACTGGTTTGGTATCCGAATCGAGTTCCGGACAGATAATACAGCCGGACAGGAGCCGGTAATGTGCCAGATCCCCCCGCTCCTTCGTGGTGGCGGCCAAGCCGGACTGCTCCAATCTCCGGATGTAGTTCTCTTTCCCGGCAGGCACCTCCTTGGGTGCCTGCTGGGC